>JGI24710J26742_10002701_pt1 | contig 15494 bp, 11 predicted proteins | sample BioPla2DNA2_FD_26742 | JGI IMG/M metagenome (IMG submission 26742) | reverse complement strand
TTTTTGCCCAATTTTGCCCTCATCTGTGTGAATCTGTGTCCATCTGTGGATATAAATAAATGTACCCGATAACGAACAATTAGGTGCAACAGTCTACTAGTGCTGTGCAATATCTAAAAGTTGCTTATTATATTCGCCAAGTTAAAAAACTAAATATTGCATAACTGATTTGCCACCGCACCAGTAAGCACTTTCCGCTGTTTTATTAAGTTTTGTTGCTTCTTTTGCCGATAATTGTTATAAGAGCGACAACAAAGGAGAATCTAAAATGAACATAATCAGAAACCAGTATTATCTTGCTTCAGATCTTGATGACTTCTGCTCTTTCACAATAATAGACAACGGCAAACCCTTCAGAAACTCTGACTTCAACTCAGGCAGATTCCCAGGTCTGGCAAGAGGCAGATAAAATGTCCATTTCCGCCAAGCCTGCCAGCGGCATGAGAGACTTTTTGCCTGAAGAAACAACAAAAAGGCACCATGCCCTGAAAATCATACAACAAACCTACGAAAAATACGGCTTTGTTCCCTTGGAAACGCCGTCAATTGAAAATCTGACCACCTTGCTTGGCAAATATGGCGATGAAGGCGATCAACTGATTTTCAAAATACTTCACAGACGCGATAAGCTAAAAAAAGCTCTGGAAAAAGAAAACCCTGAGGAAAAAGACCTTACGGATCTTGGCCTGCGCTACGACTTGACTGTCTCATTAGCTAGAGTCGTAGCCAATAACCCCAAACTTCCAAAATACTTCAAACGCTACCAAATGCAGCCCGTCTGGAGAGCAGATCGCCCAGGCAAAGGCCGATACAGAGAGTTTATGCAATGCGACATAGACATAACAGGTACGGAGTCGCTTGTCGCAGAAGCGGAAGTTTGCACGGCAACCGCTGAAGCACTGCAAAACTTGGGCTTTGAGAATTTTTACATCTGCATAAATCACCGTCAGCTTTTAAAAGCAGCAATAGAAATTTCAGGCATTCCCTCAGGACTTGAAACCGCTGCTCTAGTAGCCATGGACAAGCTGGATAAGATAGGTTCTGACGGCGTAAAAGACGAACTATTGAAAAAAAGCATAACATCCAGCCAAGCAGAAAATCTATTTAAAATTGCCATAAGACCTGAAGGTTTAAGCGAAGAGGAAGAAATAGCCAGACTTGAAAATGAAATCTCAGCAAGTTCTAGCGGCAAAGCGGCCCTAGAAGAAGTCAAAACTCTAATGCAGCTTATGTCTGCCACTAAAGCAGCAAAACTCTGCAAAGTAGACCCCTCCTTGGCCAGAGGCCTCGGCTATTACACCGGTTGCATTTTTGAAATACGCTCAGACCTTTTCTCAGGCAGTTTGGGCGGCGGCGGCAGATATGACGGTCTCGTCGGAATGTTCAAAGGCGAAGAAATACCTGCCGTAGGTTTTTCAATCGGCTTTGAGCGCATCATAATGCTAATGGATGAGTTGAATCTTTTCGGCAAAGTTCACTCCGGCCCCGACATAATGCTTTGCAGTTTCCCTGACGTGCCTTTGACAAAGGTTATAAAAACAGCGGGCGCATTGAGAAGCAAAGGTTTCAAAGTAGAAATCTATCCGGAACAAGGGCACAAGCTCGGAAGACAGATTTCCTATGCCGACACAGCCTCATGCCAATTCGCAGGCATAATAGGCTCTGAAGAAGCCGCTTCTGAATCTCTGACCGTCAAAAACCTTAAAACCGGAGAACAAAAAAACATTAAGGTTTCAGACGCTGACAAAGAAATCACTCTTTAGAGACCTCCGAAAAAAAAGGGCTTCGCCATATAGCGAAGCCCTTTTTGCTTTTTTCAGAAAGTTGCCAATCAGTTTGCGCTCTTAACCCATACCGCATATCGGGGGCCTGAAGCTGCAAGCTTGTAACCGTCACCAGGCACCCAATCACGGGTGCCAAGTTTCATAGCAAGATATTTACCCACCTTGGCCGCATAAAGACCGTTTTCAGCCACCAAAATCTCAACGGGAGTAGTACTGTTGATCTTGCAAGCTTTTCGTATCTGTATAAGCTTGGCTATGTCGTTTTTGTGCCCCATGTCATAGACATGTTCCCAGAATACGCAAGGAATTCCAGGGTGAGTCAATATATAAGCATAACCCTGCATGATTTCGCTTGCCGGGAAAGGCCAGTGCGACTGTTTGGAACCTGTATCATGATTATCAATAAAAGTCACGGCTCTGGCAGGCCACCAGCCAATAAGACCAGTAGGCTTTCCTTTGGAGTCTTTCAAACGCCAATATTCGCCTTTTACAGCCACCTGCAATATGCCCTTAGTAGTAAAGTCAAAAATACAGGCTACTTCACTGGGGTTCTTATCAAGCCAGTCACAAGACTTTTGTCTGTGAGAATCTTGATTGGGCAATAATTCAGAACCTTTAAAGTTCATATTGACCCAATATTCGCCCACAGAAAACAGAGGAGAAGTAGCTTTATCATAAATGCCGTTAAACTTAGGAGCATAGCCTCTGACATAGTCATATCGCCATCCGGCAAAACCCAGTTTTTTAAGCCAATTCATCCATTCAATAATATCTTCCTGAACCTTTTTATTGGTGTGATCTATATCAGGAGCAGGAGGGAAACTGTCACCTGTATCAGGATTGCCCTGACCGCCGAAACTGCCTTTGCAAATTGCCCACTGCTGCCAAGAAGCCTTGCCGTTAGGAAAATCGTAAATATTCCATATTCCCTTTTCATCTTGCTTGTTACCGCATCTGTGATTTATAACTATATCAGCCAAGGAACCTATGCCTTGAGCTTTAAGAGCTCTAATAGCTGCAACAAGAGATTCTTTTGAACCGTAAAAATTAGGTTTGGCGGAAGTTCCAAGATCATAATAATCGCCAGGCATATAACCTTGACGGCTTACAGAATGAGTTGGAGGCGGAAACCATACAAAGTCAATCCCGAGTTTTTTAAGCTCGGCTGCTTTGGAACCAATAAGATCATACCATTTGCCTTGAGTTTTATTTATACTGTCCCAACCGAATCCCTGCATTATAACTGATCGGGAAACTCTGGCAGGAGGATCCGCAAAAGCCGGAGTCAAAAATAAGAAAGCCGCAAGCAGCATCAAAAATGTCTTGATCATTCCAAAATTATGTTGTCTTTGCATTGCACCTCTCCGCAAAAGATATTTTGACAATTATACTTATTTTATAACTAAACGCCAAGACCCTGAAATTCCATGCCAAAAGAGGTACATTTGCTAAAAATACTTTTAAACTTTTTTAATAATTCTCTGTATAATGTTAAATAAGTTGCCTAATAAGATGCGACACGAAATAAGCATAAGTCGCAGGAATGTACAAATCGACTGGAGGATAACCACCATGCGCAGAGCTTTACTGATAATTCTTGCATCTGCTTTTATTTTCTCGGGATCAAGCCTTATGGCTTTTCATCTCATGAACTCAGCTTCTGATGCCTCGATCAGCGGACAGGAAGCTGCCGACAGCATTCAAGTTGAAAACTGGGGCACAGACGGCGGAGGCGGCGGAACCCAAAACATAGTTAGAAAAGCAAAAGAATTTTTAACCAGATATGCAAGACCCCACAGTTTTCCTTACGCTCCTGGCACACAAAACGGTGTCTTGGGCTGCGCCAACGTTGTAACAGCATGTCTCAAAGAAGCTAAGGAAATGAAAGATATAAACCTCGGCTGCGTACCTACTTCCGACATTTTAATGCAAATGGGATGGAAAAAATTCATTCCTCCCCCAATTAAAGCAGGCGATGTTGTGCTCTGGCAAACCTATCAGCCACGACCAAGCCACATAGGAATAGCCGTAGAAAACGGCGGAGTCAGCGCAAAAGTTATGAACAACTCTTCCAGCCAAAAAAAGCCTGTGCTCTCCAACGCAAACTCCATGAAGCTCCTCTATGTTTTGAGAAAATAAAGCTTTACAGCTTAGCTTAACGATTCATGAATACAACTAAAAATCTTTTAATACTGTTGCTTATATTGTCCTTAACCTCACCTGTCCTAAGCCAAAACGTAACTGTTAATTACGGCAGCGGAAAAGGTGAGGTCGATTATTTAAACACAAATAAAATCAAAATACTCGAGGATCCTCATCCTTATGGACCTCTTTCTTTCAGAGTTCTCGCCGACGGATTTGCATTAGTCGACTCTGTCGGAGGCAAACTTTTACAGTTCAACTCAAAGGGGGTTCTAACAAAGGAATTTCCCGTCTATCCTCCAGAGATGGCTGAAAGCGTAAAAAAGCTTGAAAAAGAGCCGGGATTAGCCTTGCTTATTTCAGACTTCGCGCCTGTATATGACAAAAAAGGCAACATTGAAGCTTGGTGGTTTGCCGACACTATGAATAATTTGCTGTACAAATGCTCAGCTGACGGCAAATATCTCAAAACACTTGAAGACGAAAGCTTCGCTCAGCTTGAATTCATAGACGTGGGCAAAGAAGGACACCTCTATGTCTCTGATGTAATCAATGAAGTTATCACTATCTATGCCCCTGACGGAAAAAAACTTCTGATTATACCTTGGCAATGGTCTGGCATGGCTCTTTCAAAAGACGGCAAAAGCGTTTACACTATAGAAAGCGATGAAGGCTCTACTATTTGCTATCTGTTAAAAAACGACTTGGACGGCTCAATTAGCCTTTATTTGTCTCTCAATCTGCCTCAAGGCATCTCCAATCCATTGCTCTGGTGGGTAAATGAAGACAAGAAAGAAGCTGTAATTACTTACACGCCCGCAGAAGGTTTTCAAGGACGCCTTAAGCTGGCCGTGGTTTCAACAGCTACAGGCAAAACACTTGCCGAAGACTGGATGACTCCAGCCTTAGTCATGAACCGTATCATAGACACCTACGACTTCTCGAAAGTCTGGTTCGCTGAGGCTGATCTCTTTAAAGCCCCGAAAGGAGCTTTTGTCATAAGCAACTTCAAAATGCCTGAAGCTGTAAAAAACAAAAAGGAGAACTAAGATGTATCGCAAAATGCTTCCAGCATTTTTTCTTCTTTTTCTTTTGACCGCCCTTCCTATAGCAAAGGCGGCTCAGGTTCCCTCCAAGGGACGAGTAACAGCCTCCATAGGGCTCCATCTTCGCAAAGGTCCAGGCACTGAATATGCCAGCATAACTGTCATGCCTGATGCAGCTGTATTTGATATACTTGAATCCAGCGGATACTGGTTCAAAATAAGATACAATGGCACAGTAGGTTATTCTTACAAAAACTACATAACCATTACTGAATACCGCGAAGAAAACTCAACCTCAAATAAGCCAGGAGAAGAAAAAGTAGAAAGAAATCTTCAAAACAGCGCTTACAATTTTAACTTCTAAGAAAGCCGAGGCAAGGACAAAATGACTATGCCCCGAAAGAAAATGGGCTCCGCCGTTGTAATTGTCATGGGTATTTTTGTCGTTCTCGGCCTGATTTTTACGCTCTTGGTGACCAACTCTCAAAGAGTCAGACAAACAGTTATGCTAGCTGAAAAATCTGCGGCCGCCAAAGAGTATGCGACAGTAATAGCTGAGCTTGCTAGCAGATATCTGCAAGCTCAGTCCATTATCGATGGTTCAGAAATACAAAACAGAGTATATAAAGAACTGATAAAGCCAAATTTCAACGGCATTGCAGAAATAGATTTCAAACCTATCTTAGAAGCAAATTCAGATATCAGCGAACTTCTTAGACTCGGCTTGGATAAGCTTGTAAAAGAAAACGGCTATTCCGACTTGGCAGATGCAAATTATGAAATTAAGCTGAAGGCTGAAAAAAAAGATTTCAAACCAATCTCCTTCAAAAATAACCAAGCCTATACTGCTGAAAAATCAGGCTTTCTGCAATTTTTGATAAAAATCTCATACAAACAGCTAGCCTCTACGGAATTAAAAACAGAAGAGTATCTCTTTTTCCTTGATACCAAAGTAACTGTGAATATACTGCCGGCTCTTTCAAAGTTCACGCTTTACTGTGCCGATGCTTCCAGCTACGACCTTAATCAGCTCCAAAACGATGCCCATGGCATACCGGCATCTTCGAATAATATAAAACCTTGGTTCTTAGATAATGCTAAAAAAAGCGAATATGATTCAATAGAAAAGTTGATTGAAGGGCAATCAGGTCTTATTTATCTTGGCTCTTCCGGCACGGATCCTATCAGACTTGGATTATCTGCAGGCTGGAAAACAGCTGAAGGCAATGCAGCCAGTTTGGGCGAAGAAAAACACCTTTTTGTGAACAGCGATGCCTCTCAAGCTCAGTGGCAAACTCATGAAGAATACAAGCCGCGCCCTGGAGCTAATGAGACCAAGGGTATTATAAGAGCTAACATAGGCTTAGCTCACCCTGATGCAGTTGCTGCCAACATCAATGATGAGAACAAAAACTATAAAGAATGGTATGATCTGCCGCTACGTTCTCTCGAAAATGAAGAAGCAAGAAAAAATGCAACAAAAACCTCTGTTCTAAAGCTTTTCAACAACGATGCCAGATTTTCTCCGACTTTGGTTTTAGGCAATGTGGCGGCAGGAGTCATCAGCGCCAAGATGTACAAAGCTGTAAGCGTAGCTCCCAACGGAGACAAGACAAATGCAATCTTTCCTCTTATAGCTATGAATAACAACGCATTTGAAGCTGCAATCTGCGACAAAACTCCAAGGGGAGCAAGAGACCGTGACGAAGCGCAGGCTGATCAAAACTGCGATCACAATATACGCCCCGAACCAGCCTCCTTCCCTTCCATACCCGACTTCAGCCAAAAATATAAGGAACTGCTTGTAAAGCGCATGCAAGATGCCGGAATAGATCCGCCAAAAAATGACTCACAAGATGCAGCAAGACAAAAAGCGCTCCACGGCAAAATGATTTCATTCGCTTACGAGTTTCTTACCAAAGACGATCCTGAACGACAAATAGACGATGTAAAAGCTCTCTTCCCTTACAGCACTTATAGCCCGCTGATGAGCGTCTTTACTACTGAACCCTATAACTTGGGTCTGTTTAGACATATTAACGGCAACAGTATAAATAAAAGCGATGCGGATTTAAACATCCCTGACAATCCCTATCTCAAGCAAGAAAAAAATCCTAATAAGATAACAGTTTTCAAAACCCCAGAGACAGCACATAATACCCCAGGAGAATACAGCAGTGTTTACAACGACGACTCAAAGAATCTGAAAGATTACACAAAACTTCTCAGCAACGAAAACATGCTTGTAAAAGCTCCAGAGCCTCCGCCGCCTCCACCCTCGGAACAAAATATCAACATCAGGAACTTCAATTTTCTAAAAAATGCCGACAACAGATTGCTTTCACACCTTCAACTCAAAAGTAAAGATGAGTTTGAAAAGGCAATGCAAGCTTACGGCTACCTTGTAAACGGAAAAATGCTCTTAAACGGATGGATTCTGATATCTTCCATAGATGGTTCGAGCCTCAACTTGGAACTTGACCAACCTGTAGAACTTCGCTCAAATTGCGGTATTATTCTGGAAAAAGGCAATATAACTATTGCTAACAATATTGTATCAAAGGAGATGGAAGGCAACAACCCCAAGCACTTTTTAACATTACTGGCTTTGGACGGTGATGTACGCATAACCTCGACACCCTCTAAAATCCATGCGTCTTTAGCTGCAAGTAAAACTATAAGTTTTCCGAATGGCGGCTACCAGCCCCTCGAAATAAGAGGTAATATAGTCTGCGGCAATTTCAACGAGCAATCATTCAAACGCGAAGTAAATCTTAACTACAACCCGCGGATGGCAGTCTTGCCAAAAGGAAACACAGACAATCTTGCAATGGTCACCTTTGCCACAAATCCTGTTATTCAAGAAAAATGAAAACAAAAGCTTTCACCTTTATTGAAGTAATGGCCATGATCGCAGTTGCAGGGATATTACTGCTTCCCACCATGAAACTGTTTAATTATGGAGCATCAACTACCAATACCAATATTCACATACTGCGAGCTCAGAATTTAGCCGCGAGCATACTTGATTATTACTCTCAGCAATCTTTTGAAGACTTAGAGATAATCTCAAGCCCTTTAGAAATAGTAAACCTGCCGATCGGACAACCTGCAGTCATGACCCTGATACCGGCAGATTATGATTTTGAGGCTAAACTTGAAATTGAAGGAAGAGATGTGGTCTTCAACAGCGAACTGGGAATAAAAGACAAATACAAGGTGCTTACTGTTACCGTAACTCACCAAAACGTGAAGGAAGCTCCCCTTGAACTGAAAATGACAAGGACACTTCATCAATGAAAGCAAAAAAAAATGCTGTAACAATAATAGAACTTATCGTAGGTCTATTAATTACCTCAATAGTAGTAGTCAGCATAATGGCTCTTATGTCCTATTCGGCAAAAAACTCTGCCAGCGGCATGAGTTACCAGGCAAGAGTTAACGCCTTGGCTATTTTATTGAAAAGACTCGATTTCGACATAAGCGCCAACAAAGAAGCGATAATATCCTCAATCGAGCCAAATATTGGTGCGCAAATGGATACTCTGAACGTTTTCAGAGAGCCTGGAAAAAGATTTTTTTCTTATGAAGTGTCAAGTGACCGCAAAGGAGTAAAACGAACTGTTTTTGACAAAAACGGCACTTCGAATAGCAGTTATGTATTTTGCAAAGACTTTGAAATAGAGTTTTTTGTAACCGGACTTAAAATGCAATCAAGCCGTTATGAACCTCAATACGGTCTAGCGGTAAAAGTAAAACTGATAGACAAAAAAAACAGCAAAGGCGATCTTGAAATAGAGCGATTTTTCACACTCACTTAAAATCAGGGAGTAGGGCGTAGTGTGTAGGGAGTAGCGAAAACCCAAGACACAGACCAGAAATTACAGAAAAGACCAAAACATTTATTTATACTTTCTAATTTAGAATTTATTCACTGCCGCATAATCACAATTTTTGCCCTAGCCTCTGATTAAGGACAGATGCTGATGTTCGATGCTAGGGGGAGCTAAACAATTCAGCTCGCCACTCGCCACTCGTCACTGTGCGATAGCAGTATCAGATAACCATGAAGACATTATTAACTAGAATAATATCAAAATAGGGAAGTTTTAGTTGCAACACAGCACTAGTTTATATCTTTTAACCTTAAAAAGCAGAAAAAAACAAGGTTATGTGCTAAACTCAAAGCATCATAAGAAAATAAGGTAAACAAGGCTATGACAGACAACAACGCATTGGCCAGAGAATTTCTGGATTTTTCTTATTCCAGCCCCACGGCTTTTCATGCAATATTGAATTTGAGAAGCTATTTTGAGCAACAGGGCTTCACTTACATTAAAGAAAGAGATGATTGGAATCTGACTCCAGGCGGCAAGTATTTCACCACAAGAAACGGCTCCTCAATGGTAGCCTTTATAGTTGGTACAAAGCCCCCTGATGTCACAGGCATGAAAATAGCCGCTTCTCACACCGACTCACCTTCTTTCCGAATAAAACCCTCTCCGGAATGGTCCAGCAAAGACTTTTATATGAGAATCAACACTGAAGTCTATGGCGGCCCGATATTGAGCACTTGGTTCGACAGACCATTGGCTATTGCAGGCAGAATAACAGTAAAAAGCGACAATATATTCGCTCCTGACAATTTCGTAATCAACATTAAAAAGCCTATAGCTATAATTCCCAACATAGCAATACACCTGAATCGCGAACTTAACGACGGATATGTTTATGACAAACAGTCTGACACTCTGCCGTTCATAGGCCAGCTTAACAACAAGCTCGGCGGCAAGGGCTACTTAAGAAGCCTCTTGGCTGAAAAACTTGAAGTTTCCATGGATGAAACCCTGGACTTTGAACTTTTTCTTTATGAATACGAAAAAGGCACTCTGATAGGTCCTAACGATGAATATATCTCAGCCAGCAGAATCGATAACCTCCAATCTGTCTGGGCCTCGGCAAAAGCTCTCGGAGAGACAGAGAATCCTGAAACCACCTGTGTTTCTGTCTTTTTTGACAATGAAGAAATAGGCAGTACAACCAGGCAAGGCGCAGACTCCACATTCCTCTCTGACACCATAGAAAGAATAGTCCTTTCTATGAAGGGCAATAGAATGTCTTATCTTAAGACTCTCTCCCGCTCATTCATGCTGTCGATAGACGGCGCACATGCAGTTCACCCGAACGTAAAAGAAAGAGAAGACCCCACCTCAAGGCCTGTTCTGAACGGCGGTCCTGTTATAAAGACAAGTGCAGCCAAGCGCTATACTTCCGACTCATATACTTCAGCAATATTTATGTGCCTTTGCGAAGAAGCAGGAGTGCCCTATCAGGTATTCGCAAACCGTTCCGATGTTACTGGCGGCAGCACCTTGGGTCCCATATCAGCAAAACACGTAAGTATTCCCTCTGTAGACATTGGAGCTCCGGTGCTTGCTATGCACTCTATTAGAGAGCTTTGCGGCACTGAAGATAACGCAAACATGTACAAGGTAATAAAAACTTACTATTCATCAGACGGAATCAGAACACAAAAATAACCGTCTGCGAGGAAGGAATGAACAGAAAAAATGAACAGCTTAAAAGAGAAGGGGGCCAGCTATATAAGACAGCGTGAAAAAGAAGGCCTGATTTTCATGTTGCTCTCAATAACGGTATTTTCGTTTTTTGCATCCAAAATGGGAATGGCCAACTTAATGTCGACAATCATGGCCACTGCCTACGACCTGCTTATGAATACGGTCTTTTATCTAATGGCCGTTACAGTCTTAGCAGGCGCTATGGGTAATCTTCTGATTGAGTTCGGCGTTGTGCGTTTACTGGAAAAAATACTCTCGCCTTTGATGAGACCTCTCTTCGCTCTGCCAGGCGTATCTTCCTTGGGCGCAGTTATGAGCTTTCTTTCTGACAACCCGGCTATCATTGCTCTTGCAAAGAACAAGGATTTCAGCGCATATTTTAGAAAGAAAGAGCTGATTTCACTTACCAACTTCGGCACAGCTTTTGGGATGGGCCTCTTGGTTCTTTCTTATATGGCATCTATCGGTTATTTTACTGCAGGACTAGTGGGCTTCTTAGGAGCAATAATTGGCGCAACAGTCTCAACAAGACTTATGCAACTCTTTATAGCAAAAGATTTTCCCGATGACGATGAACAACTGGTTTCCGATAAAAAACCTGAGGCAATTATTTTACATGAACCAGCCAAGGGCTCTGTCCTCGTCAGATTCCTTAACGCTTTCCTTGATGGAGGCAAAAATGGCGTAGACTTGGGCTTGGCGATTATACCAGGAGTCTTGGTGATAACAACAGCTGTAATGCTTATGTCAAAAGGACAAGGTATAGATAAAGTCACTGGTTTGGCTGCCTATACAGGTGCAGCCTATGAAGGCATTCCTATAATTCCCTGGATAGGTTCTAAATTGCACTGGCTTTTCAAAGCGCTCTTCGGTTTTGATAATCCGGAACTCTTAGCTTTCCCCATAACATCTCTGGGTTCTGTCGGCGCAGCCTTAGGACTGCTGCCCGGCTATATAAAAGCTGGCCTGATCCACTCAAAAGAAATAGCTGTATTCACTGCCATAGGTATGTGCTGGAGCGGTTATTTGAGCACTCACGCAGCAATGATGGATGCTCTGGGGCAGAGAGAACTTACTTCCAAAGCCATAGCCGCCCACACTATAGCGGGAATAGTTGCAGGAATTGCCGCTCATATTTTAACTCTGATATTCTTCTAACTCCTAAGCGAGAAAACAGATGTACGAAGCAAAGAAGCAAAAACAGCATAGCAAATTCTTATTGTTTTTGCTTCTTTTGTTGCCTCTGGCTGCGATCAACATTGCTTTTTTCGCTTATAACAAGCTTACTTATCAGAAAAACAAAATCAATTACGACAACTATTCACGCAGTCTCTTAAAAGACTTTTCCGAAAAAGCCGATTTCAAACAATATCTAATAAGACTTGTAACAAACTTTTCCAGAGAAATAAGCGAAATAGCAGCTTCAGATAAAACAACTGAAAAAAAACTGGAAGAAATAGTTGCCACAAGAGACAGATTGTTCCCTTCCGCCCTCTACAACCACAGTTATACCTACTTTTATATAGATGAAAACAACAAATTCAACTCAAAAATCATAGCTTCAAATGAAGAAATAAAATCCTCAACCTCATGGATCAGATGCTTTGAGCACTTCAAAGAAGAATACATAAAATACAAGAATGCCGACAAGAAACCTTCTACGAACAACATAGGCAAAGCTGCATTTTCAAATATATTTGATACCACTCTGACCGCAGAAGATTTCGCCGCAGCTTCCTTTTTAGCGCCAGTCTTTCTTTTCAAGAATACTAACAACTATTTCATTTGGTATTACACGCCAATAACAGAAAAACAAGACACACTCAGTGATGAAGCTGACTCTGACAAAAACTCATATGTCGGTTTTTGGCTTACAGTCCCTATTGAAGCCTATTCAGAAAACTATGCTTTTCTGAAAACCATTGAAAACTTTACAGAAACAGCTCCTTCAAATTTTTTTGCTGCCATTTTTCCCATATACAACACAGAGATGCCTGCAATTGTTTGCAGTAAGCCCCTTAAAAACTCAGATATATTCAAAACAGCTGTAAACAGACTGACCCCCAAGAACTCCGATGAGCTTCTCAAATGGATTTCTGGCGAATATGAGCTGAAACCCCTTAAGCTTGGCAATTACAATGCGTATATAAGCATTCTCCCCAACATGCAGGTCACCACGCATGCCGCCATGATTTTGACACCCGAAATCAAGCTTAGTGATTTCCCTCTCTGGTTAAAAATATTCAATCTGCTGTTTTTGTTTACTCTCACAATATTTATCCTCAGAGGTCTCTTTTTAAATAAGTGGCCTGACATAACGCTTAAACCCTACTTTTTCACAATTTATGCTCTGACAGCTGTATTGCCAGTCAGCCTCTATGCCATAGTCGCCTATTCGTTCTTACTGAATTACCGCGAAACAAGCTATCACGAAGAACAAAATAGAGTTTTGGAGCAAATAGATAAAATAGACAACAACAAAGCGCTTTTAATTCAACAATATATAAATATTTTTAAAACAATTATCAAAAGCGAAGAGTCTATCAAATTGCTAAGAGCATATGACCGCCTCTCTGATTATTTCAAAGTAAAAATGGTAACTGAACAGCCTCCTCAAGGAAGCAAAAGCCAAACTCAAACCCAAAAAGTAGCCCAAAACTCCCTTAAGGCAAGAAAAGTTTGCGAAAACATACTCAGAGCCATTTACCAGAATGAAAAAGACTTGGTCAATATGCCAAAAGATACGGACAAACTTATGAAAATGTTTGTCTATCCGCTGTTAAAACACAATGCCACAAAAACAACCTTGCGCAACCTGAAAACCGCAGCAGACCATTATTTTCACACTATCGCTGTAAACAGCTTCAATAACACAGCATCATTTTCTGCCGCCGCTCTATCGATAATCAGTAATATTGAGCAGTTTTTACCTCCAAGATATGAAGACCCTGAAAATTTATTATTAAATTCTTCCCATATACTATTAAAAGCCTTTGTCAGATATCTTTCAGAAGGAAGCGCCAGTTACAGTTTTTTAAAAACACCGCCTCTTGGCACTTCCAAACTCTTAAAGCTCAAAGATGACATAACAAACATAAAAGATTCTTGGACTGCCACAATACTCGACTACATTTTCTCCTATGAGGTTAAACTAGAGAAATTAAACCTGCTTTATTGTAAAAGCTTGATAAAACAAACTGAAGAACAAAACAAACTTTTTTCGCCGCTGTTTATACAGAATTTGGATCCTATACTTTCTCTCCAGCCGCTAATTAACAAAAAATCTCTTCTTGAAACTGGAGCTTTAAAAAACAAAGACGGCTCTTTCAGCGACCTGCGGATAAACACCTTCAAAGAAGAAGAACTTCGAGAGATCTCCAATTCAAAGTTTATACAAGCACTTAATAATCTTGTTGTCGGACAAATTTTCGCTTTGAACCCGAAGTTGTCTGATTATCGCCATCAAAAAGGATCCCTGGACTTCGTAAGTCTCTACGGAATGGACACAAGCACCTCTTTAGCCTTTGCTGAGCGTTTCACTTCCTTCGGCGATATCAACAATCTTTTCAACAAGTGGCTCGGTTTTGAAGTAAACGGCAAGATGCTGTACGGCACAGTCTTATTTGCAGAATTAGACCCTGAATACAGACTGGCTCTATTTGCCACATTTGATCCTACTATTTTCGATATACCTAGCGCTCAAGGCGCAATAAACGAATTAGAAGAAACCTCCAACAACCAATTTGCCCTATACCAAAAAACGGTAAAGAACAACTATCTGAACATAGCTTGCTCCAGCAATCAAAGTTTTTTGACAAAATATAAAGAAGACTTGGATGAAATTCTCGAAGAGCTTAGCGATAGCAACAATAAAATTGTGCGAGAAATGTCCGATTGCACCATAATAGTAAGCAAACCAGTTATGTATAATGAAAGCGCCATAGTCGGTTGTTTTCCTCACGCCTCTCTTCAGCTGAGCTTTAAAGCCTTGGCCGTAACATTGGTTCTTATTATTCTTCTTGCTGTAACCCTGATCACTCTTATAGCTTACTTTTTATCAGAAACATTCTTGGAACCTGTTGAAAAGATTACAAACGCTATGGAAAAGATAAAAAACGGAGACTATTCCATTAGACTCGCCAGTAACTCAAGAGACGAGTTCGGCGATATTTGCAATGAATTTTCTGAAATGACAATGGCTTTACACGAAAGAAACAGAATTGCAACTTTGCTTTCAGAACATGCAATAGATGCTTTGAGCAAACTGGATAATGCTTCTCTTAAAGTATCTTCTCACACGGCATTCGAAGGAGCTGCCTTAGTTTCAGATATTCGAGATTTTACTACAATGTGTGAAAACCAACCTCCAGAAGATATTATCTATCTGCTTAACACTCATTTTGAAAAAATGACAGAGATTTTACTTAAATATGGAGGCAGAATACATAAATACATAGGCGATGCTATTGAAGCTGTCTTTGATGAAAGCGACAAATACGAATTACCAGCTGGAAAAAGAGCTTTCCTTGCATCCGTTTTAATGCTCGAAAAACTAAAGGAAATAAACATAGAAAGAGAAAAAAACAACCTGTTCACTTATAAAATAGGCATAGGTATTTCTTACGGCTCTTTTGCCGCTGGAAATATAGGAGATGCAGAAACACGAATGGATTATGCTATTTTAGGCAAGCCAATGAGCCATGCGGCAACTCTGGAAAGTCTTTCAAAGCTATTTCCTGATTTTCCTTTGGTAGCAGACAAAAAAATAAGCAAAACAATTGAAGCCGATCAGGTTATCACAGAAGAATTGGACAAGGAAATCAATGAAGATGCCTATGCAATAGAGCGACCCAAAGATCTTATAAAAGAACTCCTAAAACAATCTGAGGAAGAACCAATTGCCGACTTTTCTTCAAAGCAAAATAAAACTTCAACAGACTCAG
>JGI24710J26742_10002696_pt1 | contig 15503 bp, 13 predicted proteins | sample BioPla2DNA2_FD_26742 | JGI IMG/M metagenome (IMG submission 26742) | reverse complement strand
TTACAAGACATAGAAGGCTCTTTGCCAGAAGTAAGCCATTATGTTGATTTTATTAAAAATAGAATTGGAATGTAAATTTCATAAAATAATAAGGAGATAAATGATGAGTATACAAACTGTATTATGGGATGCTATGAGAGGATATGATGATGTACCAATTTCTAGACGAATTAGAGATAGCGTTAATCAAAAAACATATAACTATCATACCGTTAAAACATCTTTTAGAAGAAATGTTAACCTTAACAGGTCACATTGGATTGCTTTTTTAAATAGTGAAATAAGTGATGGAGTTAAAAACGGATACTTCATGGCAATTTATACAAGTGAAGACCGTAATGTTTTTTATGTAACATTATCACAAGGTTATAAATGGATAGAAGAAAATAAAGGAGATTTACATCCAATAGTTGCTATGAGAAGAATATCAAACTATTGGCGTCGTAAATTTAACCTTTTAGAAACAAGAATGTTTCTATCAAATCATGTAACTAGAGAAACCAAAAATCAAAGATATCAAAATGCTGGGACAATCTTTAATGTATATTTTGATATAAGAACAGATTTGTCAGAAGATAATATTTTAAATCAAATGTTATTTGTGAAAATGCTTTTAGACGAAATAAGATTAGAATGTAATGGAGACTGGCAAGCTAAGAATTTAGAAATATTAAATGCTCCTGATAGAACATTATAAAAAACAATAAAAAGTAAAAACACTATACTAATGAAACACCATAAAGAGTACGTTAGGGACTGGCCCGTTAATCGTACAGCAACCTACCAAAAGGTAAGGTGCTAATGGCAGAAGGGTGGAAATTATTTTATAATTTTCATCACAACGATGGCTTTTTTACTTTTTAAAGATGTTAACATTAAATAAAAACACAGCAAACAAAGCTGAGTCAGGCTTTAGAAGAAAAAGTGAGTTAATTGATAATGAACTACAAACATCAACCTTAAAAAAGGTGATAAAAATATTCATATTGATGATTTTTTATATGAGCACTTAAATAAATAAGGGGGGGGAAACGTGTATAAAGAACTAAAAGATATTAAAGTATTTACTGAAGAAGAAGAATTCAAACATTTTAAAATGCTTAAAACACTAAAAGAAGAAATAAAGCATTTAAATGATAATAAAACACTTATGAAAAAAGAACAAAAGATATTAAAGGAAAAAACTACTAAATTTAAAAACTTAAAAGAAAAAATAATAACAAACTACCTTAAATGGGCAATAACTATAGCTGCAAAATATATAAAAGACAAACATCTTGACTTAGAAGATTTAATAATGGCAGGAAGTATAGGATTAAATAAAGCAGTTGATAGCTTTGACCATAATAAAGGAGTAAGGTTTTCAACCTATTCTAAAGATCGGATAGAAAAAGAAATTTTAGAAGAAATAAATAAAAGCAAACTAATTAGAATTCCATCACATGCAATTACTAAAAGAAATAAAATTAAAAAAGCAGAAAATGAATTAACACATGAGTTAAAAAGAACACCAACAACAAGTGAAATAGCAAAACATTTAAAATGGAAAGAAGAAGATGTTTGCTTTTATATCAATGCAACAAATATATCAATTACAGAAAAAGAATTTAACAAAAACAAAGAAGAAAACGAAAAGATAAAAATTGAAGAAATCAAAAACATAGATGCTTATGATGATTTTACTAACAACAATATAGAAATGTTAATGAGATTTATAGATGAACTAACAAACCTAGAAAAAGAAATCATTATTAACAAGTACGGGATTTTTGATGGGGTTTTTAAAAGTAACAAAGCTTTAGCAAGTATTTTAAATCTAGGCCAAGAAAAAATAAGGATTATCCATAAAGAAGCTTTAGAAAAATTAAAAGAAAAATTTGCTAAAATAAGGAGATATAAAAGAAAAAATGAAAATAACATTTGAAAATATTAAAGGTTATGATAAAGAAAGACAAGAAGTTTTAAACTTAATTAAAATGTTTAAAAATTACGAAAAATTTAAAGCATTAGGTATCGAAATTCCCAAAGGAGTAATTTTTTACGGCCCTCCTGGTGTTGGGAAAACAATGTTTTCAAAAGCCCTAGCAGAAGAGTTAAAAAGACATTTCATAGAGGTGGATTTTGTTGGCTTAAAAGAAAAAGAAATAACTCTCAAATTAAAAAATGCTTTTTTAGAAGCAAAAGAAAATACTCCTTCTATTGTCTTTATTGATGAAATAGACAAACTAGTCCCAGAAGAAAAGAAATTAGCCTTTATAAATAAAAACAGTGAATCTAAAACTACTTTAGCACTCTTACTGCAACTCTTGGACGGGTTTGTCAAAAATGAAGAAATAACCGTTGTCGCAACTACCAATGATTTACAAAGTCTTCCTAAATCTTTAATTAGGTCAGGAAGGATCGATAAGTATATCGGTCTTAATAACCCCGATGATGATTCAAGAAAATCAATCATCGAATATTATTTGTCAAAAATAAACGTCAAACAAAAAATAGATATTAACCAATTTGTTTTATCATCAGAAGGTTTATCCGGCGCTGACATAAAAAACATTATCAACCAAGCCTGTACTAGAGCAATAACAGAAGAAAAAAGTGAGGTAACAACAATGGATATCTTAGAACATATTCATATGGTTACTTGTAAATCTTTAATGGAAACATTAAGCGAAGAAGAAAGTAAAATTGTAGGCTATCATGAGTTAGGGCATTATATTGTCGGTAGACACTACAATAAAAGCATTAAAGATGTTTCTATAATCCAAAGTGGTTTATCACTTGGTAGAGTAAGAGTTAAAAACGACATATCTGTCAAAACAACAAAAGATGTTTTAACAGATGTTGTATTCGCTTTAGGAGGCAGTGCTGCTGAAAAAGTTTTCCTTAAAGAAGAATATATTGGAAGCAAAAAAGATTTTTCGGATGTTTATCTTATGTTAAAAGATTTAGTAAACTCTGGAGTTTTCGGTTTCGAATACTTAAATCTTAGTAGTGATTTATACGTAGACACTACAGACGAAAAAAACAACAACAAAATAAAGGAGTTAATCCAAGAGTCTTATAATGAAGCAGTTAAAATAATAATCAAATATAAAAAAGAAATAGAAATTCTTCATCCCATTTTGATGGATAAAAAAATTCTTTCAAATAAAGAAATAGAAAAAGCACTACAAATAAACACCTAAAACGCAAAAAAGAAATACATTAAAGACCAAAACAAACGAGCTTTGGTGAGCTCAAATGCTTTGGTCTTTTTATTTTCAGAACATAAGTTGGTTAAAAGAAGTAATTGTTCAAATGATGTTTCCTATACTAAATAACAGAAACTGAGNTAATTTATTAACAAATTGTATATAGTAGTATGAAGTTAGGTCAATATATAAGTTATTCGTCGGTGTGAAATTAGGTCAGTATTTTTTTTACGCACTATAATACCTTCTTTCCAAGCATCATAATCTATTATTACCCATGACTGCTCAAAATAGTCAAACTAAAGTTGTTGGTGGTAATTCAGCAAATTTTTCAAATTAACACTTGACATTTATCGTTTACAAGTGTAAACTATACTTAACGATTACAAATGTAAACGAAAGGAGGCAAAGAATAAATAATGAATGAGATCAACGTATCACCTTCAGAATGGGAAGTAATGCGAGTGATTTGGGCTACAAATCCAATCACAAGTAAAGAAGTAAGTGAGATATTAAAAGAAAAAAAGGGTTGGAAGTTATCCACTACAAAGACCTTAATAGGACGTCTAGTAAAAAAAGGTATGATAACTTCTGAGGCCAAAGGTCGAAAATATGAATACTCACCAATAGTATCACAAGAAGAAAGAATTAGAGACATGATAGAAGAGTTTTTAAATCAAGTATGTGCAACAAAAATTGGGGAAATCATTAAAATTATGTTAGAAAACTATGAATTAAGTTTAAGTGATATAGAAGAATTAGAAAAAATATTACAAGCAAAAAAAATTGCTGCACCAGAAGAAGTAGTATGTGATTGTATACCAGGTCAATGCGATTGTATGATTCAGTAATCTTAATTGTAGAAGGAGGAAAACATGGTAAGTAAAACATTACAAATAGAAGGTATGACTTGTGCATCATGTGCACAAACTGTTGAAAAAGCAGCGAGAAAATTAGAAGGGGTCAAAAAGCAAGTGTTAACCTTGCTACAGAAACACTGAGCGTTAGTTATGATGAGTCAAAACTTTCAGTAAGTGATATTCAAACTGCTGTAGATAAGGCAGGATATAAGGCTCTGACTAATCAAACAAATACTACCTTTAAGATAGAAGGAATGACATGTGCATCCTGTGCACAAACTGTTGAAAAAGCAGTTAGAAAGTTGAAAGGTGTTGAAAATGCAGCTGTCAATTTAGCTACAGAAAAATTGACAATTGCTTATAATCCTTCAGAAATTGCTCCTGATGATATTTCTAGCGCAGTAGCTAATAGTGGCTATGCTGCTATATTAGAAACAAGTGAAGAAAAAAAGACATCCCAAGAGGAAAGACGAGCAAAAAGAGACCAAGATATGAAAAAATTGATGAATAGATTTTGGATTTCAATAATATTCACTATTCCCTTATTAGTTCTGTCTATGGGTCATATGGTTGGGATGCCTCTTCCAAGCTTCTTTGATCCGACAGTGAATCCATTCAATATGTCTTTGGCGCAACTAATTTTAACTGTACCAATAATGATTGTTAGTTGGGAATATTTTCATAAAGGATTTAAAAACCTATTTAGAGGGCATCCTAACATGAACTCTTTGATAGCACTTGGAACGGCAGCTGCCTTTGTATATAGCCTTGCAGCAACTATTGGAATTGGTTTAGGATATGGTAATTTCACCAACTTACTTTATTATGAAGTTACAGGTGTTATCTTGGCACTTCATACACTAGGAATGTTCCTAGAAGAGCGTTCAAAGGGACAAATGTCCACAGCAATTGAAAAATTAATCAATTTAGCTCCAAAGACAGCTACAATTATCCGTAATGGAGAAGAAGTAGAAGTACTTGTTGACGAAGTTGCAGTTGGAGATATTATAAGAGTTCGTCCAGGAGAACAGATGCCTGTAGATGGTGTGGTAGTAGAAGGACGTACAGCAGTTGATGAATCGATGTTGACTGGAGAAAGTATTCCAGTAGAAAAACAAAANGGTGATCCAATAATTGGTGCCAGTTTGAATAAAAATGGTACCATTGAATACCGAGCTACTAGAGTAGGAAGCGATACGACATTATCACAAATTATCAAATTAGTAGAAGATGCTCAGGGATCCAAAGCCCCTATTGCTAGAATGGCTGACGCAATCACTGGTTATTTCGTTCCAATTGTAATAGCTTTGGCTGTATTCGCAGGAATTGCTTGGTTAATTGCAGGACAAACAGGTATTTTCGCTTTATCTGTGGTGATTACCACTCTTGTTATTGCTTGTCCTTGTGCTTTAGGTTTAGCTACTCCAACAAGTATTATGGTTGGAACAGGTAAAGGAGCAGAATATGGTGTCCTAATCAAAAGTGGGGTTGCCTTAGAGACTGCACATAATGTAGATANAATTGTTTTTGATAAAACAGGAACCTTAACAGAAGGAAAACCAGTAGTTACCGATATATTGACGACTAAGCTTCTTTCAAAAGAAGAGTTGTTACACTATGCTGCATCTGGTGAAACAGGGTCAGAACATCCACTAGGTGAAGCCATTGTTCAAAAAGCAAAAGAAGAAAACATGACTTTAACTAAACCAGATGATTTTGAAGCCATTCCTGGTCATGGAATCAGAGTTAAAATTGATGAAAAAATATTCTATATTGGAAACCGAAAACTGATGATAGATAGAAAAATTGATTTAACAAAACTGGAAAAAGAATCTGATCGTTTAGCAGACGAAGGAAAGACACCGATGTATCTTTCAGTTGATGGAGAATTGGCAGGAATTATTGCCGTAGCAGATACACTAAAGGAAAATAGTGTAAAAGCTGTTAAAGAACTAAAAAAACGTGGTGTTGAAGTGGCTATGATTACAGGTGACAACAAACGAACAGCCAAAGCTATTGGTAAGCAAGTTGGTATTGACCGTGTATTGAGTGAAGTATTGCCAGAAGACAAAGCAGAAGAAGTTAAAAAATTGCAGTCAGAAGGTAAAAAAGTAGCAATGGTAGGAGATGGAATCAATGATGCTCCAGCTTTGGCACAATCAGATATTGGAATCGCAGTTGGTTCAGGTACAGACGTGGCAATTGAGTCAGCCGATATTGTACTCATGAGGAATGATATAATGGCTGTATTAACTGCAATAGATTTAAGTCGTTCAACCCTTAGGAACATCAAGCAAAATCTCTTCTGGGCATTTGCTTATAACTTGGTTGGTATTCCTATTGCAATGGGGCTATTATATATCTTAGGAGGTCCATTGATGTCTCCGATGTTCGCGGCGGTAGCAATGACTTTCAGTTCAATATCAGTATTAACAAATGCACTACGCTTACGCAGATTTAAACCAGCCAAATAGATAATTTATTTTGAATGCTACTAAAAATGGCAATCAAAATAATTCATATACTGGAGGTTGTGCCACCAGATACAACCTCTAGAAATTATATAAGGAAATAAAAAAGTCAGTTGGGGTTTGGGGCGATTGTGGCATAAGACATAGAATAGTGCAGCATATGACACACTGGATGTATTATTATCTAGCATTTCCTCAGCAGGTATAAATGTTTAAATAAGAGTACACAATAATGTGCAAATAAGAATACCCAATTCTTAGCATTATTGGTACTCTTTTTTGATACAATATTCATTATGGAAGGTGATGAATATAATGACGAAAATAATATTAGAACAAATAACAAAATTAGATGATTTACTACTATTCAGTAAAGCATATAAGGAAGGATTGATTAAAATAAATATATCTAAATTAGCTAAAGAATTAAATAAAGATAGAAAAACTATTACTAAATATTTAAATGGTAATATTCCTAAAAAAACTCGCGAAAGGACTAAATATTTAGATGAACATAGAAAATATATACTTGAAGTTTTAAAAGATAAATATCAAAGTTTTGATTATATTGATCATTTATTTAAATATTTAAAACGTGAAAAAAATATAACTTGCTCAAGATCAACATTAAACAGATATATAAGAAATGACAATGAATTAACTAAATTATTTAAAAGGAAAAAAGACTTATCATTTACCGAAAGATTTGAAACTGCTCCTGGTGTAAAAGCTCAGTTTGATACGAAAGAAAAAGTGAAATTAATTGATAAAGAGAAAAATATTACAATTATAACCATTCCAACATTAACACTATCTTGGTCTAGATATAATGTTAGAAAATTAATATTAGATACTAAAGCAGATAATTTACTAGCATTCTTGAGCCAAAGTTTTGAAGAAATTGGTGGTGTACCTTATGAACTAGTAATTGATAATTTAAAACAATTCGTTGAAAAAACCAAGATATAAAGATAATGAAGCTATCTTAACAAATAAACTAATTGAATTCGCAAAAAACTATAATATAAAAATTAGTCCCTGTATGCCATATAGACCACAAACTAAAGGAAAAACTGAAACACAAAACAAAATAGTTGATCAACTTAAAAACTATAATGGTAAATATAAAGATATTTATGATATGCATCAAAAATTAGAAATAATCCATAATGAAGACAATGATAGTGTTTCGCAAGCAACTAAATTACCTAGAAGATTTCTTTTAGAAAAAGAAAAAGGTGACCTTAATCCACTCCCTAGCAAAGAGATTCGACAAAAGTATCACCTTAGTTTAAAAGAGGTACAAACATACATAATTTTGGTACATTATTAATAAATAATATGATACCTTTTAGAGCAGATGCAGCGAGACGGCTTGTTATTAATTCAGTAAGTGATTTTAAATATAAAATACTTTTGAGAAATCAATGGAGTATTTTAAGAGAGGAAAAATTTAGATTGAGACTTGAAAAAGCCGTTGTAAGAGCATACGCATTTCAAACAAATCAGCAAAACAGTAACAATCCCATATATGACAATTTTATTGATTATAAATTACTTGAATCAAAAGCAGCAGAATATATTAAACAATAAAAATATGGGATTATAGCAAGAATACAACAAAACAAACAATGGTTTAATTATCAAGACCCTTGACAACAAGGTATCTAAACTTTATAATGTTAATGGAAAACTTCAGGGCGAGGTGTAATTCCTCGATCGGCGGTAAAGTCCGCGAGCAGTATGCATGAACTAGTGAAATTCTAGTACCGACAGTTACAGTCTGGATGGAAGAAGATAATCTAAGTAAATACTTATGTCTTTTTTTCGTCAGCCCTTTAGTGACGATTTTTTATTTTTATAAGCGAAAAGGAGGCATATTAATGGAAAATTTGGCATTAAAGAAAAGCGTTTTGACGGCATCATTTGTGGCATTAGCGATTGTTGTGGGATTTATTCAAATTCCTTGGCCACCAGCACCATTTTTAAGTATTGATTTTAGTGAGGTTATTATTTTAGCTTGTTTGATAACATTAGGATTCAAACTAGCTAGCGTAACAATAGTTTTAAGAAGTGTTGTTAGATTATTGGTGGGATTAACTACCACAGCAGCGATGGACCTGCCATATTTTGGTGAAGTTATGGCAATAATTGCTTCATTTACTTTAATTATTGCTTATGTAATTATTACAAGACTAACTAGAACAGCGCATAAACCTCTAATTATCTATAAGGAAGAAAAACCAGAGAAATATCCGTTCATAAGAAATTTAATTAATGTTGGGTTTGTAGTAGTAACTTTTACAGTTGTAATGGTGTTATTTAATTATTTCTTCGCGATACCAATTAACACATCAGGTGGTAAGCATCTCTTTGTAGTATCATACGTTAATGCGTTTTTTGATGGTAATTTTTGGGGATATACTACATTTTTAATTCCAATTGTTTTACCATTTAATTTAGTCAAGGGAATAGTCACTATGATAGTTTTTGAACTAATTCACTTCAGATTAAGATTAATGGAGATAAATTCTCAACCAGCAAATATTAGTTAATTGTCAATTAAATAATATAAAAAATTATTTTAACCATTGTAAACGTTTACAGAACAAAAGTTGTTTTAAAGTTGTATTTTTTTTGGTACAATTGACAGCAAGAGAATAAACAATTTTCGTATAATTGATCTAATGTGGCGGTCGAGTTTCTACCACAGCGCCAAAAAAGCTGTGACTACGAATATTTGTTTCTTTAAAATGCCACAGGAATGTGGTTTTTTTTAGGATAAAATTTAATAGAAGAAAGAAGAGGAAGAAATAATGTTATTAGATGTTCACGAAAGACCAAAAAAGTTTAGCCATTTGTTAGTATTTGGTATTCAACACTTTTTGGCAATGATTGTAGCGTGTATTACAGTTCCTATTATCGTTAACGCGACGCTTGGCGGACAAGGCATGGTAAATCCAATGCCGATTGATGCAACTATTGTTAGTGCAGGGGTAGGAACACTATTTTACATTTCGGTAACGAAAGCAAAGTCGCCGGTATTCTTAAGTAGTTCATTTGCGTATATTTCCGCAATTATAAGTGCTTTAAGTTTATGTGTAGCGACAACAGTAGTGGATGGACAAGAAGTCTTCACAGGCGCACCTAACTTATGGGCATTAGTATTAGGTATGGCAATTGTTGGCCTTCTCTATGTAACAGTGGCAGTAATTATTAAGTATACTGGTGTTGGTTGGGTTAGAAAATTATTAGCTCCTGTTGTTATTGGACCAGTTATTATGGTTATTGGACTTAGTTTAGCAGGTTCAGCAGTTAATAACGTTACGCATGCATCTGCTGGTGGTTATAATTTATTAGCAGTTTTAGTTGGTCTTGTGACAATGTTTGTAACAGCACTCGTTTCTCACTATGGTAACGATACAATGAAATCAATTCCATTTATTATCGGTTTAGGGGTAGGATATGTACTAGCAGCATTACTAACTATGATTGGTCATTTAGCTAATGTTGAAGTTATGAAGATTATAGATTTCTCACCTTTAATAGATTTGTTTAAAGATAATATAACTTTTACTACATTCTTTAAAATGCCAGACTTCCTTATTTTAAGGAAAGAAGGCTGGGGTGGATTTGAATTTAGTCAATTAGCAAGTATTTTATTAATTTTCTTACCAGTATCATTCGTTACAATGAGTGAACATATTGGTGACCATGAAAACTTAGGTAATATTATTGGTAAAGACTTAATTCAAGAACCAGGGTTATCTAGAACATTAATCGGTGATGGTGTTGCAACTGCAATCGGTGGTGCATTATCAGGTGCTGCTAATACTACATATGGTGAAAACGTAGCAGTTATTGGTATTACAAGAAATGCTTCTATTTGGGTAATTGGAGCGGCAGCAGTAATAAGTATTCTAGTTGGATTCTTCGTTCCGTTTACTAAGTTTATTGAGACAATTCCTCCTACTGTAGTTGGTGGAGTATCGCTCTTGTTATACGGATTTATTGCTTCATCAGGTTTACGAGTATTAGTTCGTGATAAGGTTGATTTAGGAAGTAACAGAAACATCTTTGTTATTTCAGCTATTTTAATTGCAGGTATCGGTGGTTTAGTATTAAAGTTCACTTCAAATATTAGAATTGAACCAATCGCTGTAGCGATGATCTTAGGTATTGTTTTAAATGTAGTTTTAAAAGAAAAACCACAAGAAGCGCTTGAAGCGGCTGAAGAACAGCCAGAAGAAGTAAAAGAAGAGAAATAACGGTTTAAAAAACCTCTATAATTTACTTTGATAGTAATTATATAAAAATAAAAGTAGAACTTTTTTCGGTTCTACTTTTTTTGTTTAGTTATAATATTTTATAGTTCTTTAATTTTTCTTCGTTTGCTTGATATTAATTTTTGAATTTCTACTACAAGAAGAGGTGTTAATGATAAGCCTGCAACTATTAGCCATTCAATCCATGATAACAAGGTAATGTTAAATATGTCTCTTGCGAAAGGTAATATTACGACAATTATTTGAAGAATGAAACAGATAATTATAGAGATAAGCATTGGTTTACTAAACTCAAGTTTAAAGGCTGAATATCTATCGCTTCTAGCATTTAATGCGTGAGCAAGTTGTGATAATGATAAAACCATAAACGCCATTGTTTGAGCTGTGATTTCACGAGAGCCATTTGGTGATAAATAATAACCAATTGCGTAAGCAGCAAAGGTTAACAAACCTATCAACATTCCCTCCCAAAAAATCTTTAAACCTAAGCCACCACTAAAGACTGATTTTTTAGAGTCTCTTGGAGGATAAGACATAACATCTTTTTCTCTAGGATCCATACCTAAAGCGATACCTAAGAAGGAGTCAGTTACTAAGTTCACCCATAAGATTTGGGCAGGTGATAATATGTGTGCACTAGTTGCTTCACTAAAGATTAAAATACCTAGTGTAACTCCTAAAAACATTGAGAGAATTTCACCAATATTACAGCTTAATAAAAAGTGGATTGCTTTCTTAATATTTGCGAAGATTGTTCTTCCAAAACTTACTGCTTCAACGATAGTCGCGAAGTTGTCGTCAGTTAAGACCATATCGGCTGCACCTTTCGCAACTTCAGTTCCAGTAATTCCCATAGCTATGCCAATGTCTGCTTGTTTGATAGAAGGAGCATCATTGACACCATCACCCGTCATTGCGACGATTTTTCCAGTGTCTCGCCATGCTCTAACAATTCTAACTTTATTCTCTGGACTAACTCTTGCATAGACTTTAATTTTAGGTAATTTTTCAGCAAATTCTTCATCGCTCATTGCATCTAATTCTTTACCTGTTATCGCAAGTTCATTTTCTTTTAAAATCTTAATTTCTTTAGCGATTGCGATAGCTGTATTTTTATGGTCTCCTGTAATCATAATAGTTTCAATACCTGCTTTATAACAAGTCTGTACAGCATCTTTTACTTCAAGTCTTGGTGGGTCAATCATACCGACTAAACCAACTAAAGTAACATCATTTTCAAGCAAGTCAAAATCATATTTTTCGAGCGGAATATTTTTATCTATTTTTTTAACTGCAATAGCTAAAACACGTAAAGCTTGATTAGCCATTTCTTCATTAGCAACCATAAAATTATTGATGCCTTTTTTATCAGTTAATATTTGCTCGTTTTGAAGATAAGAATTAGCCTTACCGATTAAGACGTCTGGAGCACCTTTGATAACTGCATATCTACCTTCTTTAAAATCATGAACAGTTGACATTAGTTTTCTTTCTGATGAGAAAGGAAGTTCAGCAATACGTGGAAATTTTTCTATAATTTTTGCTGGATCTATGTTGAAGTTAAGTGCTAAATCCATGAAGGCAAGTTCAGTCGGATCACCGATTCTAATAGTTTCGTTTTCTTCAAATCGTATCTTTGAATCATTAACCAAAACACCACAACAGACAAGGTTATGTAAAGGAGAAGAAACATCTTTAACATCAGTAAGTTTTAATGTTTTTCCATCATGATAAAGTTGTGTAACTGTCATAATGTTTTCTGTTAGCGTTCCGGTTTTATCTGAACAAATAATTTGTGTAGAGCCTAATGTTTCTACAGCAGGAAGAGTCTTCATAATCGCACGCTGTTTAACTAAGTTTTGCATACCAAGAGAAAGTACGACAGTGATAACTGCTGGTAAGCCTTCAGGGATTGCAGCAACAGCTAAACTAACCGCAAACAATAATGAATCTATCCATTTAACTTGTTTTAAGGCTTCAACAAAACCTAAATTCCAGTTGTTGTAAAGACCTTGAATTATTTCAATAATAAAGATAAAAGTAACGATTGCTAAGGCGATTAAGGCTAAGATCTTACCAAGTTGAGCAACGTTTTTTTGTAATGGTGTTAAATCAGTGGTAGTCTCGCTTAATATCTCAGCGATTTTACCCATTTCAGTTTGCATACCAATACTTGTAATAACCGCCTTACCTTTACCATAAGTAACTACTGTTCCCATAAAGGTTAGGTTATGTTGATCACCTAATGGCACATCATCTTCAGTAATAACTTTAGAATATTTTTCAACAGGAACAGCCTCACCGGTCAAGGCTGATTCATCTATTTTTAAGTTAACAGATTCGATAATACGTGCATCTGCTGGGACATAATCACCGGCAGTTAATAAAACTATATCTCCTACAACTACATCTTTAACATCAATTTGAACCTCAACGCCATCTCTTAAAACAGTGATATGCGGAGAAGATAAATCTTTAATTGCGTCTAAAGATTTTTCCGCTTTCTCTTCTTGACCAGCGCCGATTAACGCGTTTACAACAACAATCATTATAATTAAAAGACCGTTAGCGTATTCGCGGGCTGCTAAAATAGAAATTAAGGCGGCACAAATTAAGACAACAATCATAAAATCTTTAAATTGGTTTAAAAATTTAACGATAAAAGGAACTTTTTTCGCAACTTCTAATTCGTTTTTTCCTTTTTCTTGTCTAATTAAAATCTCGCTGTTAGTCAAACCTGTTTTTAAATTAGTTTCTGTTAGTTTTTCAATTTCTTCGCAACTCATTTGATAAAGTTTTTTCATAATATTTCTCCTTTAAATAAAAAAACCGCCAAGACAAAAAAAGTCTTGAAGGTCTCGTTTCAAGTTAAGATAACTTGTAAGCACCCGGGCTTAGAGCCGTACTGACGACTGCTTGGGATTAACTACTCCCCTTCACAAAAACAATTATATCATAAGAAATATTTTTCTCAATCATAAATTGTAAATTTAAAANTTTCGTTAAGATTGATAAGTTTAATAAAACCTTGTATAATTTTGAGCGGGGAGAATATATTTATGAAGCTAGAAATATTAAAAGTAGGCAATGATGGAGAAGGAATAGGTTATTACAACAATAGACCTGTTTTTGTTTATTATGCTTATAAAGGTGAAATAGTTGATGTAAATATAACTAAAAATAAACGTGGGGCTTATGAAGGAACAATAAATAAAATAATTAAGCCGTCACTTCATAGAGTAGAGCCTAAGTGCCCTTTTTATGGTAAGGTAGGAACGACTAATTTAATGCATATAAGTTATGAAGAACAATTAAGATATAAAAAAGATTTTGTTAAGTTTCATTTTGATAAAAATTTAAAAGAAGATATTTTAATAGAAGACACAATCAAGTCGCCAAATGAATTTGAATATAGAAATAAAATTACCGTTCCAGTGAGACTTTATAAAGGAAAGAACAAGATGGGACTTTATTTAAGAAACACGAATATCTTTTTTCCGATTAGACATTATATTATTCATCAACCAGAATTGGATGAAGCTGCTAATGATGCATTATTATTAATGGATAAATTAAACATAGAGGGATATGATGATCAAAAAAGAAGTGGGTATGTTAAAAATTTTTCAATAAGAGTTAATGAAAAAGGAGAAATTCAATTTACTTTTGTTTTAGATAAGGATATTGATTTAACAAAGTTGGTTAGTGAGTTAGTAATTGCAAATAAAAATATAGTTAGTATTTACAAGACTATTAATGATAGTAGAACTAATAGAGACCTTTTAGGTGGGAAACTAATAAAACTTTATGGAGAAAAATATTTAAAGATGACATTAAATCATAATGTTTTTTTATTAACGCCCGATTCATTTTTTCAAATCAATACTAAACAAGCAGAAACGCTTTTTAACACGATAATAAAATATGGTAATTTTAAGGCTGATGAAGTTGTTTTAGATGCTTATTCTGGCGTGGGGACGATTGGAACATATATAAGTCCGTTTGTAAAAGAGGTTGTTGCAATTGAGATTGTTAGTAAGGCAGTAGAAGCGAACATTGAAGCGAATAAAATTAATTTAAGAACTAATCTTATTCCTTTGGTTGGTGATGTTGTGGAAATGGTTAGTAAATTAAATAGAAAGTTTGATGTAATGGTTTTTGATCCGCCAAGGGAAGGTTTAAAAGAGGAAGTACTAAAGTTTATTTTGAAACAAGCGCCTAAAAGAATAATATACACTTCGTGTAATCCTGAAACATTAGGCACAGATTTAAAAGTTTTAACGAAAAAATATAAAATAGACAAAGTTATTCCGCTTGATATGTTTCCGCAAACAAGCCATACCGAATCAATAACATTTATGAGTCGTAAATAACACTATAATAAATTGACACAACAATCAAAATATGTTAAAGTTTACATAAATGAGGGGTTTTAACAAAGTAGAAAGAGAGAGATGAACATGAGAAAGATTAAAGTATTATTTTTTGCTGTTTTTTTAGTTTTTATATTAGGAGTAAGAGTAAACAAAAATAAGATAGATGATAATTTAATTGTAGTAGACGCCATGGCTGACTCAGAGAGAGAATTAAAAGCTGTATGGATGTCTACTTTTATTGGTGAGGCACCATACTATAGTGAAGCGCAATTTAAAGCTGATATGACAGAGGCTTTAAATATATTTGACTACTATGGAA
>JGI24710J26742_10002692_pt1 | contig 15510 bp, 11 predicted proteins | sample BioPla2DNA2_FD_26742 | JGI IMG/M metagenome (IMG submission 26742) | reverse complement strand
AAGGGTAATGTAGTAAATCCAGACGATTTAGTCAATGAATATTGCACTGATGCCTTAAGAATGTATGAGCTTTTTGCAGGTGATGCCACAGCAGATAGTGAATGGAATGATGATGGTATAAAGGCTTGCTGGAATTTGCTCAAAAAAGCTTGGAACTTTGTAACTACTACAAAGCTTGAAGAAAAAGCAAGTGCTGAAGCTTTAAAGCCATTGCACATTCTTATAAAAAATATCGATAATCGTATAAATTTATTTAAATTCAATACTGCAATCAGTGCTATTATGGAATTTATGAATACTGTTTCGCAAATAAAATCAGGCTTCAGTAAGGAATATATGGAAACCTTTTTAGTCACTATCTCACCCTTTGCACCTCATTTTGCTGAAGAATTATGGAGAGATTTTTTAAGCCATGAAAAATCAATCTTCCTTGAAAGATTCCCTGCATTTGATAAAAAATTAATTGCTGAGGATAGTGCAGAAATTGCCGTACAGATAAACGGAAAAATTAAAGCAAGGTTTATGGCTGATATAAACGCTGATAAGAATACTCTTATTAAGCTTGCTAAAGAATTAGCACAGATTAAACCTTTATTAGAGGGAAAAACGATTGTAAAAGAAATCGCTGTACCGAAAAAGCTTGTTAATATAGTAGTGAAATAAATAAAAAGTGGGGCTTGTAAATAGCTCCACTTTTTAATTCGAATTTTTCATTACATTATCAACAGGAAGTCTTACTGATATTTTTGTACCCTTTCCTACTCGGCTTTCAAGGGAAATCTCCCCCTCATTTACAGCAACAATATGCTTAACAATAGCTAGACCTAAGCCCGTGCTGCCCTCTTTTCTGCTCCTGCCCTTATCCACTCTNTAAAACCGCTCAAAAACACGATTTTGCTGTTCTGTTGGTATACCTACTCCCGTGTCACTTACAGTGAATATTATGTTCTTTCGGGTTTTTTCAACAACAACATTAACCTTTCCATTTGGAATATTATATTTCACTGCATTGCTCATTAAATTATCGGCTATATCTATCATTTGCTTTTCATTTGCATAAATATACACATCTTCTTCACTAACATCTACATAAATATTTTTTGCACTAGCCAATGTTTGCAAGCTCTGTGAAATATCACGAGCAATTTGTGTAAGATTGCAGTATTCCTTTTCCTCTGTTTTAGGAGAATTTTCAAGCCTTGAGATTTCCAAAATATCATTTACAAGCACAGACATTCTCTGTGCCTCTTTATATATCTTAGAAATATATTCCTTTTCCTCAGACTTTGGAATAAGCCCATTTTCAATAAGCTCTGAAAATCCAATAATTGAGGTAAGAGGTGTTTTTAACTCATGACTAGCATTAGAGAAAAATTCCTGCCTCATTTTTTCAGAATTTTTTACTGCACTTATATCAGTCATTACCATCAAGCCACCACGATAATTCTTTTTATTATCCTTCTCTGTTTCCAATAGTGAGCTGGACACAGGCATGATATGAATAGCAATTACCTTTCCATCAAGCTCCATATTAAAAATTTCTGCTTTTTTCGCCTTTACAGCAAGCTCCATGGCATTAATAATACGCAAGTTTCTTGTAAGATGATATATATTTTTTCCTTCTACACTTCTTTCACAATTGAAAAAATTCTTACTTGCGCTATTGGCATTCATAATTTCTAAAGAGCTGTTCACAAGGACTAGCCCTTCATCCATACTTTCAAGCATAAAATTCACACGCTTTTTTTCCATATCCAGCCTTTGAATATTTGCTTTTACGGTAACTCTAAGCTCATTAAAAACCTGAATAATATTATTAAGCTCATCATATGAATGGCGAGGTATCTCCTGCTCATAATCTCCATTGCTTATTGCTCTAAAGGATTCCTGCATTTTTTCAAGTGAGCCTATGGTGTTTGCGGTTATTTTTTTTGAAAAAAACAGCGACACCATAACAGCCACAACCATCGTCATAATCATAGCAGGAAAAAATTGAGGAAAGAACTGCCAAGGACCGTCTAAATCATAGGACATACGTATAAAGCTGCCATTTTCAGTTTTAACAGCGGAATAAATCTGTCTTTGATGCACTGTTTCCGACACTCTAATATCAGAGCCAAACCCCACCTTATCAGCTATCTCAATTTCAGGGCGATGTCTATGATTTTCAAGCATATCCAAGTCTTCAGGATTTGTCATAGTATCATAAAGCACATAGCCGGCATTATCAATTATACTAATGCGCATTTCTCCGGTTACTTTTTTTATCTGCTCTGCAAATTCCTGTACGCTATAATCCCTTTCATCATACATAGTACGGATAATTTCCAGCTGAGTTTTCATCTCAGCTTTTTTCTCATCCTGCTTATTTATAGCAAGAAAAAACATGGCAACGACACAAAAAATAGCCGATGCCGAAATAATTATCCAAAATGTCTGCAAGAATAAAGATTTTTTCATTTTTTTATACCTTAGGCGGAACAAACCTGTATCCCACACCTCTTACTGTCTTTATGTAAATAGGCTTTTCCGCATCATCACCTAACTTCTGCCTTAATGTACGCACGTGCATATCTAATGTTCTTGTTTCTCCAGTAAAATCAAAACCCCAAATGCTAGATAAAATTTCATCTCTGCTGATTACCCTTTCAGGATTTTCCATAATAAACTTTAATAGCTCATATTCCTTTAAAGTAAGCTCAATAGGAACACCTTTTTTCTTCACTTCCNTTGTAGCTGTGTTTATAGAAATATCACCTATCGCTATTAAATCATGTTTTGCAAGCCTTGAGGAACGTCTAAGCAAGGACTTCACCCTAGCGGCAAGTTCCATCACGCCAAAGGGCTTTGTTAGATAATCATCAGCACCGCTTTCCAGACCCACTACTCTATCAACTTCACTTGTTTTTGCCGTAAGCATAAGTATAGGAATAAACTCAAACTGTGGCTCTTCTCTTAAATATCTGACTGCGCTAATCCCATCCATACCCGGCAGCATAATATCAAAAATACAAAGATCGGGTTTGTTTTCTTTTATCGCCTTTAAAGCGTCTTCGGCATTATCAAAGGTGTATACTTCATAATTATACGCCTTTAAAGCTACCTTTACTAAATCCCTTATGCCCTCATCGTCTTCAATAATAAAAATTCTTTCATCCATTTTATCCATCCATTCAAAATGCTTTGTTATATTATTTGTGTACTTTTGTATTCNCCTGTTTCAAAAAAATACACCCATTCGCATATATTTACTGCATGGTCGGCTATTCTTTCAAAATACTTAATTATCATAATTGTATCCACAATTATATCTACATTAGATTTATCATGAGAAATATTTTCAATCAAAATTGTTTTTATCTCATTAAATAATGCGTCTACCTCATCATCACGCTCTACCACCTGTTGTGCAAGCTCTAAATCAACATCTACAAAGCTTTTTACAGCATCGCCTACCATCCTGCTGGCTTTTTCAGCCATTTCAGTAATACTAGCTGAAATATGCAGAATACTCTTCACATTAGCAGTTACTATTATTTCAGCTATATCAGCAGCATTATCAGCGATACGCTCCATATCCGTAACCATTTTTAAGGCTGCACTAACCTTTCTAAGATCTCCGGCAACAGGCTGTTCCCTTAAGATAATATTAAGGCTCTGGCTTTCAATTTTCTTTTCAGCTTCATTTACAAGCGAATCACCGGCTATAATTTTTTTTGCAAGCTCAACATCATCTTCTTCCAATGCTTTTGCAGCATTTTTTATAGCATCTTCTACAAGCCCACCCATTTTAATCAAATCATTATTTAATTGATTGAGCTTTTCTATAAAACTGTTTCTCATCTGCTTCCCTCCTATTATATCATATATTATCATAAATATAAAGAATATTTTATCATATTTTGTTTACCCAAAACGTCCAGTAATATATTCCTCAGTTTTTTTATTTTTAGGGCGTGAGAAAATTTGCTGTGTTTCACCGTATTCAATCATTTCTCCAACAAGAAAGAATGCGGTATAGTCAGATATTCTCGCTGCCTGCTGCATATTATGAGTTACAATAGCTACTGTATATTTTTCCTTAAGCTGGCTCATCAGCTCTTCTATCTTTAGAGTAGAAATAGGGTCTAATGCACTTGTAGGCTCATCCATAAGGATAACCTCAGGCTCAACTGCAATTGCTCTGGCTATACACAGTCTTTGCTGTTGTCCACCTGAAAGTCCTAAGGCATTTTGCTTTAACCTGTCCTTTGTTTCTTCCCAAATTGCGGCACCCTTTAGACTATTTTCCACTATCTCATCTAATCTAGCCTTGCTTTTTATACCATGTACTCTAGGCCCATACGCAACATTGTCATAAATGCTCATTGGAAATGGATTAGGCTTTTGAAAAACCATGCCTATTTTCTTTCTAAGATAAGTTACATTTACTCCATTTTCATATATATCCTCACCATCTAAAAGCACTTTTCCCGATATTTTTACATTTGGTACAATATCATTCATTCTATTCAGTGTCTTTAGATATGTGGATTTACCACAGCCAGACGGGCCTATAAAGGCTGTGATTTTATTTGAAAGTATATCCAATGTCACATCTTTTAATGCGTGATTGTCTCCATAAAAAAGATTTACATCTTTAGTTACAATTTTTATATCAGAATTATTCAGTTCAGCCATAAAATTACCTCTTATTTTACTTTTTTAAATCCACGTGCAATAATTTTTGTTAGTACATTAATTATCAAGACCACAATTACAAGGACTAAAGCTGTGCTGAAAGCATACTTCATCTCCTCGCCACCTCTTGCCGCATACTGATAAAGCTGAACAGTAAGAGATGCGCCTTGATCCATAGCCTTTTTAAATATATCACCTATGCCTGTTATATTTGGCAAATTATATGCAAGACCTGCTGTGAATATTAATGCAGCAGATTCTCCTACAATCCTTCCTATTGATAGAATTACAGATGTTAATATTCCCTCTATGCTGCACGGCAAAATTACAGTCCTTATCATATACCACCGTGTAGCACCAAGACCCATTGCACCCTCTCTATACATAATAGGTACGGTTTTTATTGATTCCTGTGTTGTTCTTATAATAATCGGTAAAATCATAATTGCAAGTGTCAAAGAGCCGGCAAGTATTGAATAATTGAGCTTAAATACAGAGTAGAAAAACACACTTCCGAATAATCCATATATAATTGAAGGTATGCCTGAAAGAGTTTCTGTGGTAAATTCAATTATTTTTGTAAGCCTGCCCTGTTTTGCATATTCAGTAAGATAAATTGCTGCACCTACGCCAATAGGGGTAGCAATCACCAAGGTTATAACAATTAAATACAAAGTGTTTACTATATTACCTAAAATTCCGTAATTTTCAACAGGGTAAGCCGCCGCCGGAGTGCTGATAAAGTTCCAGCTCATTCCCTCGATTCCTTTTACTAATATGTATATTATTATTCCTACCACAAAGCTGACTGTCAATAAAGCACACACCCAAATAAAAATTTTTAATAAAATTTCAACGAATCTATGCTGCTTTATCTTCAAATTGCTTGCATTATTTGTTTGTAAAGCTTTCATACCCATCCTTTCTATTTTGCCTTAGCTTTACCCTTTAGTATAAGGTTAAGCACGATATTTATAATCATAATAAATACAAACAGCACTAAGCCTATGCCAAAAAGTGCTTCTCTATGCACGCCACTCGAATAGGCAAACTCCTGCACTACTCCGGTTGTTAAAAACTTTACAGAATTGAATGCTTCGGGCATATTTGCCATATTTCCTGCTACAAGAATAATAGCCATGGCTTCACCTATTGCACGACCTACACCTAAAACAACAGCAGTAGCTATTCCTGACTTTGCCGCTGGCAGAATTACCTTAAATATAGTTTGTATATGTGTTGCCCCTAGTCCATAGGATGCCTCACGATATTCCTCAGGTACTGCAATAATAGCTGTCCTTGAAATATTAATAATTGTAGGTAAAATCATAATTGCTAATACAATCACAGCACTAAACATATTTGCTCCACCTGTATATATATGTTCGGGATTATCTTTAAATACAAGCATTTCTATTTTATAAGAAAGTGGTTTTATAATCATTGCACCTAGCAAGCCGTAAATAACAGAGGGTATTCCTGCTAAAAGCTCCACTGCTGGCTGTACTACTTTTACAACTGATTTTGGTGCTATTTCAGCTAAAAATACTGATGTCATAAGTCCGATAGGCACACCGATTAATATTGCTGCTATCGTACCAAATACTGATGTCAAAATCATTGGTGAAATACCGAAAATTTCTTTTGTAGGCGCCCACTTATCGCCAAAGATAAAATCCTTTAGTCCTACCTTTGAAATAATAGGCGCACCGCTTGAAATCATGTATATAGTAATTAAAAGCAAAGCTATAATAGCTACGCTTGAACATATTAAAAATACTATGTGCATTATTTTTTCTGTTAAGCCATTTCCAACACCTATAATCGTGTTTTTAGGCTTTTGTTTTTTTACTGAAGCTAATTTTTCAGTTTCGCTTGAGCTATTTGCCGCAATAGCTTCAGCTGACGCTTTTATAATAGCCATAATCTTCCTTTCAAGGGCAACAACTATTTATAAACCTTAATTACTTAATTTTTACAAACCCTTTACCGATGTTTTTTCTATAAACGGGCGGCTCTCTCAACTACTCATTTTAAATCTCTTTATTTAAAATGAAGTCATACCAATCTGATTGANACTCTTGCTTAATAATCTTTCCAAAAGCCAGAAGAAGCCATAACAAGCCAGAAGCTCTAATCATGAATAAGTATCAGTATAAGATATACCGCCCTTTTTTTAAAAATCCTATCTTTTGTTTATATTTATTTTACCTTTGTAAGTCCTTGAGCTTGTACTATCTCTTGTCCTTCATCCGAAAGAACAAAGTCAACATATGCTTGTATAAGCTCACTGTCATTTCCCTCTTTAATTGCAAATACAAATGGTCTTTGTACCTTAAAGCTGCCATCCTTTATAGTTTCATCTGTTGCTTCAACACCATCAATTTTTAAAGAAAGAACGGTATCATCGANATTAGCAAGTGATGCGTAACCAATAGCACCCGGAGTTGTGGATACNGCATTAATTACAGCGCCTGTTGAATCAAGTGTCTGTGCATAAGCCTTTGCCGCTTCACCACCAGTGACTATGTCTTCAAATGCTCCTCTTGTACCAGAGCCTTCCTCACGTCCGATTACAACAATATTAGAATCAGCACCGCCAAGGTCCTTCCAGTTTTTAATTTCGCCATTGTAAATTTGTCCAAGCTGTTCAAGAGTAATATCTTCTACTCCAACTTCCTTGTTTGCAATAATTGCTACACCATCAACTGCAATATTTGTAGCAGTAAGTCCGGTTTCACTATCCTTTAGCTTTCTGCTTGAAGTACCAATATCAGCACGTCCTTCCTGTGCCTGCTTAATACCAGTACCAGAACCGGAAGCAATAAGATCGATACTTACATCACTGTTTTTTGCAATGAAAGCCTCATTAAGTGCCTTTACTACCTTTTCCATTGAAGTAGAACCGTTAATAGTTAGCTTTCCAGAAAGCTTGTCGGTTGAAGATGCATTGTCTTCACTTGAGGTTGAGCTTGTGTTATTTGAGCTACTACCTGATGAAGTTTTACTCGATGAAGATTCATTTCCTCCACAAGCTGTTAAGCCAACTGCCATTATACCTGCTAAACCTAGCGTAAGAAACTTTTTAAAATTGTTTTTCATAATGTACCCTTTCATTTTACCTTTTTTTATTTAAGTATTTTCTGAATTTACATTCAGATTACATTTTTATTATACCTAAATCAAAAATCATTTAAAGCAAGCCTCAGTATAGGTTATGTAAATTCTTCGTAAACACGTACAAGTTTAGAAAAATTTTTATAATGTATTTAAGTTTTTGTTGTAAAAAAGGTCGTTTTATGCTATACTTTATATTATAATTCATTCTTTAAGGAGAGATATTTATGGCTGAAACTCTATCAGGCTTAAAACGCACACACTATTGTGCAAAGGTTGAGGGCATAGGAAATGAAGTTGTTGTAATGGGTTTTGTACAAAGAATCCGTGATAAGGGCGGCATTATTTTTATAGATTTACGAGATAGGACAGGGATTGTACAGCTTGTACTAGATGAAAGTGTGCCAAAAGAAATATTTGAAAAGGCTAAAGCTGTAAAAAGTGAATTTGTCCTTGCTGCTAAAGGAATTTTACGTGATAGGCAAAGTGTAAATAAAGAAATACCCACAGGTAATGTCGAGATTTTAGTCAATGAATTGCGTGTTCTTTCAAAAGCACAGACTCCTCCATTTGAAATAGTTGATGATACTAAGACAAACGAGGAATTAAGGCTANAATATCGCTATCTTGACCTAAGAAGAAGTACATTACAAAAAAATCTAATGTTAAGACAAGAATTAACAAAAGCTGCGAGAGATTACTTTTACGATAATGGATTTCTGGAAATAGAAACACCTATGATGATGAAATCGACCCCCGAGGGAGCTAGGGATTATATTATCCCTTCAAGAGTGCATAATGGCTCTTTTTATGCTTTGCCTCAATCACCCCAAATATACAAGCAGCTGCTGATGGTATCAGGCTTTGACCGTTATATCCAAATTGCACGTTGTTTCCGTGATGAGGACTTGCGTGCTGACAGACAGCCTGAATTTACTCAAATAGATGGGGAAATGTCTTTTGTTGAAGTTGATGATATTTTAGAAACTGTTGAGGGCTTTATTAAATTTGCATTTAAAAAAGTATTGAATAAAGATGTAAAGACACCTATAAAAAGGCTTACCTTTGCTCAGGCTATGAATGAATATGGCTCTGACAAGCCTGANTTACGCTTTGATATGAAAATAAAAGATATTTCTGATATTGTNAAGGACTCTGGCTTTTCACTTTTTGCTGATACAGTTAATAATGGCGGCACAGTACGTGGAATCGTTGCTAAAGGTGCTGCTGAAAAGCTTTCAAGAAAGGAAATTGATAAGCTTACTGAATTTGTAAAAGGAATTGGTGCAAAAGGACTAGCTTATATCAGATACCTTGATGAAAAACCCAATATTTCATTTGGAAAGCTTTTATCCAGTGGTGAGGATGAAAAAATTCTGGAGGGACTTGGCTGTGAAAAGGGCGATTGTGCCTTTATCATTGCTGATAAAACAAGCCATTGCTTAAGTATACTAGGTGCTTTAAGAAATAAGCTTGGAAAACAGCTGAATATACTAACTAATGAGTTTAAATTTTTATGGATTACTGAAATGCCTTTCTTTGAATACGATGAGGAAAGCGGGAAATGGCTTGCTATGCACCATCCTTTTACCATGCCATTAGATGAATGTCTTGAATACCTTCAAACCTCTCCTGAAAAAGTACGTGCAAAGGCATATGATTTAGTCGTCAATGGAGTTGAGCTTTTAAGTGGTTCTATAAGAATTAATGATTATGAGCTTCAAGAAAAAATGTTTAAAGCACTTGGACTCACTCCCGATGAAATTGAGGCTAAGTTCGGCTTTCTTGTAGACGCATACAAATATGGCGCACCTCCACACGGTGGCTTTGGNATTGGGCTTGATAGACTTGCCATGATTATGTGTGGTGCTGAAAGCCTAAGAGATGTTGTCGCCTTTCCAAAAGTGCAAAATGCCAGTGAGCTTATGAGCCAATGTCCGGCATCTGTGGACAAATCGCAATTAGAAGAGCTTGGTATAGCAATAAAGAATAAAAATTAAAAAATATAAAGTATTTTTTCATAAATTAAAATCCCTCTATTCTAATTAAGAATCAGAGGGATTTTTAAAGTAAAAATGAGGATTGCGCCTTTCTTTTCTGTACTTTCCCGGTGTACAGCCCTTATATCTGGAAAATTGCTTAGTAAAAAAACTTAAACTTATAAAGCCGCATTGCAAGGCTATTTCAGACACAGTAAGCTCACTTTCACAAAGATAAACACAAGCTTGTTCTATCCTGTAAATATTTAAAAACTCCATTGGCGTTTTTCCTGTCTTTTTTTTAAAGCTACGACAAAAATGCTGTGAGTTCATACCTGCTGTTTTTGCAATTTCATCAAGATAAATTCTTTCATTATAATTATCCTGCATATAATAAACAGCCTTTTGTATGCCTATATCATTTATATAACCAGTGGGAGAATGGCCGCCAGTTTCCTCAAGCAAATTTTCCCTATATAATATTAAAATAACCTTATATAACATAATCTTGACTTCCAAAAGCCAGCCAAAAGGCTTTTCTGTTGTTAAATACAGTATTTTTGTCCATATGTCCTTTAGCTCATTTTTGAATGGAACATAAAAAGGAAGATGCAAACTCCCATTTAAAATTGGATTTATAAGTGTTTCTTGCACAATGTCATTGCTATCAAAGGAAAGCATAGAAAAATTAAAAACAACTGCTGAGTGAGCAGATTCCTTAAGCTTGAAGGATTGTATAGAATGTAGCTCACCACTATTTATAAAACAAAATTCCCCTGATGAAAATACTTTTTTATTAGTTTCAGTAGTTATTAAAACATCTCCATGCTCAACAAAAATAATTTCCGTTTCATTATGCCAATGATGATTGACATCGGCATAATTATCCCTGAGCTTATAGCATTGTATAGGACAAGCCTTTGTGCCATGAGGATTGTACTCTTTTAAATTATTAAATCTCATATTCAGCATACTCACAGTCACCTCAAAATAATGCTTAAAATTCTCAAAATAAAGCAAGTAAACGTTTTATTTTTATGATATAATTATTTAAAACTATAAAAGGAGATTTTATTATGATATATCGTTATAATTATAATAATCCGCTTAATACGGGTGCTGTTGTAAAAAATATTTCATACCAACAGCAAGGTCAGGACTTTTTCGCTCAAAGAACCAACGATGAAAATACAATATTTACAAGAAAAATGGATAAGGACGATATTGTTTTCGGCTTGGGTGAGACTCTCAGAGGAATTAATAAGCGTGGCTGGCGTTATGAAAGCTATTGCTCAGACGACGCTCTTCACCACGAAGGAAAATCTGCCATATATGGCGCACATAATTTCTTGATTATTAAAAATGAAAATATCACAAGTGGTATTTTCATTGATTTTCCTGGAAAAATTATTTTTGATATTGGCTCAAAAAATTACTGCTTAATGGAAATAACTGTTTTCGGTAAGGATTTTGACTTATATCTCATTTCAGGAAACAATGAGCAAGAGGTCACTACTCAATTTCGCACTCTTATCGGAAAAAGCTATATCCCGCCGCTATGGGCATTTGGCTATCAGCAAAGTCGTTGGGGGTATAGGAATGCTGAAGATGTATTAAAAATAGCTGATGAATTCGAGCAAGAGGGTATACCGCTAGATTCGATTTACCTTGACATTGACTATATGCAAAGGTATAAAAACTTTACTGTTGATAAGGAAAAGTTTCCTAATTTTCCTACCTTTGTTCGCAAAATGAAGGAACGTGGTATACGTCTTGTGCCTATAATTGATGCGGGAGTAAAAATTGAAGAGGGCTATAAGGTATATGAAGAAGGTGTAAAAAACAATTATTTCTGTAAGCGTGAGGACGGCAGCGACTTTGTCGCCGGAGTTTGGCCCGGTAAAACTCATTTCCCAGACTTTTTAAATAAAAAAGCGTCAAAGTGGTTTGGAAATTGGTATAAAACTCTTATTGACCAAGGAATAGAAGGTTTTTGGAACGATATGAATGAACCTGCTATTTTTTACAGTGAGGAAGGCATAGAAAAAGCCTTATCCAATTTTGATAAAATAATGCAAAAGCCTTTAGACGTAACTGGATATTTTGCACTGCTTGACAACTTTAATCAGCTATCAAATAATAGAGAAGACCACAAAATATTTTTCCATAATATAGATGGAAAGCTTTATCCACATAATGAAGTTCATAATCTATATGGATTTTATATGACTAAATCAGCTAGTGAAGCCTTTGAAAAAATATCACCAAACAAGCGTGTACTAATGTTTTCTCGTTCCTCATATATCGGAATGCACCGCTACGGTGGTATATGGACGGGCGACAATTGCTCTTGGTGGTCACATATACTATTAGGTATACAGCAAATGGCAAGCCTAAATATGTGTGGATTTCTATATTCTGGTACGGATATTGGAGGATTTGGTGGTGATACATCTGAAGATTTGATGCTTAGGTGGCTTCAGTTTGGAATATTTACTCCACTTATGAGAAACCACTCAGCCTTTAACACACGTGAGCAAGAGCCTTTTCGTTTCTCCCTAAAGAACGAAATGAAAAACACTATTGAATTAAGATACTCTCTAATCCCCTTTATTTATTCCACCTTTATAGATGCCGCTATCAATGATAAAATGTATTTTAAGCCTCTTAGCTTTGACTTTCCCCAAGACAAACGTGCAGCTTTAGTAGAAGATCAGCTTTTTATCGGAGATGAAATTATGATTGCTCCAATATATCAGCAGGGAGCAAAGGGACGTTATGTCTATCTGCCTGAAGATATGGTGCTAGTAAAATTTAAATCATACGGACAGCGCACATACCAAAGGCTAAAAAAAGGTGATTCGTATATAAGTGTAGAGCTCGATGAAATACCTNTTTTTATCAGAAAGAATAAAGCCATACCGCTGATAAAGCCTGCTAAAAATACAGACCAACTGGACTGGGCAAATATGGAGATGCTCGCCTATATTGAAGATGGTGAATCATACACTTTTAATTTATATAAGGATGATGGATATAGTAAAAATTATACCAGCTTTATCAAAATCGGCTTAGAAAATCATAATGATGAGCTTACTTTCACCGAAAAACCTAATATAAATATCAGTCTAACAAATATATAAACTTATAAGGGGGAGAAAACTCCCCCTTATAAAAAGCTTGTCGACAAATGCCGACAAGCCAAATTGCTTAGCAAAAAAATCTTGTATATTTTAACTGCACTTAAAATAACATTTGCTTTAGCAATTTATGGAGGACTACTTAAATATGACAATTGAATATGGAGGAATATAAACTTCATTGTTTTCTAAAGTTACAGCTCGACCATTTGAGCTTGCATATCCTCTAATCAATTTATCCTTAATCTCAGTATTATCTAATGATATAGTTTTTTCTTCTTCTGAAATATTATATATTAGGTAAATTTCACTACCCTGATATGTCTTTTTGATAGCGCATATTCTATTATCTTCAGAAATATCAAGTGCTGTAACGCTTCCACGTGCAATTTCCGGATTTTCATTCCTTAATCTAATAACACGCTTATAATAATTTAAAATAGAATTTTCATCTTCAAGCTGTTCTTTCATACCAGAAAAGCTATGCGTTACTGTTTCCATTTCGGTAGGACCTTTAGTGTCAAACTCACTACCTTCATCAGACCAAACAAAAGGTGCACGTTTATTTTCATCTCTGCCACTGCCGCTCATGCCTATTTCTTCACCGTAATAGACAAAGGACGTACCCGACATAAGAACATTTATAGCACCTGCCATTTTGATTTTTGCATCATCGCCATAAAAATATCCCGCTGCCCTTGCTGTATCATGATTTGTAAAAAAGCTAGCATCTATTGCTTTTTCATATTCTTCAGATATTTTTTCGCCGACCATTTCCATCTTGCTGGCAAATTGCTTAGGAGAATCAGTAAGTGCCGTTGACTTAATCGTACGTGTAATTATTCCACTTTCCTGAGAAAAAGCGAAATTAAACAAACTATCTATACCGCTTTGATAGTATTCCTTCATCTCAGTGAAGCCTTCCCACACTTCAGCTACAAGATAGACATCTTCTTTAATGCTCCTGCAATAATCAGTAATCCACTTTAACACTTCAATATTTTTTTGAGGCTTTCCACTGAAATATTCTTTAGCTGCATCAAGTCTAAAACCACCGACGCCCATATCAAGCCAGTACTTCATTACATCTTCCAAATCTTTCCTTAATAACTCATTATCAAGGTTAAGATCTGGCATTTCACTCCAAAACATAGCCTCGTAATACCAATTATTAACACCGGCTGAATAATATGTGCCACTATTAGGTCTTCCCTCTGAAAAGTGATAATAATCAATATATTGATTATCAAAATCCTTATTTTTTATAGCTTCCACAGCATTTTTAAACCAAGGATTATCTTCAGAAGTATGATTAAGCACAAGATCCATAATCACACGTATCCCACGCTTATCACATTCATTCAAAAAGTTTTTAAAGTCATCAATTGTACCATAAGCCGGATCAATTGAATAATAATCATCTACATCATATTTATGATATGTTGAGGACGGATTAATTGGCATAAGCCATATTCCATTAAATCCCATATCACTAATATAATCTAAATTTTGAGTAAGCCCGTTAATATCTCCAATACCATCATTATTAGAATCTGCAAAGCTATATACAAACACCTCATAAAAGGTTCTATACTTATCATCAATTACATTAAGCTCTTGTTCATATAAATATGGTTCTGACTTTAAGTCATCACTTAATCCATCGCCCGAAACACTATCTTGTATATCTGATAAAGTGCTATTAGAGCTACTTTCTCCATTATTACAGCCACTTGATGAAACAAGAAATACAGCAGCCAATACTATGGATAAAATTCTTTTTTTAACCATTTACCCCTCCTGCCCAGTGCTTTTTCTCAATATCAATTCCGGTCTTAGTATAAACTTAGAAATTCTATCACCGGAATTTATCATTTTTATGATTTTATAGGCAGTACGTCCTAATTCAATTCTATTTTGTGCAATAGTAGTGATAGATGGTGTGCTGTATTTTGACGAAGGCAAATTATCATATCCTACTATGCAAATGTCCTCAGGGACTTTTATATTATTTTTAAGAAGTATTTTTACAGCTTGAGCAGCTATCTCATCAGATGCACAAATAACAGCATCAGCCTTTGCCACAGACATAACAACGCTATCCTTGAATTTATGAGTAAAGCTTGCGTATGAAGCATAGCTTAGTGTAAGCTCATACTTTTTCAAAGCCTTTTCATACGCTTCCTTTCTTTCAATAGTAACAAGGCTATCCTCCTCGCCACCGATAAAAGCAAACTTTCTCCTACCTAATTGATATAAATGCTGAACTGCCTGTCTTATCCCACAAGCACTGTCGCTTCCTATCCTTGCAGCATACTGAGAATCACATTCATCATCTAAAACTACTGCAGGAAGCTGATTTTCCTCCATCTTCCGAACAAATCTTTCATGAGGCTTAAAACCGACAAAAAAGCTGCCGCTGTAATCATCAAAATTAAACTTGTTCACATATGAACCTGTTCTCATTTCTTCTTCATTTACGGTTAAAATGGTTACACCAAGGCTATCCTCTTTAGCTGCTGATTGAAATCCCATTAAAAGCTCGTAGCCAAACTGATTAATATCGGAGTAATCAATTGCATAAATAAGCATTA
>JGI24710J26742_10002690_pt1 | contig 15514 bp, 9 predicted proteins | sample BioPla2DNA2_FD_26742 | JGI IMG/M metagenome (IMG submission 26742) | reverse complement strand
AAAAGCCACAACTTGTTTCCACTATTTACAAGTTATAGCAAATAGAGTTTAACTATTTGTAAAGGTTATAATACTATATATTATTTAAACTTGAAATTAAAAAATATCCCTTCCTATAATGCTTGAAATCATTATATAGGAGGGATTTTATTATGATTATAAAGGTTTTTAAAGTCGCAAAGGATAGCAATATTAATGCTGTATCTGTTGCTATTCTTGAAGAGGTAGTAAATAACGGAGCATGTCATGTTGATGTAATGGGAGTATCTGCAAATTATACACTTGTTAAAGCATTGATACTAGTAACAGATACTTTAGTAAATAATGAATATCACTGTAATTTAAGGCCATATTATGTAAATGTGCCAGTTGATGATAGCAACAATGAACAGCATATTAAGACGGCTATACGCTGGACCATTATGGCAAGAAAGTAGATACTTATTGAAGTATTTTCATATATCTGCTAACCTATAACATATAGTCGTAGGGACACACCTTACTTATACTGCAAAATTGAGTATAAGGGAGGTGTGTATTTTTGTTTGTAAAAAATGGTTAGGAAAGTATCTTCTACATATAAAATTGATACATTGGAGGGTACTGTATTGAATCAATGGAAATTTGAACCTGGTGACACGATAAGAATGATATTCAGTGAAAATATGGAAATGGTCCATAGTAACCTTAATTACGAGGCATCTATCAAATATCTTGAAGGATTAGGGATACTGGATAACTTATTTATTAATACGCATCCTCAATCTTGTTTCAAGAACGAGAAGGTAATAATAGATAAGTTCATCCTAGATAGTAAACCATATTATTTAATTACTACTACTAAAAGAGATGAATGCAGTAATTGTATTAAGGTTCTAAGGGATGAAGTAACAGGGTTATATAATCGGAATTACTTTGAGTTTATTAGAAGTGAAGCCTTACCCATTAATATAGAAAAGTACTTTTCCTTGATACTCATTGATGTAGATAATTTGAAACAAGTTAATGATGTTTATGGGCATATTGCAGGGGATAAGGTGATTAGAGTAGTGGGACAAGCAATTAAGAATGGCATTAGGCAAAGTGATATAGGGGTGAGGTACGGTGGAGATGAATTTATAATTTTACTTCCTAGTCCAGATAAAGTGGCTATAGAAAACGTAGTAACTCGAATTAGAGAAGGGATTAATGCAATGGCAAAAAGTCACAAGATAGATATTGAAGTTAGTGTAGGAATTGCATCGAAAAATAATACTTTTAATATAGAGGAGATGATTAAAATGGCAGATAAACAGTTATATGAGTAAAAGGTAATAAAGAATCAACAAAAGAAAGAAGATGTAACAGTGATTTGGCAAATGAAATTTTAGAAATAAAAGAAGAATTGAATAAAAAGGTCGCTGAAAATGACAATAATCTAAATAGTATAGAGATATTAGAACTAAGCCAAAGAATGGATGACTTAATTGTCAAGTACTTGGAATAGCAAGGTGAAAGTCCCATTTTTGTCGCATGAAAATCGGTAGGAACCCTTAATCTATGAGCCTTATACCTAATTAACTAGTAACATATATATTAGGAATTAGGGGTAAAGACTAATAGGAGTAAAGAATAAGGTATTAAGATATAATGGTTTAGCGAGAAAACCGGACTTAGTTATGCGGTAATATATAGAATGTCAAAGTCTAACAGTGGCTTCGCTATATGCTCCAACCTCTAGAACTGTCTGCTTCAATATTGTGGGCAGTTTTTAAATGTGATGAAAGCAATAATTACCAAGGCAAGATAACAAATATTGTAAACAATATACTCTCAGGGGGTTAAGGTAAAAGTTAGAAGTTGCAGTGAGTTTTCATAGGCTTTCACCATGTTATTTAAGTAGTTTACACCTTATAGAAAATCAATAGCAAAATAAGGGCTACAATTGATAGTAGTCCTTATTTTTTTTATTTATAGTATATTGGTTTAATTTGATGACTCATATATAAATTAACTAAAAAATTACTATAATATCTAGTAATATTACAATGATAAAGACAAATCGTCATGTTAATGTTATAATGAATCTGAGTGGACCATATAAAAGAGAAATGGAGGTAAAATATGTTACCTTATACTTCAATATTAAAATCAAGACCATTTTTATACCTTGAACTAAAAAAGGCTGCAAGTCTTATATTACAAGGTTTTTCAATACAAGAAGTAAAAGAAAAATCCATAGAGGAAAATTTATTTGCATTAAATACAGAAAGCCGAAAAAGAGAAATTGCTTCAACGATTAAAAATCGCATTGAAATTCTAGATGAATTTTTACTAAATAAAATCGCTTATGGGAGTTTACAAACCAGTAAGCAAATAGCCTTATATAGTATATTAAAGACTGATAGGCTTTTTTTTGAATTTATGAAAGAGGTTTATAGTGAGAAGATATTATTAAAAGATTTTCATATAACAGAGAAAGACTTTAATATGTTCTTTAGCAGAAAGGCAGAACAAAGTGAACAGATAGCAAGTTGGGCGGATTATACTTTTTATAAGTTAAAACAGGTTTACAAAAGAGTACTTTCAGAAGCGGGATTTATTAAAAACTCCAGAAAGGAAGTTGAAATTATTCCCCAAATCATCGAAGAAGATGTAAAAACTCATTTACAAAGTATAGGAGATACACCTTACCTAGAAGTAATGTTAGGAGGTTATAGATGAACATATATGAAAGGTTAGATAAGATATTGCCTAGACTGCAAGAAAGAAGGTTTAGGGAAAATAAGGGACTGGGAAATGAAATAGGTTTCTATATTTTTGATTATGACCCAGAGGATGAACTTATAGTTAGGGAGCATACAAAATTCCTTAAGCAAAAGATGAATACAGAAGGTTCTAACTCACGAATTATAGAATTTGACCTTTATGAAATTGCACTAGAAATCTTGGAGGATAAGAACTACTTGGACAAGGTATTTAAGATGGAAGGACAAAAGGGAAGTCCATATGTATTTAATGCAATTAAGAAAACTCTAAGGTTAACTTCTAATAATGATTTAATAGTGGAATACATTAAGGATAGAGTAAATGGAAGAGATATCGTTTTCCTGACGGGGATAGGCAAGGTGTGGCCTATAATACGGTCCCATACTATACTTAATTCTCTTCATTCCATTATTGAGGATGTTCCATTGGTTATGTTTTTTCCAGGCGAATACGATGGACTAGAGTTAAAATTATTTAGTGAAATAAAAGATGATAATTACTATAGAGCATTTCAATTAGTAGAAAGATAAGGGGGAAGAGAGAAGGTTATGGAACTTAAGAATCTTTTTTACAAAGATATTGAAAGAGATATTAAAGGTGTTATTAAAATTGGACAAGATGATGATGAAAATATTTATCAGGAATTAGAAGAATACGTGGTTACCAGAGAACTTTCCAAACATTTTAGTGAATTCTTCGAATCCTACAAGAAGGGCATCAATAATTACACCGACAAGATGGGAGTTTGGATATCTGGTTTCTTTGGAAGTGGTAAATCCCATTTCTTAAAGATATTATCTTATTTGTTAGAGAATAAAGAAGTAAAAGGGAAAAAGGCAATCTCCTACTTTGATGACAAAATCGAAGATGCAATGGTGTTAGCAGACATGAAAATGGCAGGAGATGTAAGTACAGATGTTATTTTATTTAACATTGATTCAAAAGCCGATTCAAATTCCAAATCTAATAAAGATGGGATTGTAAAGGTCTTTATGAAAGTATTTAACGAAATGCAAGGATACTGTGCTACCCTGCCTTGGGTTGCTGACTTAGAGCGTCAACTAGTAAAGGAAGGAAAGTATGGGGATTTTCAGTTAAAGTTTGAAGAATTATCGGGAAGTAGATGGACAGATTCAAGAGAAGATTTTTACTTTGAAGAAGACAATATTGTAAAAGCCTTAGCAGAAACTTCTAATATGTCAGAAGAGGGTGCTAGAAATTGGTATAACAAAGCAGAGGATAATTACTCTCTTAGTATAGAAAAATTTGCTAATCTGGTGAAAGAATACATTGAATCAAAAGGCAGTAACCATCACGTTATATTCTTTGTTGATGAGATGGGTCAATATATCGGTGAAGATGTGGGACTTATGCTTAATCTTCAAACCGTTGTAGAAGACCTAGGTACATACTGTGGAGGAAGGGCATGGGTAGTCGTTACATCCCAACAAGATATTGACTCTATTACAAAGGTAAAAGGGAATGATTTTTCTAAAATTCAAGGTAGATTCAACACAAGGCTAAACCTTTCTTCTGCAAATGTAGATGAGGTTATTAAAAAGAGAATTCTTAGAAAAGATGAAGTGGCCAAGGAAACCTTAAGACTTTTATATCAAGATAAAGAGTCTATACTAAAGAACCTTATTACTTTTTCCTCTGATACTGCCGAAATGAAAACTTATAAATCAGAAGAAGATTTTATTNATGTATACCCATTTATTCCNTATCAATTCCACTTACTACAATCTGTTTTTACAGGAATTCGAATACATGGGGCTAGTGGAAAACATTTATCAGAAGGTGAAAGGTCACTACTAAGTGCCTTTCAAGAATCTGCTATTCGGTATAAAGATAGGGAACTGGGAACGTTAATACCGTTTTCTGCCTTTTATGAAACAGTAGAGGCTTTTCTTGACTCCAATATCCGTACAGTAATTATAAGAGCAGAGGATAATAGTCGTCTAACAGAAGATGATGTGGAAGTATTAAAGGCATTATTCTTAATCAAATATGTAAAAGAAATACCGTCCAATATTGAAAACCTTGCTACATTAATGGTAAATCATATTGACGATGATAAAATTGAGCGTAAGAAAAAGATAGAAGAATCTTTAAAGAGGTTGTTAAAGGAAACCCTTATTCAAAAGAATGGGAATGAATATATCTTCCTCACCAATGAAGAGCAGGATGTAAATAATGAAATTAAAAACATTCCAATTGATATAGGAGAAATTATTGTTAAGGTTGGAGAAGAAATCTTTACAGGTATCTATAGTGAAAACAGATATCGATATAATGTTAGATACCATTTTGATTTTAATAAAATTATAGACACTAGGTACTTATCTACTCAGAGACATGATATCGGTTTACAGATAATTACGCCATATTATGACACAGGAGAAGAATTATCAGAGCATGAACTAAAAATGATGTCCACTAGAGAGAACAACTTAATTATGCGACTACCTACAGATACTACCTTCCTTGATGAAATGGAAGAGATTTTAAAGATTAAAACCTATTTACTTCAAAAGGGTGGGGCTAATTCCACTTCTATAATTGAGGAAATAAAGATTAGGAAATCGAGAGAATTGGCAGATAGGGAAGAAAGAGTAAACTCCCTATTAATCGAAGCATTAAAGAACGCGGATATCTATGCTAACTTACAAAGACTTGATATTAAATCCAAGAATCCTGTTGAGCGTATTAATGAAGGGTTTAAGTTTCTCATAGAAGAAATGTATAACAAGTTAAATTACATTGATACCTTTGTAGAAAGTAATAAAGATTTAAATGATATACTTTTAGATTATAAGCAGATAACTCTTACAGACGCGGAAATTCCTAATAAGTTGGCTCTTGATGAAATCGATGGATATATTGAGAGAAATACAGAGAGAAACATTCCTATGACCGTTAAGACAATCCTGCATCAATATGACAGGGCGCCTTATGGTTGGAGAAGTTTAGATGTAATAGGGTTATTGCTTCGTTTGTTTAAAGCGCAAGAGATAAGGCTTCAATTAGGTAATGAATCCTTAAATATATCAGACAAGGATTTAATCAATCAACTAACGAAAAGGGATTACCAAGATAGAATTATCGTAAAGAAAAGAGAGAAAATCCCTACAAAGTACATTAATAATGTAAAGAACTTAGCAAAAGATGTATTTGGGGTTAGTGCACTTCCAAACGATGAAGATGGATTAATGGAGCAGTTTAAAAGGCTGTGTGAAAGGGAATTAAACGAAAGAAACATAGATTCAAAGGACTATGGTATCTACTTTCTATTAGAAGAATACAAGAAAAACAGGGATTATCCAGGTAAAGATGTATTAGAAAAAGGTCTGGCACTGTTCGAAACAATTATAAAGATAAAAGATGGAAAAGAGTTCTATGAGAGAATTCACCAATTACAAGATGACTTATTAGATTATGAAGAAGATGTTTTTGATGTAAAGAAATTCTTCAAAAATCAAAGAGAACAATTTGATAGAGCAATTAGAATATTAAAAATTTATGAAAAAAACAAGACTTATGTTGTGGATTCTGAAACAATAAAGATTATAGAAGAAATCACAAGAATTATAAAGATGAGTAAGCCTTATTCAGAAATTCATAAACTTCCATCCTTAGTAAAGGATTTTCAAGACAAGTTTATTATACTTCTTGAAGTTGAATGTAAACCAATAAGAAGTGTTATTGAAAGCGATAGAAAAAAAGTTTTAGATGAACTTCCTCTTTATGAGTTTGGTGATGAACTAAGGAGTAAGTTTCAGGCTAAATTCGATGATTTACTTAACCGTCTAGATAGCGCTAACAATTTCTATGAGGCTATTGCAATGAAAGTAGAATCGGATAGGATTAAGATTCGTTGCTTTGATGAAATAGAAAAAGAGAAGGAAAGAAGAAAGCCCAAAATTACAGATGGCTATCCAAGCACAGTTAATGAGGGTGAATCAGAAGTTGCTCCAAAACCTAAAAAGGTAAAAAAGATTAAAAATGTCAGTTTCAATAACATGCTTTATGGAGCAAAAGTGATTGAAACTGAAGAAGATATAGAAGAGTTTGTACAGGGTATCCGAAAGATTTTAAAAGAAGAGTTAGAAGAAGGCGCAACGATAAAGTTAATATAAGTATGGGGAGGGTGTAGAAGTGGATAAGACAGCCATAAAAAACTTTGCTGTAAGAGCAAGAAATAAACTAATTGATGACATTACCCAAAAAGCATTTGAACTAGGTATCAGTGAAGATGAAATAAAGGATATTACAGTCTTTGAGGGTGGATTCACTATAAAGGGTCTTAATAATAGCAAGACTTATAAAAAGTATCAAGAAAAACAAAGAAGAAAACTCGTAGATAATATCAAACAAAAAGGTTTTGACCAAGTGATTGAAGAAGTAGCATACACGTGGTTTAACCGATTTATTGCCCTAAGGTTTATGGAAGTTAATGATTACTTACCTACAGGTGTTAGGGTGCTATCTTCTAAAGAGGAAGGAAAAGTTGAGCCAGATATTATTAAAGAAGCATTAAATGTTGATTTGGAAATCGACAGGGAATTGGTATATAAACTGATTGACGAAAATGATACTGAGGATTTATATCGTTATCTTTTAGTAAAGCAGTGTAATGAACTTGGGAAAATCATGCCCCAAGTTTTTGAAGAAATATCGGATTATACAGAACTATTGCTTCCAGATAACTTATTAGGAGAGGGTTCTGTAATTAGAGATTTGGTAGATTCAGTTGAGGAAGAAGACTATAAAGACCAGGTTGAAATCATTGGATGGATGTATCAATATTATATCTCTGAAAAGAAAGATGAAGTATTTGCTGATTTAAAGAAAAATAAGAAGATAACAAAAGAAAATATCCCTGCGGCCACTCAGTTATTTACTCCAAAGTGGATTGTAAAATACATGATAGAAAATTCTCTAGGTAGACTATGGTTAGAATCTCATCCAGATGAAGATTTACAGTCAAAGTGGAGGTACTATCTAGAAGAAGCAGAACAAGAACCAGAAGTTAGGGAACAATTAGACGAACTAAAAGACCCTAATCTAAGACCAGAAGACATTAAGGTACTTGACCCTAGTATGGGTAGTGGGCATATACTTGTTTATGCCTTTGACGTGCTTTATGATATCTACTTAAAAGCAAATTACTCGGAAAGAGATATACCAAGGTTAATTCTAGAGAAAAATCTGTATGGACTAGATATAGATGATAGAGCAGGACAACTTGCAGCCTTTGCTCTAATGATGAAGGCAAGAAGTAAGAATAGAAGGATATTTAGAAGAAAGATAGAGTTAAATGTTTGTTCCATACAAGAGAGTAATGGGATATCAAAAGAAGCCATGGATTACTTTGTTAATACAGAAGATGTAGAGACAAATAATAAAGACCTCAAAGAAGATGTTGAGTATCTAATTCATGTCTTTCATGATGCAAAGGAATATGGGTCTTTATTGGATGTAAAAAAGATTGATTTTGATGCAATAGAGAGAAAGATTGCCCAAATTCAAGTCTGGGATACAGAAGATTTATTTGAATATCAGTACAAGGAAACCATTTTAGAAAAAATACTGCCACTTGTGAAACAGGGAAGGATAATGAGCAGAAAGTATGATGTGGTATGTACAAATCCTCCTTACATGGGGGGGAGAAAGGGTATGAATCATCAACTAAAAAAATACGTCCAAAAGAATTATAAAAGTTCAAATTCTGATTTATATGCATGTTTTATAGAGAAGTGTCTAAACCTATCCAAAAATAACAAATTCGTATCTATGGTAACACAGCATTCTTTTATGTTTACTGATGATTATAAAGAACTAAGGGAAAAATTATTGAATAGCATTATCTTCGTTAATATGTTGCACTTAGGAACAGATGCTTTCCCAGAAATTAATGGTGAAGTTGTTCAAACAACAACATTTACAATAAGAAATGTTGAGGATTCACGATATAAGGGTGAGTTCGTTAGGTTATTGGATTACGAGTGTTATGAAAAAGAAAAGCATGTCCATAATAAAAATTTACATTTTAATATTTATTCAAATACTGATTTTAAGGATATTAAAGGAACACCTTTTGCTTATTGGATTAGTGAACGTGTTAAACAAACCTTTAAAATAGGAACTCCTTTTGAAGAGATAGGTAAACCAAGACAGGGATTGGCAACTGGAAATAATGATATATTCTTAAGGGCTTGGTACGAAGTTGAAAATATAAAGATTGGTTTTGGATTTAAGACAATTGATAGTTTTCATGATTCTGGGCTACTATATGCACCATATAACAAAGGTGGAAAACAAAGAAGATGGTACGGTAATAATGAGAATATAATAAAGTTTGATAAAGAACATTTCCAAACTTTGTCTACTCAAGGAAATCGTCTCCCATCAAGACAATACTATTTTCAGAAATGTATAACATGGTCTGATATATCAGGAAGAAATTTTGCAGGAAGATATTGTGATTATGGTTTTGTATTTGATGTTAAAGGGTCAAGTGGATTTCCAAGGGAGAATTACTTTCTATACGTATTAGCATTTTTAAACTCAAAATTAACACCAATGTATATCGATGCATTAAACCCAACAATAACAACACAAGTAGGTGACTTAAAAAGAATACCTTTACTTAAAATAAACGCAAAATCTAAGGATAAAATAGATAAATTAGCAAAACAAAATATTAAAATCACCAAAGATGATTGGGATTCTTTTGAGACTTCGTGGGATTTTAAACACCATCCACTATTGGATTATTCGATACTAAAAAGTAGTCCTAATTTAAACAAGATAGAAACGGCCATTAATAATTGGTCAGACTTTACTGAAGAGCAATTTGAACAATTAAAAGCCAATGAAGAAGCATTGAATAATACTTTTATAGATATCTATGGACTACAAGGAGAACTGACACCAGAAGTAGAGGATAAGAATATTACCATTAGCAAGGCAGATAGGGAACGAGATATCAAATCGTTAATCTCTTATGCAGTAGGATGTATGTTTGGTCGTTATTCACTAGATGAAGAAGGTTTAATCTATGCAGGAGGAGAGTTTGATATTAATAGTTATAACACCTTTATCCCAACAACAGACAACATCCTTGTTATAGCAGATGATGATTACTTTGAAGATGATATAGTAAGTCGCTTTGTAGACTTTGTTAAGATTACATTTGGGGAAGAGACTTTAGAAGAAAACCTTGATTATATCGCTGAATCCTTAGGACAAAGAGCAAGTGAGACTGCAAGGCAAACTATAAGAAGATACTTTCAAAAGGACTTCTACAAAGACCATGTTAAAACATATCAGAAAAGGCCTATTTACTGGTTGTTTGATAGTGGACGCCAGAATGGATTTAAGGCCCTTATATATATGCATCGCTATGAACCTTATACAGTATCTAGAGTAAGAACAGACTACCTACATAAGTTACAGCGAATGTATGAAGCAGAAGTTGATAGAATTGATATGTATTTAGAAAATAATGATATAACACCAAGGGAAAAATCAGCAAGGATAAAGAAAAAAGAAGGCTTATTAAAACAGATACAGGAATGTCTAGTATATGACCAAATTATTGCTCATGTAGCAAATCAAAAGATAGATATTGACTTAGATGATGGAGTTAAAGTGAACTATGCCAAGTTCCAAGGAGTAGAGGTTCCTCAAGGAGAAGGTAAAAAGCCACTAAAGGCAAATTTACTATCTAAGATATAATAAGTAGGTGAAAAAATGAACTTAACAGATATAAAACAAACGCTAGAAGAGAACTTTAATAAAGATACTGCAGACAGCAGTAAAAGAAATATTATATTCTGGTATGATGCAGAGGGTGAGTTTGTAGAGGATATTAAGGAGTTAGAACTTGAGGATGCTAAAATATTACACCTAACTAAGAATAATAGTTTTTATATAAAGTATCTACTTGAAAAAGAAGATACAAAGTCAAATTTCTTAATTTACTCGCCTAATCCTAAGCCAATGCCACGGGAAAACTGGCTTTTAGATATAGAAAAGTATAGTGGTGAATTCTCTACGGATAAAGCCACAGTAATTATGAGGAACTTAGGAGTAAAGGATGAAAGTTTAAGAGGTGTATTTAAAAGTTACATCAAATTCTTTGGTAATAAGGAACGTTATAAAAGGTTTACTTCATACAAGATAGAGCGATATACAGAAGATAATGTGCATATAGGTGTATTATCTACTTTGTGCAAACTACCTATATCAGACTTAGAACAAGTGGTGAAAAGCCTGTTAATGGAAGAGACAAAAGAAGAGAATAAGTTTATGGAAGATATAAGGAAGTTTGGCAATGAAGATGCCTTATGGCAATTAGTGAGGAATCATTATGGCTTTGATATGCCAGAGAGAACTTTAGAAAACTTGATGATTATGTTTTTGGTAACGGACCTTTCTTATAACTTAGAAGGTAAGATACCTACGTCTTGGGAGAAGTTTTTATCTTCAAAAAAAGCAGATGCAATTGTATTTATTAGTCATTTTATGAATCACTCCCAAGATAGTAAAGTTTACAATACCATTGCCAGTAAGATGGAAGAAAAGTTGAATGTAAAAAAACATATAAAGAAATGGAATATTGAGGATTATTTATCTTGTGATACTTTTGTCTCATTTGATGAAGAGATTATTAGTTGGCTTATTCAAAATCTAGCCACTGATATTGGTGAGTATGAAAGATATCGTAAAATCATAAATCGTAGAAGAACTACCCATTGGTTCCCACAGTTAAGTAATGAATATGATTCTATATATTACGCAATGGAAATTCTAAGACTGGAAAATGAACTGCAAAAAACAATAAGAGGCTCAACTGCCTATGAAGTAGTAGAAAATTATACTAAAACCTATTACTTATTTGACTTGTTTTACCGAAAGTTTTATTTATCCTTTGATAAAATTGACAATAAAGATAAGTTTATTGATTTAGTAAAAATTATTGAGAATACCTATAATCACTGGTATTTACAAGAGTTATCTATGAAGTGGTCTAGTAGAATTGATGAGGAATTAGGTAGCGATATTCGGATTGATGGATTGGTAAAACAACAAGACTTTTATAAAAGATTTATTGCCCCTCATATTACAAAAGAAGAAAGAGTATTCGTTATCGTTTCTGATGCATTTCGATATGATGTGGCAAAAGAATTTACGGATATCTTAAATAGAGATAGAAGAGGTAAGGCAGAACTTGGGTTTATGCAAGGAGTTATTCCTTCTTATACCAAGTTGGGAATGGCGTCGTTATTACCCCATGAGACTATTGAAATTACTGATAATGGAGAAGTATTTGTAGATAGTATCAACTCTGCTGGAACAGATAATAGACAAAAGATTCTCTCTCTGTACAGCGACCAAGCAGTGGCTATTCAATATAATGATATGAAGGATATGAAAAGACCTGAATATAAAGAAAACTTTGATGGTAAAAGGTTAATCTACATTTATCATAACGTGATAGATGCTATAGGAGATAAGCCATCAACAGAGCGAGATATATTTGATGCAGTAGAAAGAACATTTGAAGACTTAAGCACTTTGACTAAAAATTTAGTGAATAATGTAAGTGCAACTAATATCTATATTACAGCGGACCATGGATTTATTTACAGTAGGTCAGCCATAGAGGAGTTTAATAAGGTAGCAAGGCTTAAAGTAGATAAAGTAGATGATGGAAGAAGATTTATCTTAACAAAAGAAGGCGTAAATGAACAAGGAATCTTTTCTTTACCTATGAACTATCTATTAGGAGAGAATAGTAATTTGCATGCTGTGATTCCAAAGGGAGTGACTAGATTTAAGGTACAAGGTGCGGGAGATAATTATGTTCATGGTGGAGCATCATTACAAGAGATTGTGATACCTGTAATCAAGTTTAAGAATATTAGAAAAGATGAATATAAGTCTTCGAAAGTAGAAGTGAATTTAGCAAGTATTTCAAGGAAAATCACTAATAGAATTACATTCTTTGAGTTTTTCCAAAAAGATAAGGTGGAAGATAAAAAATTGCCAATTACATTAAGGTTATACTTCGAAGATGAAGATGGAAACAGAATTTCCAATGAGAATATAGTAATTGCAGATAGTAGGTCATCGAAACCAGAAGACCGTACCTACAGAGAGAAGTTTACTTTAAAAGACCAATCATATGACAAGGCTAAGAAGTATTATCTAATCATGGAAGATGAGGATGAAACGGTAGAAAATATATATGAAAAGATACCATTTATTATTGATTTGGCAATCATGAATGATTTTGGATTTTAATAATACCTATGTGTAACATATATGTATATCATATGTTGAAACTTATTTGTAACACATAGGCAAACAGGAGGTGAATGTAAATTTGGAGGAACTAAATAGTAAGTTGAATAATCATTTCCCAGGAAGAGTGGTTAGAAAAGACTTAACGAAAAAAATTAAAGAAGGTGCAAATGTACCTATCTATGTATTAGAATATTTGTTAGGTATGTATTGTGCTACAGATGATGAGGAAAGCATTAATGATGGTGTAGAAAGGGTTAAAAATATTCTTGCCGAAAACTTTGTAAGACCAGATGAGGCGGAGAAGGTAAAATCTAAAATAAAGGAACTTGGACAATATACCATCATCGATAAACTTACTGTAAAACTAAATGAAAGAAAAGACATATACGAGGCGGAATTTTCTAACTTAGGATTAAAGGGAGTAAGAATATCATCTCACTATGTCAAGGAATATGAAAAACTACTTGGTGGAGGAATCTGGTGCATTCTTAAAATGAATTATTTTTATGATGAAGAGTGTAGGGATGAAAGTCCATTTAATATTTCAAACTTAACACCAATCCAGATGCCTAACTTAGACATGGATGAAATATTTGAAGGGAGAAGGCATTTTACCAAAGAGGAATGGATAGATGTATTATTACGGTCTACAGGTATGGAACCAACTCAATTAGAAGATAAGGTGAAGTGGCATCTACTAGCAAGAATGATTCCTTTAGTAGAAAACAATTATAATATATGTGAATTGGGACCTAGAGGTACAGGTAAGTCACATATATATAAAGAAATCTCTCCAAACTCAATACTAGTATCTGGAGGCCAAACAACAGTTGCAAATTTATTTTATAATATGTCAACTAAAAAAGTTGGACTAGTTGGGCTATGGGATGTGGTAGCCTTTGATGAAGTGGCGGGAATAACCTTTAAGGATAAAGATGGTATTCAAATCATGAAAGATTACATGGCTTCTGGCTCTTTTGCTAGAGGAAGAGAAGAAAAGGCTGCGTCTGCCTCTATGGTATTTGTGGGAAATATTAATCAAAGTGTTGATGTACTATTAAAGACATCCCACCTTTTCGACCCATTTCCTGAGGCTATGGCTTATGACAGTGCTTTCTTTGACCGTATGCATTTTTATCTACCTGGCTGGGAGATTCCTAAGTATAGACCTGAATTCTTTACCAATGAATATGGGTTTATTACTGATTATTTGTCTGAGTTCTTTCGTGAGATGAGAAAACGGTCATTTTCTGACGCCATCGATAAGTATTTTAACTTTGGTAACAATCTCAATCAAAGAGATGTTATTGGGGTAAGAAAGACAGTGTCTGGACTTGTAAAACTGTTATATCCACATGGCGAGTATACGAAGGAAGATATTGAAGAAATTCTAAGATATGCACTTGTTGGAAGAAGACGTGTTAAGGAGCAATTAAAGAAAATAGGAGGAATGGAGTTTTATGATGTCCACTTTTCCTATATTGATAAGGAAACCTTCGAGGAAGAATTTGTATCAGTGCCAGAGCAGGGGGGAGGTACCTTAATCCCTGAAGGAAGAGGAAAACCAGGACATATCTATGTAGTTGGTCATGGAGATTCAGGTATGATTGGTACCTTTAAAATAGAAACAGAAGTTGTGTCAGGGTCAGGCAAGTTCGAAAGAACAGGACTTGGCTCTAACCGAGAGGCAAAAGAAAATATAAATACAGCCTTTAACTATTTTAAGGCAAATAAGAAGAACATAAGTGGCACTATTTCAACTAAAAGTTTTGATTTTTTAATGCATGTACAAGACTTACAAGGTATAGGGGTAACTTCTGAATTATCCCTGGCAGCCTTTATTGCCCTATGTTCAGGAGCATTAAAGAAACCAATTCAAAGTCAGATGGTTGTACTTGGTTCTATGAGTATTGGAGGAACCATAACTAAAGTTTCAGAACTAGCAGATACACTACAAGTGTGCTTTGATGCCGGTGCAAAAAAGATATTACTTCCTATGTCATCGGCAGGGGATATACAAACGGTACCATCAGAATTGTTTTCAAAGTTCCAAATATCATTCTATGAGAGTCCAGAGGATGCGGTATTTAAGGCATTGGGAGTTGAATAGATATATATTATTAGTTGAGATGATGAACATTTTAAAACACACTTATGGAATTAATGCAAGGTAGAGACTTATGCAAAGTTAAATATTAGGAATTAATAATATTATGGAGAGGTAGTTAAGGTAAATCAGTTTTTACTTAAAAATGAATCAGGTAGAATAAAATTTAATCATTAAGGAAAGACAGCATTGCAAATAGTAATAAATTGCGCTACTATTCTTAATAGGATATACGAAATATAACACAGATGAGAGCATATTCTCTTTTACCGCCAGACATTGTACTGGATTAAGTAGGAGGGGATATGCTCTTTTTTAATAAAAGAGGAGGTAGAAAAATGC
>JGI24710J26742_10002684_pt1 | contig 15543 bp, 11 predicted proteins | sample BioPla2DNA2_FD_26742 | JGI IMG/M metagenome (IMG submission 26742) | reverse complement strand
CGGTTCTTATTCTTATAGGCACATTGCTGTTTTTTGTTTTCGAGTACGACAACCCGTTCACTATAGGAAACGACGGTATCGGTCAAAAATGGTTTTCATCGCTTTTCCAGTCGGTAACCTTGAGAACATGCGGTTATGCTTCCATTGATCAGGGAGGATTGAATGAAACTTCAAAACTTCTCTCCTGTGTTTTGATGTATATCGGCGGCTCTCCCTCGGGTACCGCAGGCGGAATAAAGACGGTAACCTTCGCATTGATAATAGTCTCAATGATTTCGACGCTTAAGGGCAAAAATAAAACCGAGGTTTTTAGAAGAAGCGTTAAGGACGGGTATCTGTTGAGGTGCCTTACCGTGGCAAATACCTTTCTTATCGTGATGCTTGTTTCCACATACCTACTCAACGCAGTTGAAAGAAACAACGCTTTTGAGCATACCCTGCTTGACCTTCTTTTCGAAATTTCATCCGCAATGGGTACGGTCGGAGTAACTACCGGCATAACTCCGCATCTCTCCAATGCGGGAAAACTTATAGTCACTTCATGTATGTACATCGGCAGAATATCTCCGATGGCTTTGATAATCGCATTAAACGCAAGGTATCGGTCTGATTTTGATACAATTCGATATCCTGACGAAGGATTGATAATAGGATAAGGAGCCGTTTATGAAAAATATGGAAAAGCCGTCAAGTTTCGCGGTCATTGGTCTCGGTCATTTCGGATTAAGCATCGTCCAGACTCTTTCAAATTACGATGTCGAAGTGCTTGCTTGTGATAAAGAGGCGGAAAAACTCCATCTGGCAACCGACTATGCGACCTATGTGGTTCAAGCCGATGTCACCGATGAAACCACACTTGAAAAGATGGGCATCGGAAACTTCGAAACCGTAATTCTCGCCATGGGAGAGGACTTCGAGGCTACTGTGATTGCAACTTTGAAAGCAAAAGAACTCGGGGCAAAATATGTGGTGGCAAAAGCAACCGGTATGAGACAGAAAAAGATACTGGAAACGGTCGGAGCGGATCTCGTAGTTCTTCCCGAAAACGAAATGGGAGCAAAAATCGCACAAAAGCTCATGCGTTCAAATATATTTGAAGTGCTTCTCGATTCCGATAAGTTTCTCGTCGTCGAGATGAAGCCGAGGGAAGATTGGATTGATAAAACCGTGAGAGAAACGGATATGAGAAGGAAGGACTCAATAAATCTGATTGCAATTATAAGAGACGATCATACTGTTCTCACCGTATTCCCGGACACCGTGATAAAAGAAGGAGATGTCCTCATCACAATCTGCAACCCGAACTAAAACAAAAACAGGAGGTCAAAAGACCTCCTGTTTTTATTTTTTCGCCTTTGCTCTCATATTGTTATCGAGTATCGTTTTTCTTATCCTTAAGCTTTCAGGGGTAATCTCAATCATTTCATCTTCGCTGATAAACTCAATACACTCTTCCAGGCTCATTGCCTTTGGCGGAACCAGTCTCAACGCATCGTCGCTACCGGATGCTCTCATATTTGTTACATGTTTCTTTTTGCATACATTGACATTGATGTCTCCCGGTCTTGAGGCTTCCCCCACTACCATGCCCTCATAAACCGGTGTTCCGGGTGATATAAAAAGAGTTCCTCTTTGCTGTGCTGCATGTAAACCATAGGTAACAGCCTCTCCGGTCTCGAATGCGACAAGAGCGCCGTTGCTTCTCCTCATTATATCTCCCATAAAGGGTCTGTAACTGTGAAACACGGTGCTCATAGTCCCTTCTCCCCTTGTATCCGATAAGAATTCTCCTCTATACCCGAAAAGACCTCTCGATGCCACGAGAAACTCAATTTTCATCCTGTCGCCTGCGGGTTCCATACCGGTCATTTCTCCTTTCCTCGAACCGAGTTTTTCAATAACCGCGCCGGCATACTCCGGGGGAACGTTTATCGAAACAAATTCGACCGGCTCAAATTTTTCTCCGTCAACTTCCTTTATCAAAACTCTCGGTGCACCTACGAGAAACTCATACCCTTCTCTTCTCATCTTTTCGATAAGCACCGACAAATGCATTTCCCCTCTTCCCGCAACTCTGAAGCTCTCGGTGGTGTCCGTGCCGGTTACTTTGAGTGAAACATCTTTTTGAAGCTCTCTCTTAAGTCTTTCCCCAAGGTGTCTGGATGTGAGATATTTCCCATCCCTACCCGCAAACGGACCGTTATTTACAGAAAAAGTCATCTCGACCGTCGGCTCCGATATATTGTAAAAAGCCAGAGGCGAGATATCATCGGGCGAACAGACGGTATCTCCGATGTTTATGTTTTCAATACCTGAGATGCAGACAATGTCTCCTGCGGATACTTCGTCTGCAGTTTTTCTTTCAATCCCTTCTATAACATACAGATTTGCTATTTTACCGAAGTATGTTTCGCTGTTCGAATTATAATTGGTTATGGCAACTTCCGAATTTTTGGAGACAGTGCCTCTCTCCACCTTGCCAATCCCTATTCTGCCCACATAATCATTGTAATCTATCGCACTGACCAGCATCTGCAGTTCACCTTCACCGTCAACTTCGGGCGGGGTTATCCAGTTGACAATGCATTCCAGCAGGGGGTCCAGGCTCTCAAAGGGACCGTCCGGGTTCATAGATGCCGTTCCGTTCTTCGATGAGCAGAATACCACGGGGCTGTCAAGCTGATCATCATTCGCATCGAGCGCTATCAGCAAATCCAAAACTTCATCCAGAACCTCAAAAGCTCTGGCATCAGGTCTGTCTATCTTGTTTATAACAACTACGACTCTCTGTCCCATTTCAATGACTTTTGAGAGAACCGAACGAGTTTGAGGCATCGGACCTTCGGCAGCATCTACCAGAAGCAGCGCCCCGTCGGCCATTTTTAGAACTCTCTCGACCTCTCCTCCGAAGTCGGCATGACCGGGGGTGTCAATAATGTTAATCTTTACATCCCCGTAATACGCGGAAGCATTCTTGGAAAAAATGGTAATGCCCCTTTCACGCTCCTGGTCATTGCTGTCCATGATTTGCCCGCTATCGGATGTTGTCCTCCCAAGGGCATTGCATTGCTTTAATATTTTTTCGACCAACGTCGTCTTTCCGTGATCCACATGCGCCACTATGGCTATATTTCTCAAGTCTTCTCTTTTCAATTGTTCCTCCGGGGACTCTATTCCGTTTCTTAAAATTCATTATGTCAATTAGGTTGACCCTGTTTAATCGCCGGAGTATTATATCACATTACAATAAAATGCGGCCTGTTTTTTAAATATGAAATAAAAACGACAATATTGTTTTTTATCCGGAGTTTGTCTATTATTGTTCAAAGGCTTGTCGGTAGAACGGAGTTAAAATTTTTATGATGTGGTTTTTCTATGCTCTGCTCTCAGTATTTCTCTGGGGTGGGGCTGATTTATTTTATAAGCTCGGCAGCAAAGTCGAAATCGACTACAGCCATCTGTGGATTGTAGTCAATGTCGGGATTGTTATGGGCATTCATGCCTTCTATCAGATTGTTACAACTCCGGTTACATACCTGCCAATAAACATCGTAAAATATCTGCCCGTTTCTCTGCTCTACATCGGTTCAATGACCATAGGATACTTCGGTCTCAGATATATCGAGCTTTCAATCTCCTCCCCACTCGGAAATTCATCGGGCGCCGTTGCTTTTCTCCTCCTTTATATATTCATGGACGAACCGCTGACCGCACTCCAAATAGCTGCAATCACAACAATCTCTCTCGGAATAATCGCGCTGTCCGCACTTGAAAAAGGAAAATCCGAAGTTCCCTTCAATTCACAGGACAAAAAGTACAAATATAGCGCAATAGCTATAATATTCCCTATTTTATACTGTATTATAGACGGAGTCGGCACCTTCGCAGACGGCATTGTCTTAAGCGGAGTGATGGATGAGTTCCAGGCAAACATTTCCTATGAACTGTCCTTTCTGTTTGTCGGGTTGATTTCACTTATCTATCTTATTGCCGTCAAAAAGCAAAAACTCAAATTATTCGAGCAAAGAGAAAGAGCGGTGGCAGCCGTTTTTGAAACCGCCGGTCAATTCTTTTACGTAAAGGCGATGTCCGGAAATGCGGTTGTAACGGCTCCGCTGGTTGCCAGTTACAGCGTGGTATCGGTAATTTTGTCCCGGCTCTTTCTAAAAGAAAAACTGAAAATATCTCAGTATATAACAATAGTTTTTATCTCTGTTTCGATAGTTATTTTAGGCATGGAGTAAAAAGTTTGAATGATTTTTAAAATTGACACCGATAAATCACGTTGATATAATTTACTTGCTTTATTAACAAAGTGTTAAATCTTCTTTAATTTTTCTTATTTAACCAATCAATCGGGAGAACTGTAATGAGTATCTATAATGTCTTTGCTCTTCTCGGGGGGTTGGCCTTTTTTCTGTACGGGATGCATGTCATGGGAGATGCACTCGAACAGAGGGCCGGGACCCGGCTGAAACCAATTTTAGAAAGTCTTACAAGCAAACCGATTAAGGGTGTTATAGTTGGTGCCCTGGTCACTGCCACCATTCAATCTTCTTCAAGCACCACCGTAATGCTGGTAGGTTTTGTAAACTCCGGCATAATGAAATTGAGTCAGGCTATCAACGTCATAATGGGGGCGAATATCGGCACCACCATTACCGCCTGGATACTCAGTCTCGCGGGAATTGAAAGCAACAATTTCTGGGTATCTCTGTTAAAACCCTCCACCTTTTCTCCTATTCTCGCATTTATCGGCATCGTCATGCTGCTCTTTTTCAAGAGAAAAAAAGGCGTTTCCCTGATTTTAATCGGGTTCGCCGTGCTCATGTACGGCATGGACCTGATGAGCGGTGCGGTAAAGGGTCTGGCGGATACCCCCGAGTTTGTAAAACTGCTTACGCTGTTTGACAATCCCCTTTTCGGGATTTTAGCCGGAGCCGTGGTAACCGCCATTATACAGAGTTCTTCCGCATCCGTCGGCATACTGCAGGCAGTTTCAATGACGGGAAGTATTACATTTGAGACGGCTATTCCCATTATTTTCGGTCAGAACATCGGAACATGTATTACCGCAATGTTATCTTCAATAGGCGCCAACAGAAATGCGAAACGCGTTGCGATTGCCCACCTCTTCTTCAATATAATCGGCACCGTCCTCTTCACCGTAATTCTCTTTACGCTGAACGCTTTTGTTAAATTCGCATTTATGAGCCTGAAGATCGATGCGCTCGGAATCGCTATAGTCCACACTGTCTTCAACGTCCTTGCGACAATGGTTCTCTTTCCCTTTTCGAAACAGCTCGAAAGAATTGCCCGTCTCATCGTACGCGACGGAAAGGAGGAGGTGCAGTTTGAGATGCTCGACGAGCGCCTCCTAACCACTCCTCCTATAGCAATAGAGCGTTGCAGAAAGCTCACCGGCGAGATGGCCATTCTCTCAAGGGATGTAATGATTAAGGCTCTCGAGATGATTAACGGTTCCTACAGCGAAAAAGATGCCGAGTGGATAGCCGATATGGAAGAAAAAATCGACATGTACGAGGACAAGCTCGGTTCCTATCTTATAAAAGTGAGTATGGAAAGCCTCTCCGATGCCGACAGCCGGGAGGTGTCAAAGCTTCTGCATACTATAAACGATATCGAGAGAATAAGCGACCATGCCCTTAACCTGTCGAAATCGGCTCAGGATATGAGCGATAAGAGAATCTCCTTCTCCGAGTATGCGAAGGACGAGATATCGATAATGTCTTCCGCCGTAACGGAGGTTCTCATAACTTCCGTAAACTGCTTCATTAACGACGATATTAAAGCTGCAGCCAGCGTCGAACCGTTGGAGCAGGTTATTGACAAATTGAAAGACTCCATTAAGAAAAGGCATATAAAAAGATTGCAGGACGGTTCCTGCACAATTGAACTCGGATTTGTTCTTTCGGATGTGTTGAACGATCTCGAAAGAACCTCCGACCACTGTTCAAATATTGCGGCAAACATTATTGAAATGAATAGTTTCGGAACACTCGACACCCACCAGTTTCTCAGAGATGTCAGGAGCGGCGAGATGGGAGATTCTTATTTGGAAATGTACGAGGGTTATCGCAGAAAATATGCTTTAAGCAAATAAACTTGTTTACATAAAAAACGGTCCCGTTCAGGGACCGTTTTTTATTTCTGTTTATTTAATTATTTGAGTTTTGAAATGAGTTCTTCAACTCCTTCTAAAACTTCATCTATCGGCAGTTCAAGCTTTACTTTTTTATCCCGTGTAGAAACCTCGACGACATTGTTTTTCAGGTTTCTCCTGCTCACAACCAACCTCACGGGAACACCGAGCAAATCCGCATCGGCAAATTGAAATCCGGCTCCGACCTCTCTGTCGTCCATTACCACTTCAAACTTTTCACCGAGCTTTGAGTAGAGATTTCTTCCGACTTCCCTGACATCTTCATCACCCGAGTTCAGGACATTTATGTGTATCTGCCACGGCGCCACGGACATAGGCCATATCGGCCCGTTTTCGTCGTGGTGCTCTTCTATTATGCAGGCCAGCAGTCTGCCGACGCCGATGCCGTAACATCCCATGGTGGGAATTTTAAGCTGTCCGTCTCTGTCGACGTAGGTCATATCCATAGATTCGGAATATTTCTTGCCGAGCTGGAATATATTTCCTACCTCTATACCCCTCTTTATCTGAAGATGCGAGCCGCATGCGACACATTCGTCGCCGTCATTCACCTTTGAAATATCATAAAACTTGTCAATTTTGAGTTCGGATATATTAATCCCGGTAATATGGTAGTCAATTTTGTTTCCGCCCGTTACCATATCATTTTCCGAAACCAGTGTTTCATCATAGTAAACTTCTATATCTCCGTCAAAATCGCCTGTTATGCCTACAAACCCCAAGACAAGATCGGTCTCATCTTCGGATGTCAGGGGACGGACTTCGCTTTTCAGTATCTTTTCGAGTTTCGACTCATTTACTTCTCTGTCGCCTCTTATAAAGACTATTACGGTCTTGTCGTTGTCGGTTCGTTTAAAAACCGTCGCCTTTATCGTGTCCTTTTCGGCGATGCCAAAAAAGTCCGTCAATGACTTTATATCTGTCAGATCCGGCGTGTAAACCGTTTTCTGTTCTTTTGCAGGTTTCTTTTCATCGTGTTCAACCTTCGAAACCGCGACTTCCATATTGGAGCTGTAGCCGCATTCCGGACACACTACGAGAGAATCTTCACCGCCGTCGGATAGGTACATAAATTCGTGCGCGACGTTTCCCCCCATCATTCCGGTGTCGGACTTGACCGAAATCACCCCGCTCAGTCCCGCTCTCTTATAGATTTTTTCATATGCTTTAAAGACGATGTCATAATAATTCTCAAGGTCCTGCTGCGAGGTGTGAAACGAGTAGCCGTCTTTCATGGTAAACTCACGGACTCTGACAAGCCCTCCCCGCGACCTCGGCTCATCTCTGAACTTCGTCTGTATCTGATAAATCATAAAAGGATACTGAGTGTAGCTTTTTATTTCGCTTCTGGCAAGATGAACCGCCGCCTCCTCATGCGTCATGCCGAGAAGCATATCTCTGCCGGTTCTGTCTTTAAATCTCAGCAATTCACTGCCTACCGAATCGTATCTTCCGGACTCTCTCCAAAGATCCGCAGGGAGAGCTACCGGGAACAGCACCTCCTGGCCGCCTATGGAATCCATCTCTTCCCTCAAAATCGCCTCAATTTTTAAAGCAATCCTCCTTGCGGGGGTAAGAAGCGTAAAAATTCCGTTGCTGACCTGACGAATATATCCGCCTCTTAGCAAAAATATGTGGCTGATGAGTTGAGCATCGGAAGGTTTTTCCTTGTACCGCTCACCTAAGAGTTCCGACAAAAGCATAAATTACACTCCTATAATCAAACAAACATTAAAGACAAAATAAAATCTCGTTAGTTTTGCATACTGGATTTTATCACAACAGCTGTTACAATTCAATTTTCACCGTTTCAGCATATGAGATAAACACGTCATTTTATCGTTTCAAGTTTTTGACCTGTCAACAAGCCGGCGTCTTCGATATCCAGTTTCACCATAACATAGCCCGCATCGCCGTAGTCAAGGTTGAGTATTTCGTAATTCTTACCCGTCTCATCGACAATATGCGTAGCTCCCTCCAAAAACCGCGCTGTGTGCGCATTGTCGTAAAACGTCACTATGCTTCGGTCTTCATTCAGAACTCCGCCCGTCCAGTTCAGATCGTTTAAATCCAACAACTTAAACGGAATATCGTCGAGCTCAATAAAATTATCGGTTGCGGGAATTACGGTCTCTTTAGACGCGATTATCATATATTCGTCATCGACGACTCCGCTATATACACTGTCGCCAAGTTTTATTGCCGTGTCGAAAAACTTGTTTTCATCGCCGAAAACATACAGTTTTTCCTCATCAATATCTCCATTTAAAAGTCTCTCAATTTCCCTGTCTCCGCTCGTTCTGTAAAACGCAATATCATTTCTCGCCAGAAAAGGTTCGTTTGTGACCATTTTGTTTTTTGCGGCATAGTTCGCAAGACAGAGTCCCTGATAAACTCCGTTTTCGCTGATGGTAAAAACTTCGGCAAAGTTTTTACGGTTATCCGCCCAGAAATCCGACTCAAGCGGAGATGCCAATGCGCTTTTACCATGTGTAAAAACGGCATTTTTCTCGATAAAGATTGGCGTCATATCGGCAAACTGAATGACAAAAACAGCCGCTGTAAAAACAGCCGTTTTTTTGACATTGAATATCTTATTAGACAATGCGAACACCGTCAGCATGATAAGGTAGTAGACAGGCCAAAACATTCTCCCGCTGCTTCTGAATATACTTAAGAGCTTCAGGAGATTGTACGGAAGATTTATCCGCAAAAATGCCGTGTTGTTTGCGACAACGGTAGTGGAAACGGCAAATATCGCTAACATTAAGGAGACGATAGCCAAAATCCTATGTCTTTTCAGCATCGATAGGAGTTCTTTTTTTCTTTTCCCGAAAAATATGACAATACCCAACAGCAAAGTCCCGGCTAAAACACCCAATCCGAGGTAGTTAAATCCCTCCGCCGATCCCAACCCCTGTCCGAAGGCCGGCAAAACCGCAGACCACTTCAGCTTCGAAACACTTACCGGATTAAATAAAGAGTTCAGATTCATCGTAAAATAGCCGTATCCGAGTGCACCGCTGTGGACCGTCGGAGTGTGGAAATATCCTATCAGTGCGGCAACAACCGGCACTATCAGAATATTCATAAGTATAAAACCGAGTTTTTTTATCCAGCCTTTGTTTTTTATCGCATCATCCAGTATGTCGGCAGACATTATAAGGAATATCATCGGGACGAAATAAAAATGTATCATAACCGATAGAACCATCAGCAGGAGATAGAAGTATCTTTTTTTAACTCCCCTTTTTGAAATCAGATATAAATAAAGCGCCGAAAGTATTAAAAACTGAGATGCGAGTGCGGTGTGTCGAAATGAACGCTCCAGCATAACCGGATTTATTGAAATGACTGTCGAAAAAACTAGTATCGAAAAAAGATTTTCAGAAAACAGTCGGCATATAAGCGCTGCAACTCCGCCGCTGAGTCCGTAGCACATCAGGTTGTAGATACCGAAATATTGAAACGTCTCCGGAAGGAGTTTCGAAAAAGTCTTGAAAACAATCGCAAAAAGGGGAATGGAGTCCGAAAAGGCAATCGATGCACCTTGGGGAAAAGCCATTTTCTCGGCGATTCCCAAAGGAAAAAGCGTTGAGCTGTCTCTGTAAAAAAGCCAACCGGTATAATGTTGAATGATATCCCTCTCCACATACCCTCTCATAATCCAGTCATCAAAAGTCACGTCAAGGGGTATGGCAGTATTTATAAGCAAAAAAGACAATATGCCCAAGGCAAAACCGCAGGCAAAAAGCAGATATCCGTTTTTTAATATTCTGTCTCTCATCATTCGCCATTCATTTTTTTATGATTATAACACAGCTTTATCAACCGGGCGGTAATGTGATATAATTTTGATGTATAAAACCTCTTATCGGAGTGTAATATGGAATTGATATCAATTGTGGTTCCCTGCTACAACGAAGAAAAAGCTCTGCCCCTGTTTTATGTTGAAATATCAAAAGTTCTTCAGAAGATGGCGGACGAATTCGGCGTCGGCTTCGAGATGATTTTTGTCGATGACGGCTCAAAGGACAACACCCTCGGTTTGCTCAGAGAATACCGAAAATCCGACAGAAGGGTCAGGTATATATCCTTTTCAAGAAACTTCGGCAAGGAAGCCGCCATTATAGCGGGACTCAGAAAGGCTGCCGGTGACTATGTGGCACTCATGGACGCGGATCTTCAGGATCCCCCGGCACTGCTTGCGGACATGTACAGAGGGCTGACGGACAAGTCAAAAAATATTGATTGTGTCGCCACCAGGCGTGTTACGAGAAAGGGTGAACCTAAAATCCGATCCTTTTTCGCGAGAATGTTCTACCGTCTTATGAAAAGAATCTCCGATACGGAAATCGTAGACGGTGCGAGAGACTACAGAATGATGACTCGAAAAATGGTCGATTCCATTCTTTCCATAAACGAATATAACAGATTTTCAAAAGGAATTTTCAGTTGGGTGGGTTTTGACACCCATTGGCTCGAATATGAAAATATCGAGAGAGTTGCCGGTGAAACCAAGTGGTCTTTTTTCAAACTCTTTTCCTATTCTCTCGAGGGAATAGTCGCTTTTTCGACCGCGCCTCTATCAATAGCTTCTTTTACCGGGATACTCTTTTGTGTTTTGTCGTTTCTCTTGATACTGGTTGTCGTAATCAGAGCCCTTATCTGGGGAGACCCCGTAGCCGGGTGGCCATCGACCGTCTGCATCATACTCTTCATCGGAGGTATTCAGCTTTTTTGCATCGGTATTCTGGGCCAGTATCTCGCAAAAACGTATCTTGAGACAAAAAACCGCCCCCTTTACATCATAAGGGAGAGTGAAACAGATATTGTTTGAGCATTAACCGCCAAATACAATTCCGTCTTTTTAAATTTTAATGTTTAGATGAAATGAAGGATATTGTTCTGAAAAAGAAAATATCGCTACCAACTATTCTTTGTGCGGCATCTTTTGCCGTCACTTTTTTATGCCTTTATATTGCGTTTCGCGCTGTAGGTTTGGGATTTTTCGGTCCGAAATCGATACTGATTTCCGATATGCGCCAGCAGTACATTGATTTTTTTATGGCGCTTAGACACGGTGATATATTTTATTCAAAAGGACTGGGTTTGGGCGGAGATTTTATGGGAACCTTTACCTACTATCTCTCCAGCCCCTTTTCCCTCATAATCTTCCTTTTCAAAAAGGAGTCTCTTCAGACCGCTTTATTGCTCATTATATTTTTAAAGGTTTCCCTTTCCTCATCTTCTTTTTCCTACATGATGACAAATCTGGGATACAAGCCTGATATAACAAATATCATTTTTTCAGTCAGTTATTCTCTTATGTCCTTTGTGTTTTACTTTTTTATCAACTTATTTTGGCTGGATGCTCTGATTTGGCTTCCTATTATAATCACATCCGTACAAAAAATCGTAGAACACGGTGCCGACCATAAAATGCCGTTTTTTCTGTCGGCTCTCTTTATCAGCAATTTCTACATTTCCTACATGACCGGTTTATTTGTCGCCCTGTTTACAATCTATCTGTGTCTGATTTCCGGCAACTCGCTGAAGGAAACTCTGAAAAAGGTTCTCATGCTCGCAGGTTATGCGCTTGTCGCGGCTGTAATGTCCGCGACAATCCTTATTCCCGCCGCTAAAAACTACATTTTTTCATCTGCCGGTGCGACAAAATACAATCTCTACCAGACCTTCAATTTTTCCACTAAACAGATGATATCAAAACTTTTTATAGGTCATTACGACAGTATCGGGAACTTTGCCGCCCCGACAATATTCTGCGGTATTTTAATTTTTATCCTTGTTCTGTTTTTCTTTTTTTCACGGGAGATATCCGTAAAAGAAAAGGTTCTGACCGCACTTTTTATTTTATTTTTCTTCCTCTCCTTCCTGTTGCCGAGCCTCGACATAGTCTGGCACGCCTTCGCTTATCCCAATTCTTTCGCTTACAGGTACGCTTTCTGTTTCAGTTTTTTTCTTATATACATCGCCATTCGCGGTTTCGGCAAAATAAAATCCCTGCCTTATTGGGTCTTTTTTATCCCCGTCATTATTTCTCTTCTTCTGATACTGTCAAAGCACAGATTGGAAAACAATTTGTCGCCGGCATCCGTAAAATCAACCATTTTCGCCCTGATCATATACCCCGTGATATTGCTTATCATAAGACTGGTCGACATAAAACGCCTTCGCTTTTTTGCTTTTATTCTCTCCGCTGTTGTACTCTTCGAACTCACATTGAACGGTTTTTTAATCCTCAAAGACCTCAATGAAAAACCGACAGAATCATCCCACGCCTTTCCCCCGTATTCGCTGTGGCTTAATCAAAGAAATCTTAAGCTTGCGCTCTTGGACAGAAACACGGGCGGGGAGGACGGATATTTCAGAACCGCCGACACATCACTCCTGTCAATTAATGAAGGTGTGTCGCTTCGTTACAACGGTGTCTCCGCATTTTCTTCATGCTATAATCCGAAGATTCAAGATCTCTACAGAAAGCTGGGATACTGGGGAGAATACAAAAAATATAAATATATACCCGCTTCATCGTTTATAGACAGTTTTTTCGGTGTAAAAAACGTTCTCAGTTTTACCGAAATACCCTATATGGAACAGCATGACCGTGAAGGCATGCTCTCGCTGTACAGATTAAATACAGCTCTACCTGTGGCTTTTGCGGTTCCCTCGAAAATCAGCTATGTCGAATTTGGAGAAAACGTTGAGCATAATCGATCTTTACTTGAAGAATCCCTTAAATTTGATGAGGAAAAAACCGGGACCGATTCCCTGCTGTCAAATCTCGCCGAGGGTTCGCTTAAAATCACCTCTTTGAAAGGCATGAAAGTCAGCGGCGATATTGATGTAAATACAGACTGTCTTCTGCTCTTCACTCTTCCTTACGACGATAACTATTCCTTAAAAATAGACGGCAAGAAGACATCCCTTTTTGAAGTGCTCGATTCTCTGATGGCGGCGGAACTTTCCGAAGGCAGTCACAATGTGACCCTTACCTACTACCCGAAGGAAAGTATTGTCGGTCTATTAATATCCCTACTGGCCTTGGTTTCCTATCTGGTTTTTCTTCGAAAAAAAAGCTCTTCAAAAACGCAGAAACCTTTGGACGTCTGACAAATTCGATAACAAAACAGTATTACCTGTAATGTTCCGCCCAAACCGTTTACTCTTTACATTTTCGGGTTTTAAAAAATCAGGGGGAGACCTTTTTGTCTCCCCCCTTTAAATTTACAGTGTTCTGTACCGCTCTCTCAATACCAGTATTGTTTCTCCTTCGTTTGAGCCTTTTTCTATCCTTATCACCTTGGGATGATTTGCATATCTTGTTCTCACCATATCCCTCAGCTCGGTTCCGTAATTGTATCCATGAATGACGACAATCCTGTAGAGTCCCGCCCTTGCTTTTCGCAGAAGCGAATCGAGAATCACTTTAGACTGATAGACATTTTTTCCATGGAGATCGACCCTTTCCGTTCCGAAATAACTCATTGCCTTCTCCGTCAATATACAAGATGATCTATGTTTTTAAAGTTTTCGTATTTAAATGCGGCTAAAAACATCCTGCCGTTATCATCTTTTTTAAGAGTATAGATATTGTATTTAAGTTCTGATGAAATTTCCTCAATCTCATCAAGTTCTATTTTTTCACCTTCATATAGCCTTCTCTGATTCTCCTCATCGGAAAAGAACAAGGGGTCCATTAAATCAATAAGATATAGCGTGCATACATCTTCCTTTGCAATTACTGCGTACGGCAGGTAGAACCCCCCTATTGTCCCGTAGCTCTCTCTGACAATCTGTCCCGACTCTTTATCTATGACATATGGGGAATAATCCTTTTGCAAATAGTCTGCGGATAATGCGGCGTTCGGTCCGAAAAGCTCTCTGATCTTCAAGTTCAGCATATCAAGCGAAAGCGTCGAACTTTCGGAAAGGTCATCAACTATAAATTCACTGTCCAGCGCCGTTGCAGCCGTGAATATCAATGTCTCGTCGCTCAACTCGGCGGCATCCTCAAATTCTTGCGGGTATGTATTGAACGGAGAAACAAATCTCACAAGATTATCCGTTTCTCCTTGCGAAACATCAAACCTCGGTCCATCCTCTATTTTGTACGGCGTATCATCCGCGACAGGTATCTCAACCTCTTCATCAACCGTAGGCGGTTGATAGTCTTTTAAACTCTCATTTCCCTCAGGTTTAGTAGAGCATCCGACTAAAAGCACAGTAGCCGTAAGTAAAATATAGATCCATATGCGCTTCATGCTTTTTCCTCCTCTTATTTTTATTCCTTCGAACCATCGTCCAAACTCTACACCTCTATATTCGGTCTATCCTGATCGCCGTCGGCACGAAACATGCAAAATCCCTCCGGGCTACTCATAAACACCGTCATTTCGATATTTTTCATAAGGGGCGGGTTAAGGTACAGGGGTATAATGTTTTCGCCTGTCTTTTCATTTGTTGTAAATCCGGCAGAAATCACAAGGCCGCTTTCGACGCCGTATTCATAAAATGAGCAAAACTCGGCAGACATCTCCTTCATAATGCTTTTTGCAACTTCTCCGAGATATTTAATCAGCTCCCTATCACCGATAAAATCAGCTACGGATATCGCTTTCGCTTCCGAAAACTCGAATATTCTGAAAATTGCCAATGCGGTTTTAAAATTGTAATCAATCCTGAATATGCGGTATCGATTCCAGGGGTAATCAAAATATCTCCACTTTATGTATTCCGCATCTTTGTATGGGTAATTCTCCCGGTTGTCTAACATATTCGGGAAGTCGCCCGGACAAAAATCAAATATCTCCGAGAAATCAACCCCGCAACCGCAACTTTCGATCTTCGGCCGATTTTTTATCCGACAGAGTTTAAATTCTGCCATCTCGGGGTTAAGCATATACCAATGATTCATATCCGCAACCGTATAACCGAGGAACTCGTAAATTGCGGTGGTGTTTTTTCGGATGTTGTTGCAGTTTATAGTCCTGCACCCGGTGAATTCCTCAATTTTTTCAATAAGTCTCATAGCGGTTCCGAAAGGGGCCCCTTTTTTTGAAACTATATATGATATGAACACATCGGGTTCCTTACCCGAGTTCGTCTTGATAAATCCGCATACCCCTTGAATATCGCCGCTGTCCTCATCGACGGATACAATAAAGTTGAGTCCGCCGTCGGTTCTGTCGCGATAATAGTACTCAAAAGTCATGTCGTCATCTATGAGGGGATGTTTTGAACCCCAGCTGTCCTCGCAGAACTTCCTGAAAGAGGGCAGTTCGGCATCGTCCAATCTCCTGTAAATTATTGCCATTTATCCTTTAACCCTTGTCTTT
>JGI24710J26742_10002681_pt1 | contig 15560 bp, 9 predicted proteins | sample BioPla2DNA2_FD_26742 | JGI IMG/M metagenome (IMG submission 26742) | reverse complement strand
AATATTAAGGATAACTTTATCTTGTTCAGACCAAGGGATATTGTTTCAGGTGACTATTACTGGATGTCAAAAAGAGGGGAGAGGCTGTATGTTGTGGCGGCCGACTGTACCGGTCATGGCGTGCCGGGAGCATTTATGAGCCTGTTGGGAATATCTTTTCTTGAAGAGATTGTAAGAAGGAATGAAGCCCCCCCGGCCAACGTGGTATTGGATAAATTAAGGCTACACGTTGTAGAGTCTCTTAAGCAGGCCGGAAAAGATGACAATGAATCCAAGGATGGTATTGACCTGGGTTTGCTGGTATTCGATTTCGAGAACAAAAAAGTTGAGTTCTCGGGAGCTTATAACCCTTGTTACAGGGTAAGAGAGATGACTGCCGAGGAGTTGGAAAATCCTGATATTGTCCCGGAAGATTCGATGAATAACGGGAAGTATATAATGAACACGCTAGAAGCGAATAAAATGCCTATAGGAATATCCTTGAGAATGGAGGAGAATTTCAATATTCATATAGAAGATATGGAGCCCGGCGTTACTTATTATATGTCTTCCGATGGATATATCGACCAGTTTGGCGGAGCAGATGGCAAAAAGTTTATGAAGAAAAATTTCAGGAAACTGTTGCTTGATATCCAGGATTATCCGATGAAAGAACAGAGAGATATTTTGGAGCAAAGATTGATCGATTGGATGGGATCCATTGCCCAGATCGATGATATTATTGTTCTGGGAGTCAAAACAGTTGTTTAAATAGTTTAAATATATTTTGCCATGGTAAAAAAACTTATTATAAGGATATTGATATTTTTGCCTATGATAGCATCAATTCCATCTTTCGCGCAGGAGAATCCCAAGTTTGATGTTGTACCAACATCCCTGGGAAATCTGGAAATGCACTTTATAGGCCATGGAACCTTGATGTTCAAGATAAAAGGCATTGTGGTGCATATCGATCCGGTAAGTATGTACGCCGATTATGCCGCCCTCCCCAAGGCGGATATGATAGTGGTATCCCATGAGCATGGTGACCATCTCGATCCCAAAGCTTTGGAAGCCATTAAAAAAGATGAAACCCTGTTTTATTCTACCGAGACGGTTGCTCAGAGCCAAACTTGGGCTAAAGTTGTCAAAGCCGGCGATAAAGTAAACTACAGGGATATTTTTTCAGTCGATATTGTTCCCGCTTACAATATCCAAAACGTTCGTGCGCCCGGTCAGCCTTATCATCCCCAGGGCAGCGGCGTAGGATTTGTTTTTAATTTTGGAGATACACGGGTTTATGTGGCCGGTGATACCGAAGACATACCCGAGATGAGGGCACTGAAGGAGATTGATATTGCTTTTCTGCCTATGAACCTTCCCTATACTATGACACCTGAGATGGTAGCCAATGCGGCCAGGGCATTTAAACCTAAAATACTTTATCCCTATCACTTTGGCAATACCGATACAAATGAGTTGGAAGAATTATTGAAAGGTTCAGGTATAGAGGTTAGGATAAGGGACTTACAATAAGGAGTTGGTTATAGGCAAGCGCCACACATAAGATACTCCAAATATTGTGGGGGAACCAATAAAGTAATCGGTTTAATTCCTGTTGGACTCCAACCTTTCGGATATCAGTTTCATCAACTCTTCATAAGAATCTACTACAGGGAGTTGGGGAAACTCCTCCATCACCCGTTGGGGTGGCCTGAAAAGAATGCCTAAATCGGCTTTCAACAACATTTCAGTATCGTTATAGGAATCTCCGATCGCGATGACTTTATAATTCAGTCCCTGCAAAGACTCCACCACCCTTCTTTTCCCGTTGGGTTGACGCAGGTTGTAACCGATAATATTTCCCTTTTGATCAATTGTAAGGTTATGGCAGAAAAGGGTTGGCCTTCCCAACTTCTCCATCAAAGGGTCAGCAAACTCGGCGAATGTATCCGAAACAATGATCAATTGTGTCGTTCTTCTGAGCCAGTCTATATACTCTTTCGCCCCATCCAGCGGATCTATTTTTGAAATTACGTTTTGTATGTCGAATATGGTAAGATTATTCTCTTTCAGGATCTTTAGTCTTCGCTTCATCAAAACGTCGTAATCGCTTATATCTCTCGTTGTTAGCTTAAGTTCTTCAATACCCGTATGTTTTGAGACATTAATCCATATTTCCGGAACAAAAACACCCTCTAGATCGGAACAAACAATATACATGGTTGAATTAATTTATCGTATAAATTATCAAGTATTCCCTTTTCGGAACAGTTTCAGTTTTTAACTATAAAATCTTTTAGTGCCTGGTAATCGTTCTCCATATTGGTGAGGTATTCAGGCTTGTTATCCAGGCCTTTAAGTGACATTGGAATATCAGGGGCCAATCCCAATAGTTTAATTATCTCCTCTTTGAACTTGAAGGGGTGGGCGGTTTCAAGAGAGACCATCAATTTGTCGTCTGTCAGGTCGGTACCGACACTGTCGGTCAATCCTTTCCATGCCACGGCGCCATGGGGCTCAAGTATGGTCTTGTATCTATTGTAAACATTTTTTATTGTCTCTTTTGTCTCCTTGTCACTTATACTCAGGGCGATAAAGTCTTTTCTGATGCTTTCGATGTCAGGTTCTTTGGATATATTCCCCTTCTCGTCCATAACCCCTCCGTAAAGCGCGATAATTCTGGCCAGATTGCTTGGATGTCCAACGTTCATGGCGCTTGAAATACAGTTTATTGAAGGAACAATTGGCCTATATATCCCCGAAGCGAGATATTTGGGCACCCCGTTGTTGGCGTTTGTCGATATTATAAATTTGCTCACGGGTAACCCCATCTCCCTGCCGATTATTCCCCCCATAAGGTTTCCGTAGTTGCCCGATGGTACGCTGAAAATAATAGGTTCATCTTTTTTTGCCAGTTTTGCCCACGCATAAATATAATAAACCGACTGTGGCAACAATCTTCCAATGTTTATGGAATTGGCGGATGATAGATGCCTGTCGGAGAAACTTGGATCGACAAATGCCTTTTTTACGAGTCGCTGACAATCGTCAAATTTCCCGTTGATGGCGATAACCTTGATATTGCCGGTCAGGGTGGTCATCTGTTTACGTTGCATATCTGTCACCTCCTCGGCCGGGTAGAGAATGATAACATCAATTCCATCCAAACCCTGGAAAGCGCTCGCGACGGCACTTCCGGTATCTCCGGAAGTGGCCGTGAGTATGGTATAGTGTTCTCTTTTTTTCTCGATAAAATGGTTCATCAGGCGTGCCATCATCCTTGCGGCGAAATCCTTGAAAGATGCCGTGGGTCCCTGATCAAGCCTCATGATGAAACTGTTTGTGGAGCCTACTCTTTCAAGGGGTACGCTGAAATTATACGCATCCTCGCACAAATGCAACAGATATTCGTTGCCTATCTCATCGGAAAGAAATTTTCGAAGTACGGTATAAGCTATCTTACTGTAATTGTCGCTTGCCTTTATATCTTCCAATTCCTTATCGCTCAATAACGGGATATATGTCGGCATGTAAAGACCACCATCGGGCGCCAACCCTTTCAACAACGCCTCACTGAACGAAACCTTTTCCGCTTTGAGGTTAGTGGAATAATATTCTATTCTGCTCTTTTCCAAGATAATTCCAATTATTTGTCAATTATTGCTTAGAGTTATACATTCATAACCCTCATAAGGTCGGCGAACACGCCCGCGGAGGTGACCTCGGCACCGGCACCGTAACCTTTGATGACCATGGGGAGCTCACGGTACCTCTCAGTCGTGATCAGCACGATATTGTTGCTGCCGGCCAGATTGAACGAGGGGTGGTCGATATCGACATCTACCAGGCCCACTTTGGCTTTACCCTCATCAAGTGTAGCGAAAAATCTCCATTTTCTGCCCTCTTTTTCAAGTTTAGCTCTCTTTGCCTCGAATTCAGAGTCAAGTGATTCAACTTTATTATAAAATTCTTCCAACTCTCCCTCAAAGCAATAGTCGGGTAGAAAAGTCTCCACTTCAACGTCACCTTTCTCGAGTTTGTATCCGGCCTCCCTCGCGAGAATAAGTATCTTTCTGATAACATCGGTACCGCTGAGGTCGATCCGGGGATCCGGTTCGGAATATCCAAGTTCCCTTGCCCTTCGTATCGCTTCGCTTAAAGGCATCTTCTCGCTTATTTCATTGAAGATAAAGTTGAGGGTACCGGAAAGCACTGCTTCAATCTTTAAAATTTTATCACCGCTAAGTATCAAATCGTTGATAGTTTTAATAATTGGAAGTCCGGCACCTACAGTGGTCTCGTACATAAATTTAACCGATTTCTCATAAGCTATATCCTTCAACTGTTTGTAATAGGCATAATCGGATGAGCAGGCTATTTTATTGGCCGCGACAATGGAAATATATCCGGAGAGGAGATCGGAGTATTTTTGGGCTACCTCGGCGCTCGCGGTACAATCGACGAAAACGGAGTTCCTTCTGTTGATCTTCTTTATATGTTCGATAAATTGATCCAAGTCGGTTTTCTCTCCCTGGGAATCAAGGACTTCCTTATATTTGTCGAGTGGTATGCCACCCTTGTCGACAATCATCTTATTGTGATTGGCGACACCCAGGAGATTGACCTTCAGGTTATGCTCCTTGAACAGAACATTTTGTTGGAGGTTCAGTTGATTTAACAGGCTTCCCCCGACAACGCCTATGCCAACGATGAAGAGGTTGATCTCAGAGTGGGAAGAGAGGAAAAAGTTGTCATGGACCACGTTCAAAGCCCTGGCCAGACTCTCCTTTTTGATAACCACAGATATGTTAAGCTCAGAATATCCCTGGGCTATCGCGACAATGTTGATACCATTTTTTCCCAAAGAGGAGAATAGTGTGGCCGAGATACCGGGAGTGTTTTTCATTTTCTCTCCCACGATGGCGATTATCGACAGGTTCTTTTCGACATGGATAATAATTCCGCTATTCTCGGCAATCTCATGCTTGAACTCTTCAGATATTACTTTTGTCGCCAACTTCCCATCTTCAGGTTTCACGGCGAACGATATGGAATATTCTGAAGAGGCTTGTGTAATAAGGATTACGCTTATGTTATTTTTCGCCAGGACTCCGAATAATCGGGCTGATATCCCGGATACGCCCACCATTGCGGGACCTTGGATCGTAATAAGGCTGATGTTATCAATTGATGATATTCCCTTGATGGGACTCCTGCCGAAGTCGGTTGAAACATGGTTGATGACTGTTCCCCGGGCAGATGGGTTGAAACTGTTTTTAACATGAACGGGAATAGCCTCTTTATAAACTGGTCGCAGTGTGGGCGAGTATATAACCTTTGCACCGAAATGGGATAACTCCATCGCTTCAGCGTAGGTCAGGTTGTTGATGGTGTAGGCGTTTTCAACCTTTTTGGGATCTGCGGTCATAAAACCATCCACGTCGGTCCAAATCTCCAGTACTTCAGCTTTGATGGCCGCGGCGACTATTGAAGCTGTATAGTCCGATCCTCCTCTTCCCAGGGTTACGGTCTCTCCTTTATCTCCACCGGCAATGAATCCCGGCATCAGAGCCATTCCTTCCAGATCTTTGAAAGCTGATCTAACCATTTTGTTTGTTGTCGCGAAGTCCACATCGGGAAAGTAAACTCCCGGTGCGGCTTTGATCAGTTCCCTGGGATCAACCAACAACATATCGGGTATAAACTTGCCAATAATCAATGAAGAGGCGAGCTCACCAGCAGCCAGAATACTCTCTTTGTCTTCAATAATATTCTTGCTTTTACCACTGGCCAAAACATTGGCTCTCTTCTCAACCTCTTTGAAAATCGCGATTATATCCAGCTCCAGATCATCTTTGATTGTGCCGGGATCAAATAGTGAGTCGGAAATCTGTTTATGTGTCTGTATTAATGTCTCGCACTGTTGTTTGTACTTTATATCGCCGTTAACCGCCAAATCCAAGATTTCTGTCAGATTATCGGTTACCCCCTGAAAGGCTGAAACCACTACAATAACAGGAGATTTCTCCTTTTCAATGATTTGCCTTACACACCTGATCCTATCGGCGGAGCCTATAGAACTCCCCCCAAACTTCAATACCTTCATTATAATTTTACATTATTTGGCCACCCTTTCAAGCCATTTTACCATCGACATCATAGCGAGCATGGATATGATGCATGCTCCAACAAATATCAACCATGTTCCTGAAATAGAGATACTTGTATAAAAAATAGCTCCTATAAAGAGAAGTTGGTTTCCAATGGCCGTGGCACATAACCACAGGCCTTGGGCCATTCCTTGGAACTTTGGCGGGGCTACCTTTGAAACAAACGAAATGCCTAACGGGGAGATAAAAAGCTCAGCCACCGTCAGTATAAAATATGTTCCAATAAGTAACCATGGAGTAACTCTTGCCGATTCCGGCAAACCGCCCATTGCCGTAATTTCAGCTTTGTTGGGAAGGCCTATAGAACCTAATGTCATAAGGACATAAGCCATTGCGGCTATTCCCATGCCGATAGCTATCTTTTTGGGTGTTGAGGGCTCCATTCCCTTGGCTCTTAACCATCCAAAAAATCCCAACAATATTGGTGTAAGCAAAACCACAAAAAAAGGATTTATGGACTGGAACAATTCAGCGCCCTGTATATTTGTGAAACCAATGTTCAGATTGATACCGCTGAGTCTTGTATAGTCATTGGCGAAATAGGTAAGCGTGAGACCATTTTGGTGGAAAGAGAACCAGAAAAATATCACAACCCCGAAGACAGCGAAAAGGGCGTACATTCTCTGCTTGATCTCAACAATATCCATCTCAACAGTCTCTGATCCGGATTTGTTATCAGTATTGGAAAAAGATGGATTTGGAAACCTGTTTTTGTTGGCAAGAAATATTGCCATTGAGATTATCATAGCGAAGATAGCTACAGCGAAAGCATAGTGGAACCCGGTGGCGAAAGCGCTAAGGTAATCGTTGGCAAAGGAGGTCATTTCACCCGTGTAACCCATTGAGGCCGCCAACTCCTTCATCCTTATGGATGCCTCAGGTGTTATTGTGCCTTTCAACAGACTGTGGGATAAGGAGGAAAGGTCGGGATTATATTCGAATCCCTTCAGATTTATCCACCAGTTCCTGACACCAACAGCGAAAAATGGAGCGAATATCGCGCCAACATTGATGAACATATAAAAAATCGAGAAACCGGAGTCGCGCATATGGGAGTATTCCTTGTTATCGTACATTTGGCCGACAAGTGCCTGGAGATTACCTTTGAACAGACCATTGCCAAAGGCGATAATAAAAAGTCCGAGACAGGTCAATCCGAGAAAAACAAACATTTTTCCTTCAGGAACAGGTGTAGGTGTTGGTATGGATAGCAGGATATATCCAACAGACATCATTATCAGTCCAACAAATATAGTTCCCTTAAAATTATTGGTTCTGTCGGCTATAATACCTCCCAGGAAAGCAAAACCGTAGATCGAGAAATAAAAGATAGAATAGATCAGACTGGCTTTTGTTTCGTCCAAACCGAATTTTGAGAGTAAAAAGAGAGAAAGAATAGCCATCATGGTATAGAAACCGAACCTTTCTCCCATATTGGCCAAAGCAGCGGCAATCAAGCCTCTAGGTTGTTTTTTGAACATTTAACAGGGAATTTTAGATTAATAAAATTATACTTATCGTTTGAACGCGACAAATATAACATTATTCGTCACATAAAAATGGTAGCGGGTAGTGAAACGTTAAGTTATCGGCCATAATTGGTCAAAAAAGTATTTATAACTCATTTTCGATGGAAAACTCTTCCTCTTTGATCGCTTCACTATTTTTTTTGGGACGAAAAATGTCAGCGAATCTGTTGAATTCCTGTCTGTAGAAAATACCTACCCCCTGTGTGTAGTCGGCCTGTCTTCCCTGATAAGGGTTGTTGAACCGATTGAAGACCTTGAACCTGATTTTTTCCGTGATTTTATATTCTATGTCGAAATCTCCCGTTATCTGCTCATTGCCTGATGAGGTCGCATTTGCTCCCCTGTAGCCCAGATCACTGTTAATTGTTACCTTGTTGTCTAGAATTTGGGTTGAAAGGGCTATCTGGAATTCTTGTGAGTTGATGTCGTTGTTGAAACCCGGACTATACAGGAAGCCTATATCGAAGTCGTTGCTGATCTGTGAGAGCCAGTTTCCTACCTGGTTTAATAGCATCTCAGATGTTGTGACAGATAGCGCTGACGATCCGGATGCTGTTGGACTGCTTGTACTGGCGTAGAAACTGTTCATCACAAGCAAAGAGACAAATTGTCGGCTCAATTCATCATCGGTTGAAATAACACTGTTAAGATAAGAACGGGTCTCTTCATTGGCGTTTGGAAGATAAATGCCAAGTTGTATTGCTGGATTTGTGAGATTACCGGTTAGGGTCAGTTGACATTCCACGGGAATCCTGTCATTAAACCTATCGTCTTGCAATATATCGAACAGAGAGGCCCTGACACTGTATATTCCCTTGATATTGATCTCAGTCTCTTCAATATTGCCATTAAAAGTGATGGTGCCCCCATCTTCCAAATTAAACGACTTGTTGATCAGATTTCCCAAAGTAAACAGATAGTTGCCCTGATCAATTGAATACTCTCCGGTAATTCTTATCTTTTCTCCAGTCTCATGAATAATATTTAAATTTCCGGAGCCGGTGGTTTCGATAATATCTCCCAATTTTGAGTCGAATATCAGTTGGATCTCGGCATCAGGAGTTACCGTCAGATCAATATTTACGCTTGAGTTTGAGGAAAAATCTTTTTTGGGCGCCTGTTCTCCTTCGGATAAAAGTTCATTTAACCCCGCGGTATCGCTGTTTACAAATGATATAAATAAATTATCGACGATTGCCTCGTTGTATACCAATGGTATGTATACTCTCGTGTTTCTTTCGGTAGTGGCCGACACATCTACAGAGGTAGTTGATTGGCCTGATTTAATAGTGGTAACCCCTGTAGCGTAAACATTGCCATATATATATTCATTGTCTTTTGCCCTGGTATTCAGAACCATACTGTTGTTGGCATTTATCAGTATATCGGCCCGAAAATTTTTCAAATAGTCGTGATACACAACTCCGGTCATGCTTCCGGGATTTTTCCTTTCATCCAAGATAGCTGTGTTTTGGAAGTAGATTCCATCTTTTTTGAAGTATATTGAATCGTTGGCTGAATAAATGGTGTTCAAAAGGTTAATTTTCATGTTCATGTTTTCAGCGAAAAGGGAACCTTCCAGGGTGAGTTTTTTGGGATAACCGGAAAGGTTTAACTTTCCTGAGGTTGTGCCATGAACATCTGAGGCAAAAGATTTCAAAAGCGTGTTCAGAACTGTAACCGGAAGATGGGACGCCAAAAAGTTGATGTCAAAATAGGAATCTTCCGGATAGTAGCAGCCATCAACATTGAGCATGGATCTTCCCATAAGGTCATTTTCTCCCTTAATCTCAAGTTTTTTGCTAATGTTGTTCCATCCGCTTTCAAGGTGTAAATCACCGTAATCACTGTCGTATATCGAAAAATTATTTATCTGGATTTTGCTCTCCAAAAGCGGGGAGTTGAAGGTATGGGTCAATAAAATGTTTCCCTTCATCATACCTCCAAGGTTAATGGCCGGACGATTGGCTTTTGCTTGTGGATTTTTGTTGGTAATGTTGTTTATGGGGGAGAGATTTATCTCGTTGAAATCCAGCTTAAGAGTATCTGATTCATTCTCTGACAGGGTTCCGTCCAGATTGAAATATTTATCATCGCTTTTTATGTTAAATCTATCAAAACTAACTGAAGAGGAGTCTATTATAATGGTAGACCCTCCCAAATCCCAGGCACGATCGTTGTTATATAGTACTGTTGGTTGGATATTGATGTTAACTATCGGGTTTATATGTTCCGGGAGGGAGGATAGGTTTCCGGTAGCGGTTATCCTATCCTTACCCGTTAACTGTTCGCTATCATCCCAGCTAAGATCAATATTGAATGTGTCCGGCTTTGTGCCGAAGTCGAGTGAAATATTGTTTATTGAATATTTCCAGGGGAAAAGCAATGATTCGCTGTTGAAATCTATACCCAGTTGGCCCGGTTGGATATCAGCAATAAATTCCAGATTTTGAAGGGTAAAGTTTCTGTAACCAAAATATCCGGAACTTCCTTCAATATTAAAAATAGAATCCTGTATAAAATCACCTTTGATCCTGCTATCACTCGCTAAACTGTAACCTGTTTCGAAAAAGTTGTTTATCTTATCAATGTTCTTAAAATCGATATTGAAGGTCAGATAATTGTTCGTCAGGTTGACCAATGAACGATCATTTCCAAATTTTGACGGAAAAATAGAGGCCAAAAGGTTCTTGACAATGGAGGTTAAATCGGATGAACTGTAATTTCCGACCACTTCCGCGTCAATTAAATCTGTTTCTAATGATAGGGTATGTATAGTATCATCAAATCGTGAAGACAATGAAAAGCTGTTTAAATCAAGTGTTTTGTTGTTGAGACCAAGGCTGGCGTTATGTAAAAACACCTCCCCGACAAGATTGTCGATATTGTTTCCCTCAAAATTCGCGGTCAACAACATTGATAGCGTGGAAATTGTGTCACTCTTGTCAATATTCAGGGCAAAGAGGTTTGACCTGGTCAGGTCAAACGTGAAGTCAAACTGGGGCATCTGTTTGTCGAAGTTTAACATACCTAGAAGGTCGAATTCGATGTTCTCTTCCGAAGCGGTTATATGTCCGTCCCATTTGTTCTCGCCAAAGAAACCGTCAAAGCTTATGTCGCGATATAAATAATCGTTTACCTCGATACTGTCAATTTTCCCCAATAAACTTCCCGAATAGTCGCCCTGTTTGGATGCTATCCCGTCAATTTCGGCATAAAGTCCGGCGTTGCCCAAAAGATCCGGATATCCGGTAAGTTTACCAATAGCGATATTTTTTCCCTCTACAACTCCTGTTATGGCAATAGAATCAGCCCCCAAGGGCTTTACGGATATGTCGGTGTCGATTATACCCCTATTGGATATGATCCTGCCATAGGCGACAAAGTCGGTAATAAACCCGGTGTAACTACCTTTAATCGTGGTTCGACCCAAATTTATGGCGGCATCCGGTATGGTAAGCTTATTTTGGCCATCGACCAAAATTTTTTTAAAATCAGACGCATCTGTTGTCAATTGATCAATGCCAATATAGATGTATGAATTTGAAAGGTCAGGCAATCCGGAAATGTCTATATCGGCATCCAATTTTGTAAAATCCCTGAAACTGACGATAATATCTCTTCCTCTGAGTTCAGAGAAGGTTCCATAAAACCTGCCGGAAAGTGAAATTGACTCATCGATCCTTCCAGCTTGTCTTATAAAATATGCTATATCATTGCTGTTAAAATATGATTGCTCTATTTCCAGATCAATCTCCACATTATCCTTAAATTTTCTGAACCCTGTTATTGTATCGCCCAAAAAAGAGAGTCTGGGAAGATTTATTTCACTTTTATCGCTTTTTATGGATGTTGTAGAGAGTGTAATCTTTTTTTCAGTTATTGATGCTGAGCTTCGAAGATCGGATAAACTGAAACCCGACGATTCGACGAATGATAGGGAATTGACCGTTAATAGTATAAGGCTGTCGGTAATATTTATATCGTTTACTGATCCGTTAAAATTCGACAAAGCAATTGTTCTCAGGGAATCGGGTTGTTTGGAACCGATAAGTTTGATCTCACACTCCCCATTGACTATATCAACTTTATTAATGGCGATACTATTTTTATATTTTTTGTAGCCTTTTTCATCGGTTTTTATTTTTTCGAGTATGCGCGATATGTTTGAATTGCCATTTGAATCAGTATAAAGGTTCACCGTGGGTTTTTTGATGTGAATCCTGCCAATAACATAATTATTCCTCGCCGGCTCGAATTTCCTGATGTTTATCGTTGTTTCGTCAATTTGAACAATGATGTTGTTCAGAGTATCTTGGACCACAATGTTTCGGAGCCTTATTCTGTTAAAAAAACGCAATTCAACCTTTTCAACCGATATCGATGCGCCCAGATCTTTTGAGAGGTGTCTTGTGTACCGTTTAACAATGGCCGTCTGTACTTTGGGTAAATTTAAGATGGAGTAGGCCAAAAATGGGATAAGAATAATTAAGCCCACTGTGACAATAAGATACTTAACTGATTTTTTAATATTTTTGGCCATTGATCATGTTTAAAAAATCGCAGTTCAAAATAACCTAAATTTAACTTAAAATCAAAGCGTTGTGGCTGTAACAATTTTAGCTGTCGAATCTTCTTGCGATGATACTTCCGCTGCGGTGGTAAGAGATGGGTTTGTTTTGTCAAACCTAATAGCTACACAATCCGTTCACAAGGCTTATGGTGGCGTTGTGCCGGAACTGGCCTCGCGGGCACACCAGTCGAATATAGTTCCTGTTGTTGACGAGGCCATTAAACAGGCTGGCGTTGCCAAGAAAGAGATTGATGCGGTCGCGTTTACCAGGGGGCCCGGATTATTGGGGTCGCTTCTGGTTGGTACCTCCTTCGCCAAGGGATTCGCTTTGTCGCGCAATATTCCCCTTATTGAGGTAAACCATCTCCATGCCCATGTCCTTGTACATTTTGTGAACGATAATAGAGAGGGGCACACTGTGCCTACTTTTCCCTTTCTCTGTCTTTTGGTATCGGGAGGACATACAAAACTGATTCTTCTGAAAAATCACCTTGAGATGGAGACCTTGGGGAATACCATAGATGATGCCGCGGGAGAAGCATTTGATAAGTGCGGTAAAGTTATGGGAATGAGTTACCCGGCCGGACCCGCAATTGACAAATTGGCCGCACAAGGGAATGATAAGGCATTTTCATTCACCAAACCTATGATCAAAGGGTTAGATTTCAGTTTTAGTGGGTTAAAAACCAATTTTCTATATTTTTTGCGCGACAGGTTGGAGGATGATAAGGATTTTATTGAGGACAATTTAGCCGATCTATGCGCATCTCTCCAGAAAACAATAATTGATATTCTTGTGACAAAGTTAATTGCCGCATCAAAAAAAACGGGAATCAGGGATATTGGGATTGCCGGAGGGGTATCGGCCAATGCCGGATTGAGGGGTACCCTGGAGAGGGAAGCCGCCAAACGGGGATGGAAACTCTATCTGCCAAAATTCAGTTACACTACCGATAATGCCGCGATGATAGGTATTGTAGGATACTATAAGTATCTTAACGAGGAGTTTAGCGATCAAAGTGTCGTTCCATTAGCCCGGATTTAACCGATAAAATAAATATATGCACCAATAATGTGGTTATAATTTTTTATATTTATAACTCTTTTTTATACTTTAGTGGCGAATAAGAGAAATATGGAAGAACTAAGAATCCCCCAAGGCAAGAACTCACCGGAGGTTTTGTTGCGCCCCGATGGAACGATTAAAATTAAAGGACGGTCGATACACGAGAATATAATCAAATTCTATGAACCTGTTCATGTATGGGTTGATGAGTATATCAAAAATCCTGTAGATGTGACTTGTGTGGATATGAACCTGGAGTACCTTAACAGTGCCAGCGCGAAAGCCCTGATAACCGTACTCGATAAGATAGCCAGTGTTTCATTGCAGAACAAGAGATATATATTCAACTGGTATTATGAGGAGGGAGATGAAGATATTCTTGAGAGAGGGGAGTATTTTGCCTCTGTATTGAATGTGCCCTTTAATTTTATTAAAACAACAGGAGGCGTTAAGAAGTGATCAAACCTTAATAGGCTAAGATCACATTTCGTTCGCGTCCACTTCCGTTGAGCCATATTTTGTTGTTGTAGACATCAATACGGGTAAACGTTGCTGTTGGTGACTCCTCGATCATAGCCCTGATACCGATAAAATGTGTACGGTTGTGGTTGCCGTAACTTCCTGTATGGTTGTGTCCGGAAAACCATGCGATAATATTACTGTAACTACCGATCGCGGAAAGCAGTTCAATATGATTAAAAAGATTGTATTCGCTTTCGGGAAAAATAGGGAAATGACAGAATAGAAACACCTCCTCACCATTCCTGACAGATTCATCTAGTTCTCCCATCAACCACTCAAGTTGGCCCACACTTATCGCCCCGTTCCAATCATTGGCGTTAATGGCTCCTTCAAGTCTCAAGTTTTCCAAATATTTTTCCGCTTCGGCGATTGCTTTTTTCTTTGTTGGGGCATAGGTGCTTATCTCATTTCCATTAAGGAAAATGAATCTGAATCCATAACGACTGAACGAATAATAACCCGATTTTGGGATATTGTACGGGATATTGTTTTTTTTGTTGTTCTTGATAAGGAATTCGTGATTTCCCAAACAGTGGTATATGTTTAAGCCGGACTCTTCAAAAATTTTAATAACAGGATTAAACGACTTGTGATCGTTGTCGATAAGATCGCCCAGATTGACGATAAAGTCGACGCTATCAACAGTCAGGTTATTCATGGCCTCTTTAAGCCTGTTAATAGACCCCCTATAATCTTTTGTCCCTGATTTTTCCTGATCACAATAGTGAACATCAGTGATAATCCCGAAGGAGAATATTGGCGCCTGATCCTGGGCTACCGCTTTGGTTACGGGCTCTCCACCGCTTAACGGCATAACTATCATAAAAAAAATTATAGTAAGTACTGACAGGTATCTCATCAATTTGCGATATTTCGATAAAGGTAATAATATTTATTTTATTCGGGATTTGTTACCAGGCCCACAAAAATAATGGTATTGCTTTTTTTCTCTCTGATGAGATATATGAAAGGATGATCGGCGTTAAAAACAAATCTCTCCTCNGNAATAAAAGCGGTTCTTTTTATGCCGACAACTGTCGCGGCAGCGGCTTCGGTTCCCTTTTCGGTTGTTTCAATAAACGCTTGATGTGTTACCTTGTCTATTGATAATGGATATCCCCTTGAGATTCCCGAGAAGTCCGCTCTTCCTCCAAACGCGATCTCCATTCCCATTTCTGAAAGTATCTTGTTCAGCTCAATTTTATATCCATATTTGAACCGGGGAATTGAAAGTTCTGTTTGGATTGGATTGGCGTTGTTGATCCAGTTATTGAAAGTTTGAACCGACAGAATATCAATTATCTTGTCAATTTCTGTATCCTTATGGGGAAGAATGATGTCAAGCACAAAATTGCCATCGCCATAGGGTATCTCGGCTATATCCAGATTATCGCCATTAAATATCACTGTTTCGTCGGTTCGCCTCATCATAATCACAATCCTATTTTTATCGGCTGAGATATAAAAAGGGGCATCGATGCTGTTGTTCGCATCGAAAGACGACGACCAAAGACCATCAAAGGATATGGCATTTACAAGCATCATTATTATTGATGGATCAACATAGTCAATCATATCTTTGATCATTCCGTCGGTTTTCTCTTCAATCCAATGGTTTATAGCGGAGGGGAGATTGGGATCGTTTCCCCTGAATTGTCTTGATTCGGCCTTGTAGTAATCATCCAGAATCCGCATAAAACTCTCCTCTACATCAATTT
>JGI24710J26742_10002677_pt1 | contig 15578 bp, 11 predicted proteins | sample BioPla2DNA2_FD_26742 | JGI IMG/M metagenome (IMG submission 26742) | reverse complement strand
AAACATTCTGAATAGTCCGATATATTAAACCATCTAAAACATTCTGAATAAACCGATTACAACACCGAGTATCTGAACATCCTGTACAATTATCGGATCCATGGCATCATTTTCCGGCTGAAGGCGTATATAACCATTTTCTTTATAAAAGGTCTTGACAGTGACCTCGTCATCTAATAAAGCTACGACATAATCACCGTTCTTGGCATGGGATTGCTTCTGTACAAGTATTTTATCATTATGAAATATACCGGCATTAATCATGCTGTCACCCTTAACCCTCAGCATAAATGTCTCGCTGTTGGGCATAAATTCGGAGGGAATAGGAAAGTAGGTTTCAATATTTTCGACGGCAAGAATCGGTTGACCTGCTGTAATGGTTCCGACAATAGGAACATTGACAAGCTCACGCCGGGTAAGATTGAATTCATCATCGATTATCTCAATAGCCCTAGGCTTGGATGGGTCTCTGCGAATATAGCCGTTTTTCTCAAGAGTCTCAAGATGAGAGTGAACCGATGAAGTTGATTTTAGATTCACCGCTTCACAGATTTCACGGACTGACGGTGGATATCCTTTGTTTATTATCTTAGACTTAACAAATTCAAGTATTTCTTTCTGTTTATTACTTATCTTTCCATATCCCATAAAAATGCCTCCTCCTAATTAATAAATCAATCAGTTACATTCGAACAAATCTATGTAAAAATCCATTATTTTTAACAAGTATAACATATATTCCAAGAAAATGCAAAACTTATGTTCTAAAAAACGAAAAAATGTTTGTATAAAAGAATATTTGTTCGAAATAATTATTGACAAACAAATGTTTGCTCGATATAATTTATATAAAACATATGTTCGCAACAAATGTTCGACATGGATATTTATACTATTATTTTACTTTTTGCAATTTAGGTTATATGTTTCGGGTGCGTACCATAATATATTCCGGATTTATACTATGATACAGGTAATGATGCATATTGTTAATTAGGGGGCTGGTTTTATGAACAATTCATATCTTAATAATTTAGAATATGAGCCGATAAAAAGAGTGACAGACAGAAAAAAAATCAGATGGATCATCGTTACATTGTTATTTGTTCTCATGATCTTTACTATAATATTTGCTACCAAGAAGGTTACTGCAAAGAGAGAAGGAAGCAGAGTAAAGAATGTTGTCAGTGTTGAGATTAAAAAGGGAGATACCCTTTGGAGTATTGCGTCAGGATATATGTCCGAGGAATATGATGATTTGAATGAATATATAGCCGAGATAATGATGAGTAACAGAATGACTTCGGATGAGATTCATGCGGGCAATTATATTATCGTTCCCTATTATACGGATGATTCAAATTAATAGGATTCTTTAATATTTCCTTGACTTTTTGAGTAGAATATCATATTATACCAAATAAGATACGAATAGTAATTGAAGCAAATGGCATTTATTATGCTTTGATTTATTTAAGTTATTAAAATATTTAAAGGCTGTGAAGAGAAGAGTAATCTTAATGGCAACCTACAGAGAGTTCCGCTTAAGCTGAGAAGGAATGGGGAAGTTATGATGAAACAAGCCTCGGAGCCGCATACGGATCCGGATGTTTTCCGGTGATGCTATGACGTATGTCCACGTTACAGGACAAAGGTATAGATGTACCTAATGAGTTTGATATGGTGACATATCAATAAAATAGGGTGGCACCACGAAGTTATTCGTCCCTGCGATTGCTCCGATAGTATATTGGGATATCGTAGGTTTTTTTATTTTAAAAAAATTCTGCATCCTAATGAGCAGAAAATACTGTGTAACCCATACCTTATAAGAATGTATCTATTATTTTTCAGTTAAAAAATATGATGGAAGGAGAGTATTGATGTTTTATAACATCAAACAATGATTATGATTGAAGTGAAAGAATTCAGAAAAAGACCGGAGCCTGAAAGACCTGTATTTCCAAAAAGAGCAGTTGTGACAGCCGGAATGCCTTATGGCAATAAGGAGCTGCATTTCGGACATATCGGCGGTGTGTTTATTCATGCAGATGTATTCAGCAGATTTTTAAGAGACAGGATAGGCAAGGAGAATGTTGTATTTGTATCAGGTACAGACTGCTATGGCTCAGTGATATTGGAAAGCTATAGAAAGGCTTGTGAAGAGAATGGCTATAAAGGCTCCATCGAGGATTATGTATATGCAAATCATTTAGTACAGAAGAAGACCTTAGATGATTATGAAATAGGTATTAATTTATTTGCCACATCAGCCTTTGGAAGAAGCGGTGAAATCCATGATAAGGTGTCCGAGGAGGTATTTTATGCTCTATATGAGAAAGGATATCTTGATAAACTGTCTACACCTCAGTTCTTTGATCCGGATTATAAGGTACTTTTGAACGGAAGACAGGTTGTAGGTGAATGCCCGATTGAGGGATGTAAGTCGGAAAGAGGCTATGCTGACGAATGTTCTCTTGGTCATCAGTATATGCCGTCAGAGCTTATAAATCCTAAGAGTGCTTTATCCGGTAAGACTCCTGAGATTATTAAGGTTACCAACTGGTATTTTAAGCTTGAGGAATTCCAGAAGCTGCTTAAAGACAGGGTGGACTACCTTAGAAAGAATACGAATACCAGAAAATATCTGCTTAATACAATGGAAGAGTTCTTAAGGGAGCCAATGATATATATAAAGAAGAATCAGCTTCCCAAACTTAGAGAGATAATCGATAAATTGCCTCCACATGAGTATATTGAGGAGGAAAAGAAGCCTTCAGTTACTCTGGTATTTAAAACTTTAAGAGACAGGGAGGAAGCTACTGAGATTATATCAAGACATGGTGTGAATTTCCGTACCGGTAAGACCCTGGTTCCGTTCCGTCTGACAGGAAATATAGAATGGGGTGTTAAGACTCCTGTTAAGGATGGGTTGGAGAACCTGACATTCTGGGTATGGCCGGAATCATTGTGGGCACCGATATCATTTACCAAGACATACCTCGAGAGCAGCAGTGAGGTTTCCTCAAAGGATTGGCGTGACTGGTGGTGCAGTAAGGATGCTAATGTCTATCAGTTTATCGGAGAGGATAATATATATTTCTATGGAATAGCTGAGATGGCGATGTTTATGGCATTGAATAAGGAAGCTCCCGAGATATTGCCTAAAGACGGTGAATTGATACTTCCGCATCTGATAGCAAACAACCATGTTCTGTTCATGGATAAAAAGGCAAGCAGCAGTTCGGATATTAAGCCGCCTATGGCTGCGGAGCTGTTGCAGTATTATACGAATGAGCAGCTTAGGATGCATTTTATCAGCCTTGGTCTCGATAATAAGAGTGTTAGCTTCCAGCCTGCTGTCTATCAGACAGAAGAGGTGGAGGGAATTGACCCCGTACTGAAAGAAGGAAATCTTCTAACCAATGTTTATAACAGATTAATTCGTTCCTGCTTCTATACAGCTCAGAAGTATTATGATTCACATATTCCTGAAGGAAAGGTCAGTGATGAAATTTTAGAAGAAGCTAGGAAGGTTATTTTAAAGTATGAAAGACATATGTATAATCATGAATTCCACAGGATTTCAGATCTGTTGGACAGCTATATCAGAAGCAGCAACAAATATTATGTGAATAATATTCGAACTGCCGATAATAATGATGATGATGCACTGCGCAGACAGGTTTTGATTGACTCTTTCCATGCGGTTCGTGTAGCTGCAACTTTAGTGCATCCTCTGGCTCCGAGCGGTGCTGATATGGTACGGGAGTATTTGGGTGTAGACGAAAGAATCTGGGATTGGAAAACAATCTTTGAACCGTTGGACTATTTTATTCCGGATATGAAGGAGCATAAGCTGAAATTCCTTGAGCCAAGAGTGGACTTCTTTAAGAAGCATGAGAGCCAGTTGGGGTAAATAATATACGGAAAAAATCTTTTGCAAATACTGTGTATGTTCTAATACTGCATAAAAAAACTTGCCGGTGGGCAAGTTTTTTTATGCTTAAAAAGTATGGAACACCTATGGGTAAAAATCTACCACTTCATAAAATACTATTAACATCATAAATATGGTATAAAATGGTATTAAATATAAAAATTGTAGTGTAATTTAAATTTCAAACGATTTTATAGTGAAAGCAAGTAAAAGACTTGCTGTATTAAACGCTGAAAGAAGGTGGATCCAATGAAATAGTTTTGCATGATTAATAGGACAAGCTGTGTTACTTGATGTGGTACAACCATGATACTCATAACCTTACATCGGACACGATATAACATATACTCATTGATATCATAAATCGAACTTGACAATTATATCAAAAAAAGGAGGGTATATCCATGACAAAAAAGTCAAAAAGATTTTTTTCACTTTGCCTGCTAGCGATTCTTTGCTTAAGCACCACCGGTATTGTTGCATCTGCAGCTGAGAATAAAGCTGTGCCAAAATATACTGTTGTAGAAGAATTCATTGGTAAGTCTGGGATTATAGATGCTATGTATGTTCCTCAGAAAGATGATACCATCGATAAGGAAGCTTACGGCAGGGCAATGGACAAATTGCTGAACAGAAATACAACAGTTGGAGCAAAAGTAGGTGGCACATATAACATATCTGACAAGGATTCTCTTACTCACAATGGTTATGAGCTGTATAGCAAGTTTAGTTCTACCATAGAGTGGGACCTTATACAGAGTTCAAAAGTATCCGGGTCATCCCGAGCAAGTTGGACAGGAATTAATCCTTTTAATGCAGATAAAATTACATTAACCGACAAAATAACTTTCGCCGGAATAGTTGTTTCTGTCAGCGCTTCCGGCCCAAACTGGTCGACCACCATGCAGTCTGCTACATGGACTGCCAGCCAGGATAACCAATGGCAAATAGATCATATCTATAGCGATATTACATGTGTAGGATATGATATTTATATCAAGCAGGTTACTACAGGTGATTTCAAATTCGGAACGACATATTATACTACATCTGCCATAGATTCACAATGGCTGTAAATATAAACTGCTTAGAAAAGCGGAATAAATAGTTGTGGTGGGCTAAACATTGAAACCGGCGGCTCAACACATTGAGTTGAGCCGCTGGTTATATTTTTTAAACTTAAGAGGACTATCAAGATATGGGGGAGTATAATGAAAAGAATCATCTGCTTATTGGTTATTACTTCAATTTTAATTTCAACATACGGATGTCAATCAGAAAAAGAAATATATGAGATAAAGAGTGGAGTTGAGTCTGCTCTTACATTAGATGAAAAAATTCTGTCAAATATTTATTATGAAAATGATGAAATTGCTTTTTTTCATGGTAATAATATGGAAGATATTATGAAGAACATTTATGATTATTATAGCATTTTTTGGTTAATCTCCCTTGATAAAACGTTAAATGCCGGTATCATTAAAGAATTTAAGTCTCTTTTAGGTAATGTTATTAAATCCGGGGATATAAGTAATGATGAACAATATAAGTATGATGGAGTATTTGATATATATTTGCGTGCCGGTATAGAATCTGTCCTTGGTTTAAAAGAAAATACTGAAACATATATTAATCAACTTGACAAATTTTATGATAGTAATAAGAACTTATACGCAATTGAAGGCAATAGTATTGAAGATTATATCCGGACTACAAACATTGCTTTGAGGGTATGTTTAGAGCTTGACTACATACCTGAATACATATATGAAATTCGCCATATGTTGTATGATTTATGTACTCAAAACATTTATTTTAATGAATCTGATATAGATTTAAAACGGGATATAATTTCTGTTGGAATGATAATAATTGACAATATCCGCCTATTTGATTTATTGACCGGTTCAAATAGTCTTAACGATTTAAAACATTTAAATAATTGGGTGGCTAAGTTGATTATAGAATATAATTCCTACACAAAATCTTTAAACTCATATGACCCTATTGTATTGCAGGGCGGTATCATTGTTCGTGATATCAATAAATATATGAATTTATCTCTTCAAATTGAAGATGTACCTGATATAAATATCAAAAGTTATTTCGTTAATGATTGTCAAGTGGTCTTCCAATATATCACAATAAAAGAAAACTTGGATATGGACAGCATCTCAAAANATATCAGAGATAATTATAAATATCATATCTATTGTAATAAACCGGCATATAACTTACGAGATGTATACTATGGTATTATGATTTATGAATTAATAGGGTTACCATTTTCCAAGGATAAAATCTTGAGCTTTGTAAATAAATATATTCAAAATGAGATCCTGGGCAATGATGATGTGTTTCATATTGTGAAGATTTTTGAAATACTCGAAATAAATGATTCCATTATCAAAGAATTTATTGATTCGTATGACATAAGTAAATTCTATGGCAACAGTAACTCTGAAAATAATTATCAATTAGTCTACCTTTCCATGAAATACAATTTTGAAATACCTGATAATGAACTGGTACAAATAGTAAATCTGGCAAGCAAAACAATTGATGAGACCGAAATAATGTCACCTTTATATTATTCTTTATTAATTTTGAACCTAAAAAAATATCCTATTGATGTAAAAAAGGTATTAGAAAACATTTCACGTTTCAGTAGAAATGACGGATATTCTGCGGCGGTGGAGAGTAAACCCATAAGCATGTATTCGTTATTTAGAGTTTATGATATAATGAATATTTGCGAATCTTTGAATAATGATACTAAGAACACTCTTCGTAAATATGCGGAAAGACTCCGGGCTCCCTATGGTGGATTTTTTATTTTTGATGATGGAGATATCGGTGATTTAGAATATGATGAAAATTTTTCACTTCAAGCTTATTATTATGGACTGATTCTAAGTTCACTATAAAGATGGATAGGATTAAATAACCCCGCCCGGTACTTTACTCCTTACTCCTTCCTTAATTTCACAACATTAGCGGCACTGCGTCTGCGGCTGTCTTCAATCGCAGCGTAGTGCTTTTTTGTTGTATTGACATCCTTGTGACCGAGAACATCAGCCACAAGGTAGATATCGCCGGTCTCTCTGTATAGGGCGGTACCATATGTACTTCTGAGCTTATGAGGTGTTATTTTCTTAAGCTTTGTAACTCCTTGAGAATATTTTTTCACAAGATTTTCAACGGAACGGGCGCTTAATCTTTTCATTTGCAAGGAAAGGAAGAGGGCAGTAGTGTGTCCTTCCTGGGGAATTAAGCTTTTTCTTTCTTCCATATAATCAAGCAGAGTTTCTCTGACCTCATCTCCAAAATAAATAACTACCTCATATCCGCCTTTACGTTTGATTTTAATTCCGTTATTATTAAAATCAACATCGTTTATATCCAGACCGACACACTCGGATACACGGATTCCTGTACCGAGCAGGAGAGTCATAATAGCGAGATCCCTAGTTTTAGTCTTTGCATGGAATTTCATCTGTGTCTTAGTAAGATTTTCGGGGTTTTCAACTTCATCAAGCAGAAGTGCAACTTCATCCGGTTCCAAGCGAATTATTTCCTTTTCGTGTAGCTTCGGTATTTTTACCAAGGAAGCGGGATTGGTCTTAATTATCTGTTTTTGATAAAAGTAATTATAAAAGCTACGCAAAGACGCCAATTTTCTTTTCTTGCCTGTCTCGCGGTTAATATATTCCTTGTCATTTGATTTGTAATAATTTAGATACTCAAGGTATTCTTCGATATCAAGGGGTGTCAGCTCATCAAGTATATCCACATGAAACTTTGTAACCGGAGTATCTTTAAACAGGGGATTATTATTCTTCAAAAACTCGAAAAATACTCCTAAATCATAGGCATAAGCAATCCTTGTTCTGGAGGAGGTTGTAGGCTCAATTCCTCTGAAGAATTCTCTGCAGAACCTCGGAAGCTTCTCTAGTAGACCACGAAGCTTTATCGAATTTTCAATATCCACCTGATCATGATAATTAAATTCAGCCATAGTTATGCTCCTTTGTAACAAATTTGTAATAGTGACAGGCACCATTACGAAAATATTAACTCGTGTAACAAATTTGTAATGGTGACAGGCACCATGTCGGTACCATGTCAAAATTGTGTCAGCTTACTTCCAGCCCGGGATGCTGCTTTCGCGAATTGCTGTGAATAATCTTTCGCGAAGACCGGGGCTGTCATGGTTTAATGTTTTTATAAGCTGTTTGATGTATTCGCGTTTTGTGTGACCGTCTACGAGACAGGGATTGGAAACGACCGGAAGCTGATACGCTTTTTTAAAGCCGATTATCTCGAGTTCATCCACGTATATTAACGGGCGAATCAGGGTGATGTCCGACCTGTCAAGATAGGTCACGGGAGAGAAGCAGTGAAATCTGCCCTCATATAATAGGGACATTAGCATAGTTTCGATAACATCATCGAAATGATGGGCATATGCTTTTTTGTTGCAGCCTAGTTCTTTTGCCTTTTTATTAAATGCTCCCTTTCTTAGTTTAGCACATAACGAGCAGGGATTGCTTTCTTTTCGGTGTTCAAACAGGATTTCTGCAATATCTGTTTCTACAACTGTATACGGAACATCCAATTCCTTACATAATTCGGCCACAGCAGAAAAATCAGCTTCTTTATAACCCATACTCACTGTTATTGCTTCTAATCGGAATTTCTTAGGATAATATCTTCTCAAGCCGCTTAAGGCATAGAGCAGAGTTAAGCTGTCTTTGCCGCCGGATATGCCTACTGCTATGTTATCGTTCTCCTGAATCATATTATAATCGTCAATCGCTCTTCTTGCAAATCCCATTATTCTTTGTAGTTTCATATTGTAGAGTTACCTTCCATTATAGAGTAAATTAGCCTTTCCAGTAGTTTATCATATAATTAATAGAAATTAAATAGGTTTATCTGTTCTATTTAAATAGTACGGAATAATTCCCAAATGTAATAATTACAATTACCTACATTATAATATATGAAATATAATCGATTGCTGTAGAATAAAATAAATGTCCAATAAAATTATAGACTACATAAGTAGTGCTTAGTAATATAAGGTATTTGTGTTATTATATGGCAGCAAATTTTCATATGAAAGCTTATATTTTAAAATTTCTTTAGATATTTTATGTAAAAATGCATAAATGACACAGTTTTAACACTATTTAACACTATTGTAATATATGAACTGACGACTTATATGTTAACAGGGAGTGATGACAGAAGATGAAAAACCGTAGTATCAGATTATGGGGCATGTTTATAATTACATTTTTTATTTTTACAATGCAGATTTTCCTGCAGAGTAACAGTGTAATTGCTGCCTCAGGAATAAGGATATACAATTATACCACAAAAAAAGAATATACTTATAAGGATCTTCAAGTAAAGGTTACTTATAACGGAAAGAAAATAAGCGTTGACAGTACACCGGGATTAATTGAAAGTAATATTGCATTGGTGCCATATAAGGATATCTTTGCCAGATCAGCTGTTAAAGCAGATTGTGTATACGATAAGGCTAAAGGAACAGTGTCCATATCAAAGTATGGTACCACGATTGTGCTCAAGATTGGCAGCAAGGAAGCTTATATCAATGGAAAGAAGACAACTGCTCCTGTTGCCCCTGTAAAGATAAAATATGTTAATGAGAATGTTACTAAGATTCTTGTTCCATCCAGATTTGTATTTGAGAATTTGGGATATGAATATACATGGAACAAAAGTACATGTACNGTATCTGTAAATNGNAAAAGCTTTCCTTTACTTCTTTCCTATGATGATGGNGAGAAGTTCTATTACAATGGTACACAAGGAAATGTCACTATCGACGGACAGGAAGTTAATCTTGGAAATATGCCCAGCATCATTACAAATAATACTGCAATGCTTCGGGCAAAGAGAGTGTTTGCAGATACCAAAATAAATGCTTCATACAAATATAATTCTTCGGATAAAACAATAACCTTATCGCGAAACGGTAACACACTTAAGATGAAGGTCGGAAGTCCGGTTGCTCACTTAAATGGTAAGGCTGTTGTTCTGGATACGGCTCCGATGATTGTAACAAATCATGATGTCGGTACTTCGTATGTTATGGTTCCGGGCAGCTTTACGGCATCCTGTCTTGGTTTTGATTATCGCTGGGATAAAAACAGCATGACCTCAATCATCACATCAAGAAAGGATGAAGTAATTACAGATGAATCAACTGATGACTATTCTGTACCCGGTCAAGATAATGATAGTGCTCCTGGGCAAACTCAGGATAATGCACCTGAGCAAACTCAGGATAATGCTCCTGAGCAAACTCAGGATAATGCTCCTGAGCAAACTCAGGATAATGCTCCTGAGTTGGGAGATTCTCCTGTGACCTGGGATAGGGGTACGGTCATACAGCAATGGGATGGTTTTTCGAATTTATTAGGTAAAAGCTCAGGAGTTCACAATATTGATAACGGTACTTCTGATATATATGGATATATTTATACTGTTACAAAGGATTACAGTGATGTGAAGATTAATTCAGAGACCTATGCTATAGTCGCAGATAGTCCGTTCAGTACTGTTACATCACAGGTAAATGGAAGACAGATAACGTTACATGCCTCGAATATGAATATATATCCCAATACATATTATCTGGGAAATTATTCAGGAAATATGATTGATACTATTNGTACCTATAATGCAGAGGATATGAGCTGCAAGCTGGANTTTNATGTNTTATCTGAAAANTTCACATATGATTTGTCACTTTCTTCAGATAAAAAGACCTTGTATTTAACTATTTATTTCAATTCATTAAACAATGTTACTATTGGCACAAATGATACCATGGATTATATCACTCTTACAGGCAGCAAGCCTCTTGATGTCGTTATTAACAAAATGCCCGGAGTTTTCTATATGGAACTGCCAAATATGAAAAAGAACATAAACGATCAGTATATTTCAATATATAACGGGAAAGTTATTAATTTTGTTAATTTGTATCATACAACAAACAGCACGTTAATATATCTTGGGCTTATGGAAGACAGTGATTATTATATTGTAGAGGAAGGTAATAATTATACTATTATGTTTCCGAAGAAGGATGAGCCGTTTTCACCGCCAATTTTACCGGAACCGACAGAGCCGGGAATACCTGTTGTTCCTGAATATCCTATTGCAGATATAAGCGATTTTGAGCTTATCATTCCTAACCCTGCTTCCATTACAGTTAATCAGATAAAACATGAGGATCAGTACAGATTACTGAGATTTGCCATACGTATACCCGGTGACTATACTTCATATATAAATGATAATTCGATTATTGTAAATTCATCAGTAATTAAGGATGTATCTGTATTCTTAAATTCGAATTATGAAACGGAAATTCTGGTATCAACCTCAGTACTTCAGGGGTATGAGATATTTGCAGATGCAGATTTCATATATGTGAATGTCGGCAATCCAAGAGATATATATAAGAACATTGTTGTACTTGATCCCGGACATGGGGGACCTGCACCGGGAGCCCGATATTTTGAAACAAATGAAAAGGATATTAATTTTAAGATACTTTATGAGATATGTAAGGATTTCTTTAATTCGAACCCTTCACAGCTTAAGGTTTACTATACCAGGGAATCGGATATAGATGTTTCATTAGCGGAAAGAGCCGCCTTTGCAGATATGATTGGAGCAGACTTATTTGTAAGTCTTCATATGAACGCTAATACGAATTCATCAATTTACGGAACAGAGATATATTATTCCAACAATAATAATAAGAAAAACAAGGCGGGGCTTAACAGTGAAAAACTTGCCAATTTATTTGTAAACAGCCTATCAGGTGCCTTAAATACCAAAAATCGTGGTACAAGGGCAGCAAAATATACTGTTGTACATAATAATACCGTACCGGCTATACTGATAGAGCTTGGTTTTATGTCTAATAAAAATGACTTTGCGAAGATATCAGATCCGGCATTTCAGTATGAAGCAGCCAGAGTAATATATGAAACATTACTGCAGGTATTTGAGTTGTATCCAACAGGCAGATAGAAGAGGAACAGGGAGGTTTGATGATGAAGTTTTTAAATAAATGTGTGTGTATTATTCTTGTTCTGGTTAATATAATATTGATGCCGCTAGGTAATGTTAAAGCTGCAGAGAGTAATGATGAATTACATGCAGTATGGATTTCTTATTTGGAGTTCAATGACAGGCTTAAGGATCCTGATACGGGAGAGCTTGGCTTTACGAAAGAGCGGTTTCAATCTGTGATTGATGAGATGTTTGACAGGGTAAAGGAGCTTGGGATGAACGCAGTTATTGTTCATGTAAGACCTTTTGGTGATGCGTTTTATCCATCCAGGTATTTTCCGTGGTCAAAATATATATCAGGTACTCAGGGGAAGGATCCGGGCTTTGACCCGCTGGATTATATGGTTAAAGCGGCTCACGACAGAGATTTAAAGTTTCATGCTTGGATTAATCCTTACAGAGTAACAAGCGGAACTACTGATGTAAATACTCTATCTAAGGATAACAGAGCAAGAAAATGGATGACATCTAAGGATAAAGAACAGCATCGGCGTGTTCTTTCATATGGCGATTCTTTATATTATAATCCCTCAGAGGATTGGGTAAGACATATTATACGTAATGGCGTTAAAGAAATCGTTCAAAATTATGATGTGGACGGAATCCATTTTGACGACTATTTTTATCCGGTCTTGGGAACGAATTATGCGAAGAATTTTGATGCACCCGAATATAAGAAATACGTTGATTGGGCCAAGAAGTACGGTGCAAAAGCTATGAGTATTCAGGATTGGCGGCGTGATAACGTCAACAGACTTATACGGAATGTATATAAGATTGTAAAATCCGCCAATGAGGATATTGTATTTGGAATTAGTCCGGGAGGTTTTCTGGATTATCTGCTTATGGATGACCGCTACTACTGTGATATCAAGACATGGTTGTCAAAGCCCGGATATGTGGATTATATTGCNCCACAGCTTTATTGGTCATTTGAGCATTCAAAATTCCCATACGACAAGACTCTGGACAGGTGGCTAAAACTGCATACGAATAAAGATGTTAAAATGTATATCGGAATAGCAGTATATAAAGCCGGTTCCAATGAAGACAGCCAGTGGAAGAGTGATACTAAGATATTAAGTAAACAGATTAATTACGCCAGAAAAACAGGAGAAGTAGACGGTTTTATGTACTTTAGACATGACTTTTTCTTTAAGAGCGCTACAAAAAAGGGAGTAAATAATCTTCTGAAGGTAATACGTTAGCTGTATTAACCGGTTTTATTACTTATGCCTCCTAATATATTTATCATATTGTTAATAGTCCTTAAACCTATAAAGGCAAAATTTGAAATAAAGAAATCTCCAATGATAAAAAACGGAAAATACAAGCTCCCAACAAAACCTGTTACAGATGGTATGGGTGCGGGCGTTGATTATAAAAAAGAAATTTTAACAATAACTAAGGATGGAATTAATATTGTCATTAATTTTAAGGATGAGACAGTAAGAGTCAATGGTGTGGCAGATACCTCATCAGGAATATTTACAGCTAAGAAAAAAGATGTTATGAATGTATTAATCAAATATATTGGTAGAATTCTTGGTTTTAGCGTAAATGTTAATGATGACGAGATTGGAGTGGAGATTCCAAGTCTTGCAGCACCTAGGGATATCACTGTTACACCTGTTGGTTCCAATATAATACCTAACACTATCAATAAATCTACGATTTATATTTCTGTCACTGCCACCATAACAGCAGGGCAGGCAACCGGAGGCAAAGCAGAGCTATACATTGGCTCTAAGCTGATAGCTACAGACTATGATATAAAAGCAACAGATACTACTGTTACATTTAACACATCAGACGGAACACCCACCAACGCGGAGCTTATGGCACTTATTCCGACAGGTGGAAAGGTTTCGGTTAAGCTTTATAATGTATATAATAATATGGTTTCGAGCAAGTCAGGTCCAACTCTTAAGGTGGATTACATTGCTCCGACTTTAACAGGGATTAGTTCGGTGATATATAATCGAACTACACATCAACTGTACTTTAGCGTAAGCGGAGCAGGAGCGATAGGCGACAAGGTAGATGTAAGTAAGATTACGGTCTATGATTATACATTAGGAAAAACTTATCAACTGACTTCATCTGAAAAAGGATCAGAGGGATATGTAAACAGTGCCAACTCACTGGTAGTTAATATCGGAAAAGCTGACAGAAAAGCTCTGTCAGCCTTTGAAACTACGAATATGTATATAATCATATCATCAGGATCATTTATCAGGGATGAGGCAGGCAATACTTCTCAAATTAATACACGGGCTGTCTCTCTGCCTGTCACAGTAGTTAAGTAAGATTAGTGTGTATTATGATATTCTTTTGCAGTGGCGTATGCCTTGTAATACTGCTTTGGAGAAAGCGTAAATTCCTTCTTAAATGTGCGGACAAAGGTAGAATAATCTCCGAATCCGCATAAGGAACAAACCTCCCCGGCCGGCATACCTTTTATAATATAATCGGAAGCCTTAATTGTTCTTTTCTTCTGAATATAGTTATGAAGGGTATAGCCGGTTTCCTGCTTAAATAAATGCATCAGATAATATTTATTAATATAGAATTTATTAGAGATTATATCAACTGATAATTCATTCTCAAGATTATTGTTGATATAGATTAAAATATTCTCAATTCTGGGATCGTAACGGACATCTTCAAGCTTTTTTTTGATGTCCATTCCGAAGAAAAGGCGGTTTATTTTTACCATCAGCTGTATAAACAGAGAATTTTTTAAGATTTCATTACCAAAGGAGGTATCATTGATTGCTTCTTCCAAATCATCCAGAGTCTGTTTTATGAACGGGATGTCTTTTTTGTTAAGACGAATCAAATTCATTTTTCTTTCTGTTGATAGGATAAAGCAGCTTTGAAGGTCGCAGTTGTTCCTGTTATGTGCATCAAGAAAATGTGGATTAAGCCAGAGAATGATACGCTCATAGGCAGTATATGGACTGATGACAGGCTGATGGATATCATTTTTTCCCACCAGAAGAATGTCCCATGGCTTTAGTACATATGACTTTCCCTCAATTATATATGTAACATCACCCGACAGAAAGACAATGATTTTATTGAAATCATGGTAGTGGAGCTCGAATTCGTTCTTTTTCTGATCTTTTAATTTGAAGAACAGGAAATCCTCATTCAGATATCCTCTTTTCTTCATTTCTTCGGTTTCGTGGCTGTGCATATATTCCTCCTGCTATTATTCTTAAAAAAAGCACCGGCATGTATGGCTGCTTTAAAATAAACAGTCTCTCAATACTCTGTAATCCATTAAATCCAAAAAAATATAATAAATCATAATAAATTATATATAAAGTTTATCTGATAAAAGCATTATTTGCAATATATATAACATAAATTACAACAAATTTAGTAATTAGTGCGAGTATAATATACTAAAGAAAATACTTTGGAGGGGTCAAATATGAAGAAATTCATCAGAAGCTATGCAACACCCTTGATTTTGTTATTATCAGTCATATTAGGCGGAAGC
>JGI24710J26742_10002674_pt1 | contig 15589 bp, 11 predicted proteins | sample BioPla2DNA2_FD_26742 | JGI IMG/M metagenome (IMG submission 26742) | reverse complement strand
ATGAAAAAAGATTATTAATTAAAGAAGAAATAGAAAATACTAAAGAACTAGTTATTATAAAAGATGCACCTAAAAGTAAAGTTATCCTTGGAGAACAAATTAAATCTAGAATAACTAAAATAAATGAGGTTTTTGGTGAGGAAAATAATATTACTTTTGAAGCATTTATATTTGATATAGATACCTTTGTATCAACAAAGACAGGTTATAGAATCCTTACACTTAAAATAAGTGATAAAACCGATAGTATGCTTGCTAAGTACTTTGGTAAAGAAGAAGATACTTTTAATGGAATTGTCTCTAATTTAAAGAAAGGTTCTTGGTATAAATTTAGAGGATATACTAAAAATGATACCTATGCAAGAGACATAGTTCTTAATTTAAGAGATATAGAAGAAATAGATTCTAAAGATGAAAAAAGAGTTGATGAATCAAAAGAAAAAAGAGTCGAACTTCATGCCCATACTAAAATGAGTCAAATGGATGGAGTAGTGGGGGCTACTGATTTAATTGAAACGGCGATTAGCTGGGGACATAAAGGAATTGCGATAACCGATCACAGTGGTGTCCAGGCATTTCCAGAGGTTCATAACTTTGTTAAGTCGTATAATGCTGATAAAGATGATAATGATAAATTTAAAGTAATTTATGGTGCTGAGTTTTTAATGAGTGATGATGGTATTAATATTATTAAAAATCCTATTGATGGTGATTTATTTAATACTAGATACTGTGTTTTTGATGTTGAAACAACTGGTTTTAATGCTGGTGCTGGAGATTCTATTATTGAAATTGGTGCCTGCCTGATTGAAAACGGAGAAATAATCGATACTTTTAATGAACTTATTAATCCTGGAGTTCCAGTTCCTCCGAAAATAACTGAGCTTACTAGCATTACCGATGAAATGCTTAAAGATAAAGATAATGAAAAAAACGCGGTTAAAAGATTTAAAGATTGGTATAAGGATTCTGTCTTAGTGGCTCATAATGCTACTTTTGATATGTCTTTTTTAGAAATGGCACATCAAAAATATAATTTAGGAGAGGTTACTAATACTGTTATAGATACTTTAGAGCTCTCAAGAGCTCTTGAGCCAGATCAGTTTAGACATGATTTAAGTGCTCTTGTTAAAAGATATGATGTTCCTTTTGATGAAGAAGGACATCACAGAGCTGATTATGATGCTGATGCTACTGCTAAAGTATTTATGAAAATGCTTCTTGAAGTTAAAAAACATCAAATTGAAAACATTAAAGATTTAAATAATTTAGTTGCTAAAGAAGATGCTCATAAGTTTGGTCCTTTTTATCATGTTAATATTTTAGTTAAGAATAAAGTTGGTCTTAAAAATTTATTTAAATTAGTAAGTCTTGCTAGTACGAAATATTTATTTAAAACTCCAAGGATTCCTAGAAGTGAAATTGAAAAACACAGAGAAGGATTACTTATCGGAAGTGGATGTTATGAAAGTGAAGTATTTACATCAAGCAGAAGTAAAAGTGAAGAAGAACTTGTTAATATAATTAATTTTTATGATTATGTAGAAGTTCAGCCTAAAGAAGTTTATGAACATTTACTTGTAAGTGGTACTTTTTCAAGTGAGATGGAACTTGAAAATAGTTTAAAGAAAATTATTGAAAGTACTAAAGAAGCAGGTAAATTAATTGTTGCTACTGGTGATGTTCATCATTTAAATAAAGAAGATAAAGTATATCGGGAAATAATTGTTAATCAAAATGTTCCTGGTGGGGGAAGACATCCTTTAAATAGAGGACCTAGAACCGTAGTACCATATCAGCATTTTAGAACAACTAATGAAATGATAGATGATTTTAAATTTTTAGATAAAAAAATAGTTAAAGAAATGGTTATTAAAAATCCAAATATTATACTTGATATGGTAGAACATGTTGATGTAATTATTGATACTAAAGGAGTTCCGTTTTCTCCTAAAATAGAAAATTCAAAAGAAACAGTTGAAAAACTTGTTTATGATAAAGCGCGTGAATTATATGGTGAAAAATTAGATCCTTTAATAGAAGAGAGAATAGAGCAAGAACTAGTTGGTATTATTAAAGGTGGCTATGATGTTATTTATTTAATAAGTCAAATGCTGGTTAAAAAAAGTAATGATGAAGGATATATTGTTGGATCTCGTGGTTCGGTTGGTTCTTCTTTTGTTGCTACTTTAATGGGTATTACTGAAGTAAATCCACTGCCAGCACATTATGTTTGTAGTAAGTGTCAGTATACTACTTTTGAAGATGATAAAGGTAGTAGACTTGCCCTTNAGTATTCAAGTGGATATGATCTTCCTAATAAAAAATGTCCGAAGTGTGATACTAATATGAATAAAGAAGGACAAGATATGCCCTTTGCAACTTTCCTTGGTTTTGATGCTAATAAAGTNCCTGATATTGATCTTAACTTCTCTGGTGATTATCAAGCAAAAGCNCATGAATATACCAAAGAATTATTCGGAATAGATAATGTCTATCGGGCAGGTACAATTGGNACTGTAGCAGCTAAAACCGCATTTGGATTTGTTAAGGGATACTGCGAAGATAAAGGAATTACNATGAGAAATGCCGAGATAGAAAGATTATCTCTTGGTTGCATTGGGGTTAAAAGAACCAGTGGGCAGCACCCAGGTGGTATTATTGTTATTCCTGATTATATGGATGTGTTTGATTTTACTCCCTATCAGTTTCCGGCTGATGATGAAAAGTCTTTATGGAGAACTACTCATTTTGATTATCATCCAATGGAAGATGAGTTACTAAAGTTAGATATATTGGGTCATGATGATCCAACTATGCTTAAAATGCTTCAAGATTTAACTGGAGTAGATGTTACTAAAATTCCTTTTGATGATCCTAAAGTTTTGAAATTATTATCTAGTCCTGAGCCTCTTGGAGTTACTAAAGAGCAAATAAATTGTGAAACCGGTACTTTAGGAGTTCCTGAACTTGGTACTAAATTTGTTATTCAGATGCTTGTTGATACTCAGCCAAAAACATTTGCTGATGCGGTTAAAATATCAGGTCTTTCTCACGGTACTGATGTTTGGCTTGGTAATGCTTCTGAGTTAATTAAAAACAATGTAGTAGAGTTTAGTGAAGTTATTGGCTGCCGTGATGATATTATGGTTTATTTAATTAATAATGGAGTAGAGCCTCTTGATGCTTTTAAAATAATGGAGTTTGTTCGTAAGGGACTTCCTTCTAAACTTCCAGATGTATGGAAAGAATATGAAGCTATATTAAAAGAAGCAGACATTGCTCCTTGGTACATTGAGTCTTGTGCTAAGATTAAGTATATGTTCCCTAAAGCTCATGCGGTTGCTTATATTATGAGTGCTCTTAGAATTGCTTATTTTAAAGTTTATTATCCTATATATTATTATAGTGCATATTTTTCAGTAAGGTGTAATGCCTTTGAAGTAGAAACTTTAATTAAAGGAAAAGAAGGAATTAGAAACCGCATCTTCGAACTTGAAAGTAAAGGATACGAGCAAACAAATAAAGAAGCAGAAGTACTTGATGTACTTTATTCAGCTCTTGAAATGGTTGAAAGAGGATTTGTTTTTAAAAATATTGATCTTTCAAAAAGTGACAGTACTAAATTTTTAGTAACCGAAGATGAAAAAGGTTTAATTATTCCTTTTAGAGCTCTTGATGGACTTGGAGATAATGCTGCTAGAGAGGTTATAAAAGCAAGAGAAGAAAAATATTTCATTAGTATTGAAGATGTTCATTTAAGAGGTAAAATAAATTCAACAACTATTGATAAAATGAGATTACTAGGTATTTTTGAATCTCTTCCTGAATCAAGTCAATTAAGTTTATTTGATTTGTAAATTATTGCATTTTAGTTAAATAGTTAGTATACTTATTATCAGAACAAAATAGAAATATAATAGAGGTCTTTTAAAGACAGATGTAAGGTGGAAAATAATGAAAATAAGAACAATTAGCGGAGCCATTTTAATAGCAGTTTTACTACCAGTTGTTATCTCTGGGGGAAAGTTATTTGCATTTGCAATAGGTATGATAGCTCTCTTAGCAGCTAAGGAAATAAATGATATCTATGATCATCCTTTGGTTATTAAACTTCTTACTTACTTTTCAGTAATAACGATTGCTTTTTCAAATTTTGATTCAAGTACTATAATGTTTGGTTTAAATTATGAAAAATTAAGTATCTTAATACTAGTGTTATCTATACCGATTATATATTATCAAGTAAAAGGTAAATACTCTGTTGAAGATGCATTTAAATTACTGGGATTTGTATTACTTATCGGTCTTGGTTTAAATTATTTTATAATGGTTAGAGACATGAGTTTAAAATATTTTCTATACATGATTTTAATACCAATTATGACTGATACTTTTGCATATATAAGTGGAGTAATGATTGGAAAACATAAGGTAACTAAGTTAAGTCCCAAAAAGAGCTGGGAAGGTTATATAATTGGCTCTCTCATGGGAACATTTATTATGACAGTTTACTATACAACATTTATAAATGCTCAGGAAAGCTTATTAACTGTTATAATAATTACATTTATATTAACTATAGCAAGCCACACTGGAGATTTATTCTTTAGCGCTATAAAAAGGCACTATAACATAAAAGATTTTGCTAATCTAATACCAGGACATGGTGGAGTACTTGACCGAATAGATAGTTTATTATTTGTAGCAATAACATTTATTTTGTTTTTAAACATATTGTAGGAGGATAACATGACATTAATTACATTAATTTTAGTACTAGGAATTTTAATATTTTTTCATGAACTTGGGCACTTTATTTTTGCAAAAAAATATGGTGTTTATGTATATGAATTTGCACTGGGAATGGGACCTAAGATCTTTTCTTTTAAAAGAAAAGATAAAAACGATCCCACTCTTTATTCACTAAGACTACTTCCAATAGGTGGTTTTTGTGCGATGGCTGGTGAAGTAGATGAAGATGATGATACTATTAAAAAAGACCAGTTTATGTGCAATAAAACTAAATTTCAGAGATTTATGATTTTAATATCAGGAGTTATGTTTAATATAATTCTTGCGNTCATTCTTTTATTCTTGCACGGATATATCTGGGGACATCCTGAGCAAAAACCAGTTATCGGAGTTGTTACTGAAGATAAACCGATCGCAAATGCTGGCATCACGGTAGGAGATGAAGTATTAAAGTTAAATGGATACAAAATTAATTCTTGGGATAAATTAATGATTGTTCTTAATTTTAAAAATAAAGATAATATTTATGAATTTGAAATAAAGAAACAAGATGGATCAATAAAAACCTATGAAATAACTCCAGAAATTATAAAAGATGAAGATGATAATGAAACTAAAATGTTTGGTTTTGGAGTAGGGGAAGAATTAAATACGGGATTTATTTCTTCAGTAAAATATGCATTTACTAAACTATGGTCAGTCCTTGCATCAATGGCAATTATAATTTCATCACTTTTTACCGGAAAATTAAGTATGTCTAGTTTAGCTGGACCAGTCGGAATGTACTCGCTTGTTGGTGAGGTTGTCGGACTTGGTAAAATGTCACAAATAATGCAAACCTTAGTATATTTTACAGCTTATTTAAGTGTTAATTTAGCATTTATAAATGCAATTCCTTTTCCAGCATTTGATGGAGGAAGAATACTATTTATTGGTATTGAAGCTATAACTAAAAAGCCAGTTAATAAAAATATTGAAGCAACACTTCATACAATTGGTTTTATATTATTAATGATATTAATGCTATATATTACGATCAATGATGTGCTGAGACTCAGATGAAATTTTTCTTGCAAAAAAACTCGACTAATGATAGTATATAAAGTATAGAATATAAAGGGAGAATTGCTATGAACAAGTTAGAAACATTTTTAGAAAGAATATATAATAATAGTGCTAATCCATCACTATATTTTTACATTATTATAGGTGGAATTGCTTTAATTATTATACTAGTTATTATTTATGCAAGTATTAAACCAAAAGAAGAAATAAAAGAGGATAAATCTTTAAAAGAAGATGATGAAAAAGAAAAAGCACCTCTACTAACTAATGAAGTAAAGGAAGAAGATCCTAAAGTAGAAGAACCAATAATAAAAGAAAAACCACTTGAAAACAAAGAGTTAAAACCAGAAGAAGAAAAAGTAATGCCTGAAACTTTTAGCTCGGTTTATTTAGATATTAAACCACTAAAAAAAGAAGAAACTATTGAAAACATTAAACCTAAGGAAGAACCAAAAACAGACTTTGCTAAAGAAGAGGCTAAAGAAGAAGTAAAATCAGAACCTACAAAAAAAATTGATGACTTAAGCATTAATCCAGATATGTTTAAAGAAAAGGAAGAATCTTTAATAAATACAATCCCAAACTTATTTGAAGGACTAACTAAATCTAAAAAAGAAGAAGTTATAGAAGATATAAAAGAAGAAGCACCTATAATTGATCTTGGTGTTAAAGTAGAATCAGTTAAAGAAACTAAAAATGATATTCCCGAAATGGTTGTTATTGAAGATATAAAAGAAGAAAAAAAGCCAGAAATAATTAATGAAGAAGAATTTCAAAAAGAAGTTAAGGAAGAAGTAATTAATGAGGAAGTAAATGAAGAATTAGCTGTTACTCCCGAATCTATTAAAGCTAAACTTGAAGCATTATCTAAAAAAAGTGAAAAGAATGAAAATGATTTAGATGATATTTTAAAACAAGTTGGTATAGAAGAAACTCCTGAACTTCCAAAAATGAAAGATGAAGAATCAGTTTTATTAGGTAAATAATAAAAAATATTAAATAATAAATGAAAAATGAATCAAATTATAATAGTTTGATTTGTTTTTTTTCTGTGGCAATGCTATACTAAATTAGGAAGGCTACTGATTTTAGTAAGCTTTATAACTGGCATAAGAAAGCGAGGAAAGAGAATTTATTCTCGAGAAGTAAATGACAAAATATGATGAAAAATCAATAACGGTATTGGAAGGTTTAGATGCAGTAAAAAAGCGACCTGGAATGTACATTGGAAGTACTGATAAAAAAGGAATGCACCATCTTGCCTGGGAAATAATTGATAATAGTATTGATGAAATAATAAATGGTTTTGGTGATAAAGTAACTGTTACTATAAATGAAGATAATAGTTTGACCGTAACTGATAATGGAAGAGGAATACCAGTAGGTAAGCACGAGACAGGTAAATCAACTCCTGAAGTGATTTATACGGTTTTACATGCTGGAGGTAAGTTTGAAGACTCAGGCTATAAAATAGCAGGCGGACTTCATGGTGTCGGGGCATCTGTTGTAAATGCTTTAAGTGAATTTTTAGAAGTTACTATTAACCGTGATGGTTTTAGTTATAAGATAGGTTTTTCGGATGGTGGTAAACTTGATTTTCCTCTAGAAAAAATAGGACCTACTAATAAAACCGGCACTAGTGTTACATTTCTTCCTAGTAAAGAAATATTTAAAAATATTAACTTTAGTTTTACAACTCTTTGTGAAAGAATGCAAGAAAGTGCTTTTTTACTAAATAATTTAACAGTTGAAGTAGAAGATGTACTAGATGAAAAGAAAAATATTTATCATTATGAAAATGGAATTATTTCCTTTGTAGAATATATTAATGAAGGAAAAAAATCTATTCATGAAGTTATTCCTATAACTGGAAGTAAAAATAATATTGATGTAGATATCGCTATACAGTATGTAGATACTTATAATGAAAATATCTTATCATTTGTAAATAATGTAAAAACAATTGATGGGGGAACTCATGAAGTTGGTTTTAAGACTGCTATTACAAAAGCATTTAATGACTATGCTAAAGATAAAGGTCTATTAAAAGAAAAAGATTCTAATTTTGAAGGATCAGATGCAAGAGAAGGTTTAACTGCGGTATTAAATATTAAAATACCTGAGAACTTACTTCAATTTGAAGGTCAAACAAAAGGAAAACTAGGAACTCCAGCTGCTAGAAGCATTGTTGAAAGTATTACCTATGATACTTTAAGATACTATTTAGAAGAAAATAGAGAAATATCAGAAGCACTAGTAGATAAAATGAACCGTAGTAAAATAGCAAGAGATGCTGCTAGAAAAGCAAGGGCTGATGCAAGAGCAGGAAGATCTAAAAAAGGAGCAGCTCAAAGTTTAAGTGGTAAACTTACTCCTGCTCAAACAAGGAATCCTAAAATAAATGAATTATATATAGTCGAAGGTAACTCAGCTGGAGGAACTGCTAAAAAAGCCAGAGATCGTAAATTTCAAGCAATTCTTCCACTTAGAGGTAAGATTCTTAATACTGAGAAAGCTAAAACTGAAGATATATTTAAAAATGAAGAAATTAATTCCATGATTCATGCAATAGGTGCTGGTGTTGGTGCTGAATTTGATGTCGGAGATATTAATTATGACAAAGTTATCATAATGACAGACGCCGACGATGATGGTGCTCACATTCAGTGTTTACTTTTAACATTTTTCTACCGTTTTATGAAACCTCTTATTGATGAGGGACATCTCTATATCGCAATGCCACCACTATATAAAGTAGATTATGGCAAGAATCATGAGTACTGCTGGACAGATGAAGAATTAAAAGAAATCACTGCAAACAAAGTCAATTATAAAGTTCAAAGATATAAAGGACTAGGAGAGATGAATCCAACTCCACTATGGGAAACAACAATGGATCCTAAAACAAGAAATCTAATTAAAGTAAATATAAATGATGCTTCTCTTGCTGAAAAAAGAGTAAGTGTTCTAATGGGAGATGTTGTTGAATCTAGAAAAGAATGGATTAATGAAAATGTTGAATTTTCACTAGAAGATGATTATGCAATTTAACTCAAAAGACCTAAAGGTGTCAATGTTTTCAGAAACCACTTTTACTTATAAATAAAAAAGAAGCAAACGCTTCTTTTATATTTCTCTCATTAAATGTTCATTTTTATAAGGATTATCTTTATCAATATGATCAATAAATAAAATACCATTTAAGTGATCTATTTCATGCTGAAATAGAACTGAAATATCTTCTCTAACTCTAATATTAAATGGATTACCATCTATGTCGTATGCTTTTATAGTTATTCTAGCATGCCTTGGAACAATTCCATCAACTGGTCTTGCTATACTTAAACATCCTTCACCCTCACCAACAAAGATTAATTCTTCACTTTTACTGACTATTTCAGGATTTATAATAACATGCCTTTTAAATGTACCATCTTCTAGTTCTTCAGAAGCAACAAAGATTCTTTTAGGGATTCCTAGCTGAATAAAAGAAAGACCCATTCCAGCTCTTAAATTATATTTCTCATTATATTCATCTATTTGACTCATTTCTAAATATGTTAAAGCATCATCAATTAGTTTTAACTCTTCTTTTTCTAGGGGAAAAGTTACTTCTTTTGATATTTGTCTTAGAGTTTTATCNGTTTCATCTAAAATTTTTAAATTCGGTAGTTTCATTACTTCACCTCGCCATAGTATTTTATCAGATTATTAAATAAAAAGAAAGTCCGACAAATAATTTAAACCCTTTAAAGTATTATAAATACATGATAAATATAATAAAAGAGGATTTAACTGTATCTAGATTTATATTAATATTTATAATAATATGTTTTATAACAGCACTGCTAACTATTATATATAGCAGTAAGTTAAAAGATGACCTTAATGAAAGAGCCTGCACAGCCTTTGGATCTCGTTATGAAGACGGAAAATGCCTTGAAACCGTCGGTGTTTTCGACTAATTTGACAAAATAAAAATATTATTGTATACTAAATTTCCAATTAGGGTATACTAAAAGTGACCCGAAATTGACAAACAGTCCTAAATATGCTATACTTAAGGTGTATTAGGGATATAGGGGGTAATAAAAATGAAGGGATTTTTATTAGATTACATTAATGAAAATGAGTTTAAGAAATTAGAAAGAGCATTAAAGAAATATAATATGCTTGCTTTTAAGAAATTAAACTTTGATTACTATCCATCACTTAGAAATGGTAAGTTCGTTGGTGAAAAGGTATCTAGTGATAAAAAAGAGAATACTGAAACCTATGAATTAAAACTACCAAGTGACTATATGTTTAGTCAAGTACATGGTGATGTAATACTTAAATATATAGTCTATAAGGATGCTAGTACGGTAATGCTTGATACTATCACTCCAACTGAAATATTGCTTGAAGGTCATATGGCTGAACTAGCAACTTACAGAGGAGTAATGATTAGTAAAGCAAATGAATCTAAAGATAAATTCAAAATTGATTTATTATATACAATGCAAGATAAATAATCTTGCTTTTTATATGCCACTTAAATCACAAGTTCCATTATTTTGCTCAAAATAACCAAAGACAGCTTCTATAAAATCATCAAAATATATATATTTACTTATATCTATTAATCCACCTAAATAGCTACTATCATTTTGTCTTTCTAGTTTTTTTATTTTATATTTAGGATAAATTTCTATATAAGGATTTTGTTTTTCTTGAATATTATCATCACCATACTCAATTATGTAATGGTATTCTTTATCATCTAGTGTACATTTTAAATCATATTTGGCTCCAATAAACCAAGCATAGGTAGATCCAGTAATTATTTTATAAACTCCAAAGATTAATATAAAAATAATAATAATTATAGTAAATGCTTTAATTATCTTCATTGTTAAACCAGCAAGTCTTTCAGTATTACTTATTTTTTCAGTTAAAATATCTTTAATATCATTATTGGTAAGTTCATCTAAACTTACCTTAAATATTTTAGAAAGCTCCATTGCTTGTTTAATATCAGGAGATGTTTCATTAAGTTCCCATTTACTTATTGTTTGTCTGGTAACAGATAATTTATCTGCTAATTCTTCTTGTGAATATCCATTTGTTTTTCTTAAATTTAATATTTTATTTCCTAAATCCATATTTACCTCTAAAACAATTATATAATAATAAGACTTAATTTTCAGCAAATTTAACCTTGAAAAAGAGCAATTATAATTAACATTTAATTGCTTTTTAAAAACTCATCTAAAAATTCTAACCATTCTTTTGCATTTTCTTCATAAAAGTATTGTCTAAGAAAATCAATCATTATTTTTTGTCTTTTATTAGATTCTTTCTTACCTGACTTAGTCATCATTAAATTATTAAGTTTAAGTAATTTTTCAAAGAAATGATTAATTGCATTATCAGTACTATGGGTAGTTCCTTTTTGATTATATTCTTCATTTGTTATATTAACATTTGGATAAANATCTCTGTCAAATATAATGCCATTTCCTTTACTAGATGTTGCATAGACAATTGATCTTACTATTCCACTTGATCCTATTGCATCGCACATATCAGCATCTGATACTATTTGACCTTCTAAAGTTTTAGGTCTGATACCTTTTAGGTAATTACTGTATCCCATGGATTTTATAATATCAATAATATAGTTTTGCTTATTATTATCAACATTTAATTCATTTAAAATCATTTTGGTGTTTATCATTTTTTCAGAATTTTCTTTTCCAACAATTTTATAATCATCAACATCATGAAGAAGAGCAGCTAGGGAAACGATTGTCTTATCTGCACCTTCAGCTTCAGCAAACTTAATTGCTAAATTATAAACTCTTAAAATATGATCACTTCCATGACCAGACTTATCACTTTCCATAAGCTTAAATACTAATTTTTGAGCATTTTCAATTAATTTGTTCATCATTTTCTCCTAATTATTATTTTCTTATCAAGAATGAAAAAAACAATCTAAATAATATTATATCTCTTCTTGTTTTAGAGGATGTATTTAACCACCATGTAAGTAATATTACCCCAAGAAATATATATATTCCTAAAACAATAAATATTGTACCTGGTTTTCCAAGTATTAAAACAAAATAAAATGAAGCTATAACTAAAGCTATTACTATTAGTTCAATAAATAGTTCTAAAGTTTGATTAGGCTGTTTATTATTTTTCTTTTTTGATTCTAATTTATCTTTATAACTAGAGTATCCTTGCAGCTGTGCCATTTTGCATGATGGACAATAATCTAACTTTTCAGGGATACTTTTACTACACTTATTACATACCACTTAAAACATCTCCTCTAACTGATAAAATTATACCATAGATAGTTGTAAATCAATTGTGAAATAATATTAAAGTATAAATTAAAACGGGCGGTTACTAGTTTATTCTAAAACTATCAAATAGTGGTTGAATCAGGAAGTTTTTAATATATAGTTTTTATAATGTGAATGTTCCTAGGAATTCAAGATAATCTGGGACTTTTTGTTTGATTATATATCCAAATAAAAAACCTTAAATATAAGGCTTTAATTGTTTAATGGTGCAGGTAACAGGAATTGAACCTGCATGGATTGCTCCACTAGATCCTAAGTCTAGCGCGTCTGCCAGTTCCGCCATACCTGCATAAAAAATGGTGGATCTTGTAGGACTCGAACCTACGACCGCCCGGTTATGAGCCGGATGCTCTAACCAACTGAGCTAAAGATCCATTTCTTACTAATAATAGCACATTTGCTTTTATAGTGCAATAATTTCTTGGTAAATNTCTGTAAAAGATGTATAATATTACTAGGAGTAGTCTATGAGTAGAAGTACAAAATCGATTATTTACTTTTTATCTATAGTAATATCTTTATTTTGTTTAGTAACAATAAATCTATACTTACATGTTAGTAGTTTGAAACTTGATTATGAAAATAAAGAACTTGTATTAATGGGAACCGAACTTAATTATCCTTATTATAATGATGATAAAGATATTTTTATTCAAAGTTTTATTAATGAAATTGATATAGATGTTATTAGTAGAGTAGATTATTTAATTAATAAGTTTGATGAGTATACTAATATTTTATTTAGATTATATGATAATGATTATATAGTAGATTATGGTAATTTAATTTTTAATGAAGATAATAATTTAATTGAACCTGACTTTTTAATTGAAAATGATGCTTTAGTAGATAAAATGAAATTATATTCTTATCACCAAGGTTTAGATTTAACTGATTCTAATATAAGTGTTGCTAAGAAAAGTTATTATTTTAATGAAAGTGATTTAGATATATATTTAACTAAATATGATTATTTAGATTCTATTACTAAAATAACTTTAAATTATAAAGAATTAAATGGTAATATAACATTTTCATTTAAAGAAGATAAAACCTATAAGTTAATGGAAGAAATAGAAGAAGATGAGTTAGTTCCTTTTGTTCCGATTATTCCGCCAGTAGAAAAAGAAAATAATAAGAAAAAAGTAGCATTTACCTTTGATGATGGGCCGACAAGTTATACATTAGAGATAATGGATGCATTAGATGAGTTTGATGCAGGAGCAACATTCTTTTTAGTAGGTTATAATGTTAAAAGAAATCCAGGGATTTTATCGGAGATTCATAAAAGAGGATATGAAATAGCAAATCACACAATCGATCATTCAAGACTAACAACTTTTACTTGTGAAAAAAGTAGGGCTAAGTTACAAGAAAATAGTGATCTTATTTTTAGTATAATAGGGGAGAGACCAAAGTTANTTAGACCTCCATATGGGGCGATAGATGATCGAATCCTTGAGTGCATTGATGANCCAGTTATAATGTGGAGCGTTGATCCAAGAGATTGGGAAAGTCGTAATACAGAAGAAGTAATCTTTCATATTTTAGAGAATCTTAAAGATGGAGATGTTGTTTTATTTCATGATTTATATCCATCTACTGTAGATGCAATTAAGATTTTACTGCCAATTTTATATGATGATGATTTTGAGCTAGTAACCGTAAGTGAGCTTTTTGAAAGTAAAAATATACCTCTTGAATCACATAATATTTACCGAAGACAATAAAATATGATTATATATTTATAATTATGTATATACTTAAGTAAGTTTGGCAATTATTTCCGAATGNTGAAAAGTGGTCGAAACTTGCTTTTTTAGTGGCTTTGTGTTAGAATATGCTTGACTTTAAAAAGAAAGAGGGTTTTGAAAATGAAAAAGAGATTTTTATGGTTATTTTTAATGTTAATTACTATTACTAGTTTTAGCATTAAAGTTGATGCTTCTGCGCCAAGAACTTTAAAAGCAGGCGGAACAATATTAATGCCAGATTATGTTTCTGGGTACCCAGTTTACTGGAAGTCAACTGAGGACAAAAAACATGAGCTATTTTGTGAGGTAGCTAATTTACCTTTCCCAAGTGGAAAGACAATCACAAGAGTTTCTGAGGCTGATAAAGGANTTGCTTATATTATTAAAAACAAGCCAAATACATGGAGTGGTAATAGAGACTACTATGTAACTCAAATGGCTNTATGGTGGTATAAAGATATCCTAGCAGGCGGAAATTCAAACTTAGATGCTAACTTTAAAAGTTATTGTCAATTAAACAGAAATTCCCATGATCAATGTAGGGATATAGTAAATTTAGTAGAAGGAGCTAGGAAATATAGTGGATCTAAAGCTAGTATGGTCTTTAGTAGTGGCACTGTACGTTTTACTGAAACAGGAAACTACTTTATATCAGATGTTATCACATTTAGTAATTCGAATTTAAGTAAATTCAATGGACTAAAATTAATCGGTGCACCTACAGGAAGTACAATTACAAATATTAAAAATTATGATAGTTATTCACAATTTCAAATTAGAGTTAATAAAAACTCAATAACTGAAGGAAAAACTTATAATTTTAAGGTAGAAGCAACTGGAACATACACAGATTTATCAGTATATGATTATTACTACGCTTCAGGATATCAAAAAGTATTATACGATGTAGTATATACAAAAAATAAAACGATAACTGAATCAAAAAGTATTAGTTTATATATAACACCTAAGAAGGTAGTAATACCGCCAACACAACCAACAGTTATGAATTCACTAACTATTGAAAAGGTTGATCAAAATGGAAAACATGTTAGAAATGCTGAGTTAACTCTATATTATGGAAACTGTAGTAAGTCTACATGCTATTCAAAAAATGTATTTAGTAGATGGACTACATCAGCTAGTTCATATAAAATATATGATTTGCCAATAGGTTATTACACAGTTGTAGAAACAAGAACACCAAGTGGTTATCAAACCGCCGAAAAAGGATTAATATATATAGGTAGAAATGACATTGATTATAAATATACAGTTATTAATAAACCTGAAGTAAAAATACCGGAAATTACACAACCTAAACCAACCGTTATGAATTCACTTACTATTGAAAAGGTTGATCAAAACGGAAGACATATTAGAAATGCTGAATTAACTCTATATTATGGTAACTGTACTAAGTCTACATGTTATTCAAAAAATGTATTTAGTAGATGGACTACATCAGCAAGTTCATATAAAATATATGATCTACCAATAGGTTATTATACAATTGAAGAAACAAGAACACCAAGTGGTTATCAAACCGCTGAAAAAGGATTAATATATATCGGTAGAAATGACATTGATTATAAATATACAGTTACTAATATACCTGAAATTAAGGTAAAACCAGTTGTTATTAGTAAAACTGAT
>JGI24710J26742_10002669_pt1 | contig 15596 bp, 8 predicted proteins | sample BioPla2DNA2_FD_26742 | JGI IMG/M metagenome (IMG submission 26742) | reverse complement strand
TGCCGCTAGCAGCCATTTGGCTATTCGCTATGGTATTCACGGCCCTTCGTATGGCGTTGCTACTGCCTGTGCAAGCGCCAATAATGCGATGATTGACGCCTATAAAGCAATCAGGGACGGCGACGTTGACATTGTTTTGACGGGTGGAACGGAAGCTGCCATTTCCAAGTTGGGATTGGCTGGTTTTGGCGCGATGCGCGCTCTTTCAGAGCGAAATGACGAACCAGAAAAAGCCAGTCGTCCTTTTGACGTTGACCGTGATGGGTTCGTCTTAGGCGAAGGCGCTGGAATTCTTGTTTTTGAAGAATTAGAGCATGCCAAGAAACGAGGGGCTGATATTCTTGGAGAGTTTATCGGTTATGGCGTAACGACGGACGCCTTGCATCTCACTCAACCGGACGACCAGGGAATCTTTGCTGGCGAGGCTATGAAAGCGGCTCTCCGGTCAGCAGGAATTTCAGCAGGAGAAGTCGACTACATTAACGCCCACGGAACGGCCACGCATTTAGGCGATGCAGCAGAAGTGGAGGCAATTAAGCGAGTTTTTGGAGATTCAGCTAAAAATCTATCTGTCTCTAGTACGAAGAGCTCAATTGGGCATCTTTTAGGGGGGAGCGGAGGCGTCGAGATAATTTTTACACTTTTAGCGCTTCGCGATAACATTGTGCCGCCCACTTTGAATCTTGGAAATCCCGACGAAGGATTTGATTTAGATTTTACTCCGTTGACGCCAAAAGAAAAAAGAATCAATTGTGCAATCTCCAATAGTTTTGGATTTGGGGGACATAATGCGAGCGTTGCTGTTGCAAGCTTTGTTGATTGAGATTATACTATGACGGCGTGGGGTTTACGTTCTTTTGAACGAGAAAACAACACGCCGTTTATTTATTGTTGATCATTAGAAACAGGCTTTGTGTACAGAATATAGGGAAACTACATAGAGCGTCTGTGATTGTTTGCTTGACGATATAAGGATTACATTCATGAGTTCGACACAAGTAATGCACATCGGAAAGTACCGACTGTTGAACGTCGTTTATACGGGGCAAACAAGCCGAACTTGGCAAGCATATGATGATCGTGCTCGGCGTTATGTTGGTATTAAGACATTATTTCAGACTGCAAGTCGTGATCGTCAACAAGTGAATATGTTGAAGTGGGAGTATAAAGTTGGCTCCAAACTTCACAGTGAACGTATTGTTGATATTTTTGAGTTTGGGTGGCATAACAAGTCTCCCTATATCGTAATGGAATGGATACCGGCCTCTAACATAAAACAGCATATGCAGAGGAAATATGAGAACTATTGTGTTTTCTTGCCTGAGATGCTTCCGCAAATGGTAGAGGCGTTGGCTATTCTCCATGAGGCCGGTTGGGTTCATCGCGACGTCAAGCCCGATAACTTTTTATTTTCCGAGGAACAAGGCGTTAAGCTGATTGACTTTGCTTTGGCGAAGCAGATTAAAGGCAATCCTATTGCCAAACTTTTAGGCTTCAAAAGCGTGCCGCAGGGTACTCCAAGCTACATGGCCCCTGAGCAGATTTTAGGTAAGCAGGTTGATGGTCGCGCCGACTTGTACAGTCTTGGTTGTACTTTTTTTGAAATTCTTGCCTCTCGTCCGACATATACGGGCGTCAATCAAAATGAATTGTTGCAAAAACATATTTCTGACCCCATTCCTTCGATTCGTGCCCGTAACAAAAATGTTACGCCTGAATTCGCCGTTTTATTGCAACAAATGATGTCTAAAGACCCGAATGACCGCCCGAAGTCTGCCCGTGATTTATTTCTTGTTTTACGCAATCTAAAGATTTTTATACGCCCCCCGCAAGAAGGCGACAGAGTCGATTGAGTTGCGTCCCTTTCCAATTTCAGCACTCAAACCTAGGCGAGAACGGAAAAAAGTTCTACTCTAGGTTTTTTAACTCAAGAGGGCGGCTACCAGTTGACTAGAACAGAAAAAGGTTTAGAATCGTGGGGAATTTTGTTTGTCCTTTGTTCGTTCGTTTGCTTCTGATTGAGCGCGAACAGGGGAGGAGCGTGGAATGTCGGTTACCGCGCTTTGTTATTGTTCTACCGACTTTTTTTGCTCGTAGAATTGGGCAAATTGTAGTTTTGTCGTCTAAACGTCGTATGGACTTCTCCTTCTTCGTGAAGAAGATTTCGTAACGGTGTGCCGAAAGACGATAAAGGAAGGAAAAAATGGCCGAAACCGCTCTCTCTATTAAAGCTTTGATTGATTCTGGCGTTCACTTTGGACACCGCGCCAGCCTTTGGAATCCCAAGATGCGTCCGTATGTTTACGGTCGTCGCAAGCTGATCCATATTATTGATGTTCGTGAAACGGTACGCGGTATTCTCCGTGCCCGTAAATTCTTGAAACAAGTTGCTTCTGAAGGAAACTTAGTCCTCTTCGTTGGCACCAAACGTCAAGCGTCTGAAACGATCGAAGCGCAAGCAACTCGTTGCGGTATGCCATTTGTCGCCGAGCGTTGGCTTGGGGGTACGTTGACGAACTTTGAGACGATCCGCAGCCGTCTCCGCCGTCTTGAAGAACTCGAAAAGATTATGCAAGGCGAACTTCTCTCGACCTATTCGAAGAAAATGCAGGCTTCTCTTAGTCGCGAATATCGCAAGATGTATCGTAACTTGAATGGTTTGCGCAACATGGACCGCTACCCTGTTGCTATGGTCGTTGTTGATCCTCGTAAAGAAAAGAACGCTGTTCGTGAAGCTCGCAAACTTGGCGTGGTTTCTATTGCCCTCATTGATACGGACTCTGATCCTGATGACGTCGATCTCCCGATTCCCGGTAACGACGACTCGATTCGTTCGATCGATCTCGTTATCTCCTATCTTGCCGATGCTGTTATTGAAGGCGTTAAGGAAAGCGAATCGAACAAATACGACGAAACTGCAGTTGACGGCGCTGATGAAAAAGCAGTTGCCGATGCTGAATAAGTTTCACTTTGTTAGAGAATTTGTACAAGCTTGTGCAGCTCGCTGAGAACTGCGCTTGTCAGGATCTGTTGAAGTGAAAATGTCAGTTTTTTGACTTAAAGATTTGACGTCTCGTTCTGAATCAAGTCGAGATAAAAACACATTTTTGGAGATATATTAATGGTTGAAATTACTGCCGCTATGGTCAAATCGCTCCGCGATAAGACCCAATTGCCGATGATGGAATGCAAGAAGGCCCTTCAGGAAGCTGATGGGGATGAAGAAAAGGCTATCGACTTGCTTCGTAAATCTGGTAAAGCTAAGATGAGTAGTCGTGCAGACCGTGAGACTGCAGAGGGCCGTATTGAAATCTTCAAAGGCGAGAACGGCGTTACGTCTATGATCGAGATTCAATGCGAATCTGCGCCGGTTGCGACGAATTCCCAATTTGTCGAATTGACGAAAAATCTTGCCAAGCAGCTTGCCGAGGGACCTGGCGCCGCTACTCCTGAAGAGTTGCTGGCACAAGGTGATCTTCAACTTCAATTCGACGATCTCATGAATAAGATTCGTGAAGTCTTCAAGCTTCCGAGAATCCTTCGCGTCGAAGGTTCTGTTGGCGTTTATGTCCATCACGACGCCAAGACCGGAGTTATTCTTGAAGTTGAAGGTTCGAACGATGAAGTCGCCAATCAAATCTGTATGCAAGTTTGCGCGATGCGTCCGCAAGCGGTAAGCGCTGACGATTTGGACCCGGAAATCTTGAAGAAGGAACGTGAGATTGCCGAGGAACAAACTCGCGTTTCGAACGTTGGCAAGCCGGATCACATCATTGAGAAGATTGTCGATGGTCGTGTTAAAGCGGTCCTTAAGGAGATCTGCCTTGTAGAGCAAGATTTCTTTATGGATAATAGCAAGTCGGTTGGGCAAGTTGCAGAAGAAGGCGGTCTTAAACTTAAGAAGTTCTACCGCTGGAGTGTCGGCGGCTGATTTGCCAGACCCTGTGCAGACGATTTGATTTCAAACGCCAAGAGGAAGAGGAATTCCTCTTGGCGTTTTTGTGTATGACGGGCATACCCCGAATCTTGGATGAAAGTCCCAAGGAGCGTAGTTGCCGACGAATCTGATAGCGACTTGCAAGCTTCACGTCGTGAGGCGTGGGGAGAAGAAGCAATAGCGAAACCGTAGCCCTACGAACTGAAACCTGATATTAAGGCGAGTCAAGCGGACATGACGGCGAAAGACGTTAAAATCGAAAAGAGGCAACCGTAACCTTGGCTTGTAAATCAGGAGGGTAAACGAGGAAAGATTCGAGGGCTTATCCCGTGAGGTCTCACAGGCGGCTTTAACCGTAGTAACAACTAGCTGTGAGAAGTCAGCAGAAGCCGTAGTAGGTGTGACCAATATCGAAGGGCTGAACAACTTAACCGTGTAATCATAATGTATGTCCTATGGAATGTCTGACAGTAGGAAGGTCTAAACGTGTATATGAGCAGATACTGCGCTGCCTACGATGAATTCATGGGAACGGAAAGGAGAAAACACGCAAGGCGTCACGCTTTGAAGTTAAGTTGAACCGCCATATGTCGAACCGCGCGTACGGCGGCGTCAGAGGGGAGAGAAAATCTTCCCTACTCGATCGACGTGAAACTGCAGTTTAAACTTATCTACTACTCAAATAGCTTTGTTCTCCTATAATGACATTGGTAAAAAGGAAAGTGTTGATTTCTAAAGTTCTGATAGGGAAATAGATGAACGATTCTTTATTGACAGCGTTAAAAAAACAAATTGCGAACACTGACTTTTTCCAACGCACATTGCAAACAATTGGAATGGGGGAATCAGTTGTTTGGGAGGGATGTCTTGGGAGTTCCTATACATTACTGGGTTCAGTTTTATCGGAGCAAACTAATCGAACTGTTTTAATCGTTGTTTCAAAAGTCGCGCTTGTGGAACGTGTTGCTGCCGATTTAGCTCTGTTTACAGAAGCGCCTGTTTTAACATATCCCATTTTGACTACCTCTTCGATAGAGAATTCAGACGAAGTGTTCCTTTCGGAAGACGCAGATTTCGGCATGAGACTTCGGGTTTTAAAGGCGTTGGATAAACGAACTAGTCGCGCTGAAGCATCGAAGAATTCAAAAAAAGAACAAACAGAACGCGCGCCAATTGTTGTCGCTTCGCTTGCAGCTCTTATGCAGCCAATCCCTTCGCGCGAGCAAATATTGGACGACACAATAGCATTAAAAGTTGGCGAGGAGTTTGAGCGTGACAAGTTGACTCGTTGGCTTTCAGAGGGAGGTTTTCATTTTACTACTGCGGTTGAACTTCCAGGCGAATATTCCGTACGAGGACATATTGTTGACATATATGCCGTCGATTGGGAGCGTCCTATTCGTATGGAATTCTTTGGCGATGAAGTTGAATCCATACGCAGCTTTGGCGTTGCTGATCAGCGTTCAGTAGAGACGAAGCAATCTATTGAAATTTCTCGACTAAGAACCCGTGGAATCGCAGAGGAACGTTTCGTCGATAGACTTCCCGACGATTCGTTGATTCTGATGCATGAAACCGGTCAGATTATTAGTGAAACGACAGAGTTGGTTTCTGCTCGTAAACATCAGAACCAGAAGGACTTTGCTGTTTCAGAAATCGTCAATGCGCTTTATAGACGTCCGACTGTTCATGCCGTTGGCGTTGCGACAGGAACAGAATTTGCTAGCATGACGGCACGCGTAGGCTTTTATTCGGTCGAACGTTTACAAGGCGACCTAACTCATGTCGAAAACGCTTTAAATGAAACAGACGAAGAACAAATGATAGGAATTATTTGTTCTTCTGAAGCAGAAACTCGTCGTTTAGCAGAGACTTTCGCCCAGACTAGACCGGCAAAAGAGAAAAGGATTGTATACGAGGTTGGAACTCTTGCTAACGGTTTTGACTGGCGAGACGGGAAGGTTTTGTTGATTGGGGCCGACCAACTCTTTGGACGCTCTATCGCCTATCGTGCTAAGAGAGTTCAAACTAAGAAGTTGAGTAAGATAGTTGACTCATTCTTAGAATTGTCCCCGGGCGATTTGGTCATACATGTCGAACGCGGCCTAGCTAGATACTTGGGCGTTAAAACGATTCAGAAGACTAATCAAAGTGAAGACCATTTGATTTTGGAATTTGCGAATTCTGTCCATCTCTATGTGCCTGCTTCAAAAATTGGCAAGATTCAACGATATATTGGTTCTGGAAAACACGTGCCGAAACTTGCAAATTTGAACGGAACCACGTGGAGTAAACAAAAAAAGGAAGTACAACAATCGATCTGGACTCTTGCTGCTGAGATGATTGAATTACAGGCGGAACGGGAGACTTTGGAAGGTATTGCCTTTCCCGAAGACGGAGCGTGGCAAAGTGATTTTGAATCTTTGTTTCCGTATTGTGAAACTGAAGACCAACTTGACGCAATTGATTCAATTAAAAAAGATATGGAACGATCCCGTCCCATGGATCGACTCCTTTGTGGCGACGTAGGGTTTGGAAAAACTGAAGTTGCGCTTAGGGCGGCGTTTAAAGCTGTCGAGGCTGGCTACCAAGTCGCCGTATTGGCGCCAACTACGGTTTTGGTTGAACAACATTATCGTACTTTTTCTGAACGGACGTCTTCCTTTCCCATAAAAATAGACACTTTATCAAGGTATTCTTCAAAAAAAGAACAGGAAGCTACGGTTGAAAAACTGAAATCAGGCGAGATTGATATTGTTATCGGCACTCACAGACTAGTTCAAAAAGACGTTCAATTTAAAAACTTAGGTCTTGTTGTCATTGATGAAGAACAAAAGTTTGGCGTAAAAGATAAAGAGAAGCTAAAGACGCTTAGATCAATGGTGGACGTACTAACGATGACAGCTACTCCGATTCCCAGAACGCTCCATTTTTCTTTATTAGGAATTAGAGATATTTCTAATCTTGCGACTCCGCCTGCAGACAGATTGCCAGTTGAGACACGAGTTTTGCGTTTTAATGAAGACGTCATTCGAAACGCTGTTTTACGAGAGTTGAACCGTGGAGGACAAGCGTACTTTCTTCATAATCGTGTTCTTGATATTGAGGAAAAGGCTGCTGAGCTGCAGCGAATAGTACCGGAAGCTCGAATCCGTATCGGACATGCTCAGACGTCTGCTGCAAAGATTGAAGCAACAATGCGCGATTTTGTTCTGAAGCGTTTTGACATACTGGTGTGTACTACCATTGTCGGAAGTGGAATTGATATTTCCAATGCTAATACGATATTTATCAATAGAGCAAATTACTTTGGATTGGCAGAATTACACCAGCTTAGAGGTCGGGTAGGACGTGAAAAGAAACAAGCATATTGTTACTTAATGCTGGAGCCTAATCAAACATTATCTTCCAATGTTGCCAAGCGACTACATGCGTTGGAAGAATATGACAAATTGGGTTCAGGGTTCCAAATTGCGATGAAGGATCTTGAGATACGCGGCGCTGGAAATATTCTTGGCACAAGTCAGAGCGGTCATATCGCCACAATAGGATACGAAATGTATTGCGATCTTTTAGACGAAGCTGTTCGAGCCTTAAAGAAACAGCCTCAAAAGCTTCGCGTTGATGTTGAGATTGACTTGCCTGGCAGCGTCATACTATCCGACGACTATGTACCTGATTCGCGGGCGAAAATTGATTTCTATCGTCGTTTTGATCGGGTAACAAAAGTTGAAGAGGCCGTTGAGTTACGTAATGAGTTGGCAGATCGGTTTGGCGTTCTTCCGCCAGAGGCAGAACGGCTATTTATCTTAGCACAAATTCGACTTGCCGCTTTTGAGTATAGGATAAAAACTATTCAAATGGAGCAATTTGAAGGACTCCTTTCCTGTGAAAAAATGTTAGCGTTGTCCTTTCGCGCGCCAGACTTGATGTATAGGTTACAGAGCGAACTGCAAAAACGCAATATTTCTATGCGGCTTGTCGAGTCAGAGCGCGGCATATTTAAGGGGTATATTGGCATTCCCGAGATCTTTTTTGAATCCGATGGAAACGTGCGAGTGGATGAATTGCTTGGTTATACGTTAAGGCTTTTTGACGCCAACGATAAACAAAAGACCCCTCCTAAGGTTTTGTTACAGCCCGTTAAGAAGGCTAAAAGGGGTAAGGAAATAACGAAAGTGACGCAGACGTCTAAGAATCCGCCGCTTGGCGCAACTGTGAAGCGTATTAAAAGCGAAAAGAATAAAAAACAATAGTTTTAAGCAGTAAACTATTTGTTGAGTGGAGCTTGTAGAGCAAGCGCTTGTTCTAAACGCGCCCGAAATCTGATATAGAAAGAATCTGATATAGAAAGACTTTTGAGTTGTTTAAAAAGCTTCTGCAAATATGAAGAAGTCCTCTTGAAGCGCCGTTGTTTTCCTTTGCTCTAGCTTTCAACTAGCGGCTAATATCGTCTTTTATGAAAGACAGGTTCAGAGAGCGCTAAGCAGTCTTTCTACATCATTTGAACAAATTAAGCAGAGAGAATGTGTTAGAGTCCCCAGATGAAAAGATCGCTTATAGGTCGCGAGGGTTAATAAAACTGCCCCTAGGTCGGAGGACGTTCGACGTGTTTGGTTGAACTATCGCTTCATCCTCGTTAGAACTAGAATTTGTAACTCTTGGCGTCATCTGAGGCTGAACAAACGTTGGCTCGTTTTCTGTTTCTGTCAGACCTGTCCCCAGGGTTGAGGGCATATTCGTTAGCTGACGAATGGGAATAGGCGATGGTGAGGCTAGGTTTCCAGGTTTGGGCAACCGCACTATTTCCGTGGAAACAAAAGATCTTTCTGAGATTTGTAAGGCGTTGGGGCGAACGGGAAGAACTTCCGGAATGCTCATATTCTGTGATTGCTTGAACATTTCACGCGCCTTTTTTGTCGATTGGTCGTTTTTTTGAGCGCTCTGGAGGTATTGCATCGTCTCTATTCTATTGCCGTTCAAGGAGGAAACTTTTTCCTCATAAAGCGAAGTTCTAATTCCACCGTTGGAACGGATGGGAGTTTCAGCGCTGGTTTGACGAGTTTTAGAACTATTGGCTCGTTGTGGCCCATCGATGGATGCGTCATACTCCAGGCGTGGAGATTGCATATATGTAGTTGAAGGTTGATTTTCAGCAAGGTATTTGTCAAGTTCCTTAATCTTTTGCTGAATATCTGACAATGACTTCTCTTGATCGCTAACCTGTTTCCCTTGAACTATAGTTTCTCCAATTTGTCTAGGAATAGAGTTGCTCTGTTGTGCAGTATTGTACTCTGGTGGAGTAGTGCGGTTGTAGCCTGTTATCCTGTCGTTTGTAATCTGTTGGGGAAGATAGGAATTTGGCTGTTTATTATCTGCGATTTGAGGTGTTTTTTCAAAAGGACTTTGTCTTAAAAGTGGGAAGGTTCTGGAACTATTACTAACATTTTCGTCCCGAGAAAAGGCGAATTTTGGTTTCGAGACTTTTTTTGCTTTTGGACTACCCAGCAAGAAAGCGGACCATATCTCAGATGCCGTTGGTTTTGTCAACTGAGAAGACGTCTGATCGACGTCTGGTTGCAGCTCCGTTTCGCCTTTCTCCACATGACTATAGCCAACTGAATTTTGAACCACATGAGGTGGAACGCCGTCCTGTGGCATGGTTGGATAATATTGTCCATATACAAGCTTGGATGAGGAGACAAGTAACAACGCTAAGGATGCGCCTAATAAGAAGGTGCGTTTGAGTTTTGACCAAGCTTTGAGAAACGTCATAACAATCCTCGAACGAATCATTGTGGATGGTGATGGAAAAAGAACGCGAAGAGTTTTGAACAATTTCTAATCGATGACTTTTGAGCTTTTCAGAATCAAGAGTCGCCGTAAGGACAAGGTTGCCGATCATTAAATGAACGGTTCATAATAATTTAATTCCTCGGTTTCTTTTACCGAGGAATTAAGGATCCGTTAAAATTATCGAGTGCGGAAGAAACTTGAATCGATTAATTGTGGTTCTTCAGATTTGCCACTAGCGCCTTCAACCGGCTGTTGCATCTGCAGCGGCGCGCTTTGGAGTCCTTCGTTAAGTCGTGCGCATGTCCAATAAACAATTTCGCCGTCTTGAACTAAAAGATCTCTTTCGTTGGCGCCTGGCAGCGCATAAACGAGCACGATACCCGTGTTGATTTCTGCAACATAGACGAGTGATTTTGACAGGTTGCCAACTGCGCCAACGTTCCTAATATCCGACTCTCCAGTTACCATCAGGTATTTGGGAGCCGCAGGAACGGAAAGATTGAACTGTTGAGCAGCTGCAACAAGATCGCTTCTCAAATTTCTTGAAAAGGACTTTTGGAAAGAAGGCGCTGAGCGTGAAATGACAGCCGCTGACAAACGGCAGCTTTGCGAGTCAAGGTAATACATTGCTTCGATGTTGGAACTAAAGGTCCCAGTGGCGACAATAACGCCGTCACTTTCACTGGAGGCCGACGCTAAAACGGGAATCGGGAGGTTGGCGTTTAACGAGGCGTTTCTGTGCTCAGACATACGAGAACCCGCTACGTAGCCGCCAACTGCCAATCCTAACGATAATAGAGCCACGCCCAGTCCAAATAAGATAGATTGTTTCATCTTGACCCCGTTTAAATCTAAAAAGTGAAACGTTGGAAAGTCCTAAAAATGATTTCGTATTCCATCGAAGTAATTGTGAAATGAACGATTGTTGCATTACGCCAACTGGAAGGTCTTGACATTGAGTTGTTGATGACCGCTGTCAATCACCAGATGGTTAATGCAGTGAGAGAATAGCTTTTTTAGAAGTTGACGTCCAGACGAGTTTGAAGTTTAGTGAGTAAAAACTATCAAATTTGACTTTATGCGCAATGAAAAGAACCAAAGTACGTATGGGTAAATTTTGAATGGAATTTATGAGAATGTGACAATCAAGTATTTTCTTTGGGGAAAAACGGGGCGAAAAGGAGAGTAAGTATTAGAAAAACTTATTTTAGTGAAGAAAATAATTGAAAAATCACAAAATTATCCTTTTCAAACGAGGTTATCAATCTATAATGTTGAGGACGTATAGGCGCCGCTTATGCGCGTTGTTAAGTGGAAATCAAACGCTTCTGTCACGGTAGGTGACGAGGTTTTCGTACGAGACGCTGAAAACGAGCATAATTCACGCTTTTTAAACAAAATGTAGGAGGCAACTATGTCCGACTTATCAGATTCCGCAAAACTTCTTGTTGATGGCAAAACGATCGATCTGAACGTTTACACCGGAGTTGAAGGCGACCGTTCGATCGACGTGACTTCGTTGTATAAAGATCATGGTTTGACGACATACGATCCTTCTCTGGGTAACACGGTGATTTGTCGTAGTTCAATCACTTATATTGACGGAGAACGAGGGTTACTTCGTTATCGCGGAATTCCTATTGAGCAATTTGATCGTCCGAAGCCCAATTTCATCGAGGTTGCATGGGCGCTTATCTTCGGTCGTCTCCCAAGTGAAAAAGAACTCAGTCAATTTCGCGAAGTATTGACGGAAAGCGAGTTGCTGCACGAGGGATTGAGCAATCACTTTATGTCGTTGCCAGCAGACGCTCAGCCGATGGCGATTTTGTCTGCAATGATTAGCATGATGGCCTGTTATCGGAAAGACTTTTTGGTTCTCGAAGATGAAAAGTCTTTAATGGGCGCTGCCGCACGCTTGATCAGTAAGATTCGTACGATCGCTGCGTTCACCCATCGTCGCGTTAGAGGATTGCCTTTAATCTATCCTGATCCGAACCTGCGATACTGCGCTAATTTCCTCCATATGATGTTTTCGTTGCCTTACAAGCAATTTGAAGTTTCTGAAGAAATGGAAGACGCGCTCAACCTTGTCTTTATTTTGCATGCAGATCATGAACAGAACTGCAGCGCAAGCGCTGTGCGTGTCGTTTGCTCCGCACGAGCAAACCTGTTTGCTTCTTGCAGCGCAGGAGTAAACGCTCTTTGGGGTCCCCTCCATGGAGGAGCAAACGTTAAAGTGATGGAGATGCTCGAAACCATTCATCAAGGCGGGTATAGAGCTGAAGACTGTATAGCCGCCGCACAAGACAAAAACGATTCTTTCCGGCTTTATGGGTTCGGGCATCGAGTCTATCGTAATTACGACCCGCGCGCCAAAATACTGAAAGCGGCATGTGAGCGATTGTTTAAGACGTTAAAACGTTCCGACCCGTTGTTGGATATTGCAAGAAAATTAGAAGAACTTGCTCTGAAAGATCCCTACTTTATTGATCGAAATTTGTATCCGAATGTCGACTTCTATAGCGGCATTTTACTGAGAGCGATGGGAATTCCGACTGATATGTTTACGGTTATGTTTGCTATCGGGCGTATGCCTGGCTGGATTGCCCAGTGGAAAGAGCAGCACTTTGCCGAAGACGCCAAAATCATTCGGCCTCGACAGTTGTACGTTGGTAATCCACAAACTAATTATGTTGAGATAGAAAAACGTTGACGTTGAGAACTTTTTTGCTTTGCAAAGAGTTTGGACAAGAGGGACGGTGACTTGCGTTTACCGTCCCTCTATTCATTGAAACGCAGGATTCGAAAAGGTTTTCAAAATTGTATTGCTTTATTTCTCTTTGTTCTGTAGAGTTTAGACGTCAGCAGAGATCGTTTTAAAGAAAATTTGAACGATCTTCCATTACATTTTGGCACGTTGTAACAATTTTGAGAAACGTTCAATAAAATGACAGGCGCTAGGAAGGGAAGCGGACCTAATAAGAATTCCAAGAGGTCAATTGGAGTCGATGAGGGCAGGAGCAAATTGCTCAGCCTTTTGACCTTTAATTTGAAGGGACAGAATGTCGTTACGAATGAGTCGCCAACTGTTTTGGTTCGTGAAGAGGATACTGGTAATAAAAACGACGTCCAAAGAACTCGTGAATTGTTGGATCACCTGTCGGCGACTAACGATTCGAGGTCTGGTCAAAATTATTTGACGCTTTCAAACGCCCCTTCGCGATGGCGCGATCTTTCATTTCAGCAAATATGTTTGCGCATTCTTCTGTCAAGACAAAATCTTGGTGTTTTGGTTAGCGTTTTAGTTCATATTCTTCTTGTTTTAATTCTGCTTTCAATAGTTATCTCAACAAAAGTAGGAACGTTGGGGAATTTGACGTCGCTTAGTTTTTCGTCGGAAGCCCATAAAGAGTTAAGTTTTGTTGACGCCGCTGGCTCTTCTTTGGACAACGTTGCCTTTGATATCCAACCCAATTTTTTGGAATCAGACGTAGAACAAATGTTAGATAAGGAGGCGAGTGAACAGATTGTTCATACAATTGCTGCGGAAACAACAGGGAACAGCAGTTACCTTAATGCGCCCAATGTCGAGGAGGCCTTGCACGGCTCAAGCGACGCGAGTAGTGAGATTCCTTTTTATTCCAAGAAAGGGGCAACTGGTGGTCGTGCTCGCGGTGAACGTGGCTCGGGCGCGCCTGGCAGACAAGGAGACGTCACTAAAGAAAGCGAAGACGCTGTTGAGCGAGGCCTTGACTGGCTTGCTAGGCACCAATTGCCTGATGGCGGCTGGGCTTTTGACCTGACAGAAAAAGATTCCAACGGACGCGAAGGCGCGTGTAACGGACGTTGTTCGAATTCGTCGGCAACGTCGGGAGGAACTGATTATAAAAGAAGCCTGCATCCAAGTCGAACTGCGGCGACAGCTATTGCTTTGTTACCGTTTTTAGGAGCTGGATATACGCATACTGAAGTTAACAAATATCAGCAAACAGTAGCGGCAGGAGTGCGGTTTCTGGAATATAATGCGATAATCTCAGCAGAAAACGGGGTCGATTTTCGAGCTGGATTTACAGCCGATGGAGCGGCTTATATTCAAGCGCTTGCCGTACTGACGCTTTGTGAAGCTTACGAAATGACCAAGGATCCAAACTTGAAGCCTTTGGCGCAAGGCGGACTGAAGAAAATTGAAGATTCTCAGTTGAATGACGGCGGATGGCGTTATTATTCTCCCGGTGATTTATACTTTTATAGTCATGTTCCTGGCGACACTTCTACATTAGGGTGGCAGATGCTGGCTCTAAAGTCGGGCGTTTCCGCAGGTTTTTCTGTTCGCCCTTCAGTTGCGTATCGAGCCGGTAATTTTCTTGACCTTGTGATGAGTAAGGACGCGCGTTCATATTGCTATCAGCCAAACTCCAAAGAAAAAAAATCTGAAATGTGGGGGACGACTGCTGTTGGCGTCTTGATGCGAGAGTATTTAGGCTGGGAACCGGGTAACGCACAACTAGACGCCGGCATAGACCAAATTGCCGACTGGATTGACGACGCCGATTCAATTTGGCAAAAGGTCAAAAAAGGCGCTCGCGGCGAAAAAACGAGGAGCGGCTCCATCACTTTTTTTCGGGATGATCGTCTAGTTTATAACCTTTATTTTTCCTATTATGCAGCGCTTGCACTACATCATTACGGGGGAAATGTTTGGAAAACTCGTTTTGAAAAGCAACGTGATTTTTTGGTAGAAACCCAAGCGCGTGGAGGCGTTTTTGATAACTCTTGCGAAAGAGGAAGCTGGCTTTTTTATGATAAATATATGAACGATGGTGGAAGATTGCTTAATACGTCGCTTGCGATCTTAATTTTAGAGACTCCTTATCGGTATTTGCCTATGTATCAGTGATTAGTTTATCCCAGGTTATGCATTGATACTAACGTTTTTTTAGAGAGTAGGTTTAGAAAAATTGATAAACAAATTGTTCATTTAGGTTTTGCCCTACCGTATTTCCTTTTTTTTGTTAAAATCATGTCTATGTTCCTTTATCGTTGGCAGTCTGAGAGTTTGTGATTGCTTTACGATGAGCGAATTGGCTTTATAAAAATGGATAATGAGGATCAATAAGATGAACAAAAACACCCTGCTGAAAATGATTGCCGTTTTCGTTTTGGTCCTGACAACGCAGACGGTTTTTGGTGGCGACGATCCCAAATACACAATTGCAAATGTTTGGGAACCGGGTAGTTACACCTTGCGACAGGATTGTTTTATTTCTCTCATTACATCAGTTGAAAAGAAAGTGACGTCCCGTGACCAAACGCAGGTTTTGTTCACGTGGTATGCTGACGTTTCTGAATTGCAGGAAGGCGGAATTCAAAAGCTGATCCTTAAAGCTTCGAGAGTTATGCTTCGTTTTGAAGCTAACGATTCTGAGCTTGCCTTTTTTGATAGCTCCAACGAGGGCGCCAACGATGAGTTTGTCAATGATTTGTTTCGTCGCTTTATGAGCGCTTCCATTGAAGTTGTTATTAAAAACGGCAAGACCGAAAGCGCTTCTGTTAAAGACGACGTTTGGAAGGGAATTGAGCCCAAAAATCAGGACGAAAAGGCGTTTTACGAACGATTCCAATCGCTGTTAACAAAAGAAAATTTTGAGCAGATTTTCGATCCATTCTCCTGGGTTGCGAACCAAGAGGAAGTTCAGCTTAATGACGAATGGAGTAATGAAATTATTACATCAGTCCAAGGTGTTGGCGATCAGAGTTTGAGATGGAATTGTAAATTGGATTCCATCAGAAAAATTGGTTCGTCAACTTTTGCAAATGTTGTTGCTAATAGCAACCTAGAAGTCAAGGTTCAAGAACTCTTAAC
>JGI24710J26742_10002664_pt1 | contig 15635 bp, 17 predicted proteins | sample BioPla2DNA2_FD_26742 | JGI IMG/M metagenome (IMG submission 26742) | reverse complement strand
TATTTTGGTTTCCCTGAGTGTCCTTGGTGTAGAAACGCAGTTCCGGTTCTTATCGATATAGTAAAAGATATGGGAATTGAAGAAATTTATTATTTTAATCCAAAAGAGATAAGAGAGAACAATACACAAACTTATCAGGAAATTTTAAAATTGTTAGGTGAAAATATTTTAGAAGACGAAAATGGTAATAAAAGATTATCGGTTCCTGATGTATATTTTGTATCAGGTGGCAAAATTATAGGTCATCATTTTAAGACAGTTGATAGTCAAACAGATCCTAACGAAAATTTAACTGCTGAACAAAAAAAGGAATTAAGAAATATATATAAGGGACTAATAGAAAAAACATACAATATTGAATGCGATTGTTAAGGACTTTTTAGTCCTTTTGTTGTATAATTATATTAGAAGGGATGTTAGAAAATATATGGAAGATATTATAACTTCGACAATTGAGAAAATGGATAAGGCTATTGAAGCCATGGAAAAAAGGTTTGTAAATGTCAGAGCAGGTCGTGCTAGTGCAAACGTACTTGATGGTATTAAGGTATCTTATTATGGAACTTTAACACCACTTAACCAATTAGCGACGATTTCTATTCCAGAGGCTCGTGTTTTATCAATTAAACCTTTTGATCGTAATTCTATTGGTGATGTAGAAAAAGCTATTTTTGAGGCAAATATAGGTTTAACCCCAAATAATAATGGAGAAGCAATTATTCTTAATTTTCCTGCATTAACTGAGGAAAGACGTATAGAATACGTTAAGCAAGTAAAAGCTATGGCTGAGGATGCTCGTATTGTAATGCGTAATATTAGACAAGATGCAAACAATGCCATAAAGAAATTAGAGTTACCAGAAGATGATGAAGATAAGGGAATAAATCGTGTTCAAGAATTAATAAATGAAATGAACAAAAAAATAGATGAAAAGTTAAAAATAAAAGAGCAAGAATTAATGACCATATAAAAAACAGGCTTTAAATAATCTAGAAAAAACAAAAGAAGAACCAACATTGATTAAAAAATAATTAGATTGTAATTTAAAAAGCACAATAAGTGCTTTTTATTTTTTGTAATATTCATTTAAGAAATGAAATGCTTGACAATTAATATAATAATGTATATAATTTGATACATATGAAAAAGGACTTTGAAGAGGAGAGTAATATTAACATTTTTTTAAAGCGAGTTAGGTATGGTGTGAGCTAACATTAAAATTTAATATGAAGAACACCTTGGAGTTGCTTACCGAAATAACAGTAGGCTAAGCCGGATGTAAACCGTTATATTATTACTAGATTTATAAGAATCGATTAAGAGGTCATTAATATTTATATTATGACAATTTGGGTGGTACCGCGGAACAACAATTTCGTCCCTATAGGATGATATTGTTGTTTTTTTATATATAAAGGAGGTAATTATATGGAAAAATATAAAAGTAAATTAGATTTGTATGATACACAAATAGCTATTAAAAAAATTAAAGATTACTTTGAAACTGAATTATCTAAAAAATTACATCTAATGCGTGTGTCAGCACCTTTGTTTGCAACATCTTCTAGTGGTTTAAATGATGATCTTAGTGGCGTTGAAAGACCTGTATCTTTTGATACGAAGGAAGGGCTTAGCTTGGAAATAGTTCAGTCTTTAGCAAAATGGAAAAGATATGCTTTATATAAGTATAATCTAAAAGAGAATGAAGGAATATATACTGATATGAATGCTATTAGAAGAGATGAAATAGTTGACTTCAAACATTCATATTATGTTGATCAGTGGGACTGGGAAAAAAATATCAAGAAGGAGGAGCGATCTTTAGATAAATTAAAAGAAGTCGTTGACTCCATATATAAAGTATTGAAAGATACTGATAATTATATTGCTATAGAATATCCGGTTTTATCAAAAAAATTACCAGATGAAATTTTTTATATTTCATCTCAGGAACTAGAGGATATGTATCCATCTTTATCTCCTTCAAAGCGAGAATATGAGATATCAAAAAAACATACAGCAGTATGTATTACAGGAATTGGTAAGACCTTAAAGTCTGGTGAAGTGCATGATAAAAGGTCTCCTGACTATGATGATTGGGAATTAAATTGCGACATTGTTCTTTACAATAAAGTTCTTGATGATGCCTTTGAAATTTCATCAATGGGAATTAGAGTTGATAAAGAGGCGTTAATAAAACAATTAAAAGCCACTAATAAAGAAGAAAGATTAAATTTGGAATATCATCAATCTATAATTAATGAAATATTCCCGCTTACTATTGGTGGTGGAATAGGGCAATCAAGATTATGTATGTTCTTTTTAGAAAAAATTCATATTGGTGAAGTTCAAGCATCTTCGTGGCCTTTAAAAACGATTGAAGAATGTGAAGAAAAAGGAATAATATTACTATAATTCTCTTAGTAGTGTTATAATAAAATTAATAATGGAGGAATAAAAATGACTATTGATGTAAAAAGGTTATATGAAGAAGACTATATAGGAAAAGAGATTATATTACAGGGATGGGTAAGGTCACATCGTAAGCAAAAAGAATATGGATTCATTGATTTTTATGATGGGACATGTTTTAAATCCATTCAAATTGTATATGAAAAAGATATAGATAGCTTTGATGAAATCCAAAAAATAAAAAATGGAAGTTCTCTTGAAATAGAAGGTTTGGTTGTAAAATCACCAAGTGGTGGTCAAGACTTTGAGGTGAAAGCTACAAAAGTAATACTGAAAGGAGACTCACCTGAAGATTATCCTATTCAACCAAAGAGGCATACTCGTGAGTTTTTAAGAGAAGTAGCTCATTTACGTCCAAGAACAAGACTATATCAAGCAGTTTTTAGAGTTCGTAGTGTCGCTGCTATGGCTATTCATGAGTACTTTCAAAATAATGGATATGTATATACACATACTCCGCTTATAACTACGGCTGATTGTGAAGGCTCCGATCAAATGTTTAAACTTACTACAGTTGATTTTGATAAGTTACCTCTTGATGAAGATGGTAAATTTGATGCAACTAAGGATTTATTTGGAAAACAAGTTTACGTTACTGGAACAGGCCAATTACATGGTGAAGCATTTGCAACATCATTTAAGAAAATCTATACTTTTGGGCCTACTTTTAGAACTGAGAAATCTAACACCAAAACACACGCTAATGAATTTTGGATGATAGAACCTGAAATTGCTTTTTGTGATTTAGAAGGATTAATGGATATTGAAGAAGAAATGCTTAAATATGTTGTTGGGCGTGTCTTAGATAGATGTCCTGATGAAATGCAATTTTTCGATAAGTATGTTGAGGAAGGGTTAACAGATAAACTTACCAAATTAATTAATAGCGAATTTGTAAGAATAGATTATGAAGAAGTTATAACTATCTTAAATAATGCTGATATAAAATGGGATTTCGAACCTAAATTTGGTGAAGATATCGCTAAAGAACACGAAAAATATATTACTGAATATTTTGATAGCCCAGTATTTATTACTAACTGGCCAAAAGAAATCAAACCATTTTACATGAAAGAAAACCCTGATGGTAAGACTGTTGCATCTGTTGACTTAGAAGTACCTGGCGCTGGTGAATTAATGGGTGGATCACAACGTGAAGAAGATTATGATAAACTTATAGCTCGTTGTAAGGAAATGAATATTGATATGACTACAGTAGACTGGTATATAAATTTAAGAAAGTATGGAACTTGTATTCATTCAGGTTTTGGGATGGGGTTTGAGAGATTACTTATTTATTTAACTGGTGTTGAAAATATTAGAGATGTTATTCCGTTTCCAAGAACACCAAACAACTGTGATTTTTAAAGAATAAAATTCATATTATTGCCAAATATATAATTAGGAGGCAAATATGAAACGTATACTTATTGCTGTAATGTCTTTTCTTTTTCTGGTGGGGTGCACGACTGCAACAAATGCATCAACTCCTTCAAAAGTGGTAGAAAACCTAATGACTAAGTATAAAACCCTTGATAAAGATGTAATTAATCAATTAGATAAGGTTGTTGAAAATGAACAAATTACTAAAAAGCAAAAACAAGAATATAAAGAATTGATTAAAAAACAATATCAAAACTTAACCTATAAGATAAAAGATGAAACCTATGATGATAATACAGCAGTTGTTTCAATTGAGATAGAAGTTTTCAATTATGCTAAAGCAAAGGATCAAACAGATATGTATGTTTCTGGACATGAAAGTGATTTCTTAGATGAAAATAAAGAATTATCAAAGATATTATATGAAAATTATAAGATAGAACAACTTAAAAATGTTAAAGAAAGAACTAAATATACTCTTGATATAAGTCTTACTAAAGAAGATGGAAAGTGGAGAGTAGATAAACTTAGTGATATGGAAAGACAAAAAATTCACGGTTTATATAATCTATAAAAGGACTAAGATGTCCTTTTTTTTCATATTCTTTTATAGGGTGAGGTCATGTATAAATTATTTTTCCTAATTTGTTGTTTCTTTTTTTGTGTTTTACCATGTAAGGGATTAACTACAAGTGGTGACGCTGTTATCTTAATGGAAGAAAAATCAGGACGTGTTTTATATAGTAAGAATATAAATAAACAGAAATTGATAGCTAGTACAACTAAAATAATGACGGCAGTATTAGCAATAGAATCAAATCAATTAGATGATGTTGTTACGATAGATGAAAGTATTTTAAAAGCATATGGTTCTAACATCTACATTCAAATAGGAGAAGAAATGACGCTTCGTGATTTAGTGTACGGCTTGATGCTTAGAAGTGGTAATGATGCAGCTTTAGCAATTGCTAATCATTTAGGNGGCTTAGAACATTTTGTAAAAAAAATGAATGAAAAAGCACTTGAAATAGGTATGAAAAAAACGACCTTTATAAATCCTCACGGCCTTGATGAAGATAAAAGTAATATATCAACAGCATATGATATGGCTCTTCTTACAAGATACGCTAAGAGGTATGATGAGTACTCTAAAATAGCGGGAACTAAAAAACATATTGTTAAGACCAATTACAAAACATATGCGTGGACAAACAAAAATAAACTATTAACATCCTATAAATATACGACTGGGGGAAAGACAGGCTATACTGAGAAGGCTCGTCGTACTCTTGTAACTACAGCATCAAAAAATAATCTTGATTTAATAGTTGTTACATTAAATGATGGTGATGATTGGAATGATCATAAAAAGCTATATGAATACGGATTTGACAATTATAGAAATTACAAAGTATTAAATAAAAATAAATTCAAAATAGAAAGTGATTATTACAAAGAAGACTTATATATAGAAGATAATTATTATTATCCATTAAAACCAACTGAAACAAATAATATGTCTTTAAAAATTAAGTTAGAAAAAATTAAAAAATATAAAAATAAGGATAAGGTAGGGGTAGTTGAAGTTTATTATCAAGATGATTTAGTACATATTGAAAATGTATATATAAAAGTTCCTAATTATCCTAAAAAAAGTATATGGCAGATCATAGCGGAGTGGTTTAAGCGATGATTAATATATTATGGGTTTTATTTATAGTAATTGGTATCACTTATGGCCTTGTTACTGGCCAATCAGATAAAATTAATGCAGAAATATTAAATAGTGCTAAAACATCACTAGACATGGTTTTAAATATGCTGCCTCTTGTTTCATTATGGGTTGGAATTATGAAAATAGCATCATCCTCAGGTTTGCTTGAAAAGCTATCTAATTTTCTTTCTCCTCTTTTGTCTTTTTTATTTCCAGACATTCCAAAAAATCATGAATCACTTGGTTTAATATCATCTAACATGATTGCAAATTTATTTGGACTTGGAAACGCAGCTACCCCTTTTGGTATAAAAGCGATGAAGTCCCTTCAAACATTAAACGATAAAAAGGATACTGCAACAAGAAGTATGATTACATTTCTTATTATAAATACAAGTGGACTATCCCTTATTCCAACAACCGTTATATCACTTCGTCTTATGCATGGTAGTAACAACCCCTTAGAAATAGTGGGTGCTGTAATTGTTGCATCCCTAGCATCATTAATTTTTGGATTAATACTAGACAAAATATTTGGAAGGAGATTTAAATAATGCTTCTACTATCTAAATTAATAATGCCAATTCTAATATTGGCAATTCTAATTTATGCCTTTATTAAAAAGACTAATATGTATGATTCTTTTATAGAGGGCGCGAAAGAGGGAGTTGAGATTAGTTGTAATTTGTTTCCTTATTTACTAGCTATGATTTTTGGAATTAATCTTATTATAAAGAGTGGTTTTATTCCAGACTTATTAAATGTTTTTAAACCTATTTTTAATTTTTTAAAAGTTCCTCTTGAAATTCTTCCAATGGCCATCATAAGACCTATATCAGGAAATGCTAGTTTAGCATTGATGAATGATGTTTTTACTAAGTATGGTGTTGATACCTTTTTAGGAAAACTAGCTTCTGTTATGCAAGGAAGTACAGATACTACTATATATATACTAACTATATATTTTGGTGTAATAGGAATAAAAAAAATCAAATATGCTATGTGGGTTGGTTTAATATCTGATTTAGTTGGTTTTATTATAAGTTTTATAGTTGTATCACTCTTTTTTGGTTAAACTAATTAATAATGTGTTAAAATGGATATAGATACGTAATGTGTGTGTAATTAAAAGCACATTATATAAGTAATCAATGATTACTTTTTGTTTATATAAAGGAGGTAGGATATGGAGAGATTACAGAAAGTTATAGCTCATTCTGGCTTTACATCACGAAGGAAAGCTGAAGAGTTGATTGTTAATGGAAAAGTAATGGTAAATGGTGAAATAGTAAGGGAACTAGGAACAAAAGTTGCCCCAAGTGATGATATTGTTATAGATGGAATTAAATTAGAAGCTGAAGAAAAAGAATATTATCTTTTTAATAAACCAAGAGGTGTTATAACATCTACTAGTGATGAAAAGAACAGAAAAACTGTGATGGATTTTTTCGAAACTAACAAAAGATTATATCCTGTTGGTCGTTTAGATTATGATACAACCGGTGTTTTAATTATTACAAATGATGGTGATTTTGCTAACAAACTACTTCATCCATCAAGTAAAATAGATAGATTATACATTGCTAAATTAGAAGGTATAATTGATGGAAAANCTATAAATAAAATAAAAGAAGGAATAAAAATTGATANTAAAATGGTATATCCAACGCGTGTTAAATTAAAGAAAAAGGATTTAGCTAAAAAGACTTCAATGGTAGAGATAGTTGTACACGAAGGTTATAATCATGAAATAAAGAAAATTTTTGATGCTGTTGGTTTTCCTGTAATTAAACTAAAAAGGGAATCTTTCGGGAATTTGAATGTTAAAAATTTAAAATCGGGTGAGTACAGAAGAATCACTCCTAAGGAAATAAAACAATTNTATTATTTAATGAAAAAAAACGATTAATTAATTATCGTTTTCTTTTATTTCTTCAATCGCATCAGTAGGGCAAATTTCAATTGCACTTTTTGCTTTTTCTTGTATTTCTTCTTCAATTTTTTCATCTATTGCTTCTGCAAAACCTTCGTCATCAAAAGCAAAGACTTCAGGGCATCTGCTAACACATGCTCCACAGCTTATACATAATTCTTTATTAACTTTAGCTTTCATAACTCCTCCTTGACTGTAACTATTATAATATAATAAAAAATGAAATGCAAACGATTCCCAAAAAGCTTTTTATATGTTATTATTTATATATGATGGAGGATGATGTATATGAAATCAAGGATGGATCGTTATGCTCGTGACAATTCAGATGCATATAGAACTAAAAAGAATGAAACTTTATATGAAGAAATTTATGAAAAAACTCTACCATCATCCAATGTAGCGTTACTTGATAATGAAAGTGAAATAGATATAACTAANCTTCAGGATTTAATAAAACAAAGAGACGGATATAAACGTATAAAGGAATTTGAAGAAGTTTTACTTAAACCTGAACNTCCAAAAGAGGAAGAAGAGTATGATATATATGAGGATATAGATAACAAAATATATGATATCAATGCAATACTGGAAGAAGCAAGATCAAAAAGGGAACCAAACTCACGTGAGAAGTATCGAAATCTAAAAAACACTCAATATAATATACTTAGTAATTTAAATTTTGATGAAGAAGATTATGAAGAANAAATGGATACTGACTTTTTTACAAAAGATAAGACAATGCGTGAACTTATGACAGAATTGAATGAAAAGACAACAAAAATTACTAATAAAACAAGGGAAAACACTAAAANTAGTCTTGACTTGTTTGATAATTTAAAGGGTAATGGTGATACGGTTTTGACTAAACCTATTAAGAGTGATGATGTTAAACCTCAATCCGAAGAAACATTTTATACTAATGCACTTAGTTTTACAAAAGATGACTTTGAAGATTTTCAAAATTTACAAAAAACAGTAAATAAAAACAACACACTTATGAAATTTTTAATATCCATTCTTGTGGTTGTTTTAATTATCGTTGTACTTTTCCTCGTGCTTACCATCCTTTAATTACTATTAAATATTGATTTTTCATATATATTATTAGGAGATATGTATGAAAAGAATAAAATTAAAGAAAAAGAGAAAGTTCGACAAAAAGAACACTATCATTATTGTTATAATTTTGTTGTTCTTGTCGATAACTATGACACTAAGTTATTTTAATAGCAAATTGTCACCATTATTGTTTGATTATGCTGAAACGGAAACTAGAAAACTAGCTAATTTAATTATTAACAAATCAGTTAGCAACCAAATAACTAATGCATTTGATATTGAAAATTTATTTACAATGGTACAGAACAAAGATGGTGAAATACAGACAATTGATTTTAATCCCGTTATTGTAAATAGGATGCTTAATATGGCAACTAATGCAGTCCATTCAAGTCTTAAGGCTGTAGAAGAAGGTAATATCGATATGGTTGAGCTCCCTGATGGAATATTAGTTGAATACAATAAGGACAAGATGAAAAAGGGTATAGTTTTTGAAATGCCTTTAGGAATAGTAACAAACAATGCCTTTTTAGCTAATTTAGGACCACGAGTTCCAGTTAAATTAAATCTAATTGGTAGTGTATCTAGTAATGTTGTAACAAAAATCAATCAATATGGGATTAACAATGCATTAATAGAAGTGCTTATTAAAATTGAGGTCACAGAAAAAATCAATTTACCATTATCGACTAAGACAATTACGGTATCATCTAATATACCTATAGCTATGAAAATAGTACAAGGAAAAATTCCGGAGTATTATAACACCAGTGGTGTAACACAGAGTTCTCCTATTTTTACCCTACCTATCGATGATTGAAGTGAGGAGTGATAAAATATGAAAAAAAAGAAAATAGCAAAACGAAAAAGAATTATATTACTACTCATATTGTTGATATTTATTTCACTTATGATCTTTGGAATTTATTTGCTACAAAAAAATAAAAGCCCAAATGTTTTTGAATCTATGTATACTGCAAGTGATAATGAATTGATAAGTTTATACGATGAAGAGTTCAAAGAGGTTAATAAAATTTATCGTGGCTCAAAAGTAGATGTATATAATACTGTTTTAACAGACAATAAGAACAATCCTTATATAAAAATAACTCATGACGGAAAACAATTATATATAAAAAAAGACAATCTAGTAAACAATATAAAAAATGCTATAAAAGAGAAATATGTCTATGTAAGAACACCAGCAAGTTTGTATAAAAATTTGGATACTGGTGAAATAGAAACATTAGTCAAAAAAGGTGAGCAATTAGAGGTGCTCGGTTTTGATAAAATAGAAAACGATGGTAAGGTTAATGCCTATAAAATTAAAATAGGTGGCACAACCGGCTATATCTATCAAAAATATNNTTTAAAAGATAANGATGAAGCTCTAGCTAATTATGAACCCTCTAAGTATTATGATGTGCATAACAAAAGAGGTAATCAGTTTTCAGGTGGACATGCTGGTAATTTAGATTATTATCCTGTTTCTAAAACTGAGTTTGATAATAATAAAATGCCTTCTAAAGTCTATTCACTATATCTAAACAGGGTTGCAATTAAAAGTGTTGATGCTTATATTGAATATGCTAAGACAACAAAGATAAATGCTTTTGTAGTAGATATAAAAGATAATGGTTCACCAGCATACAAGTCTAAGGTATTCGAAAGTTTATCTCCAACCAACTATAAACATGCAAACAGTAGTTTTGAAGAATACAAAGCATCTATTAAAAAAATTAAAGATGCGGGGTTTTATGTGATAGGTAGAATAAATGCTTTTCAAGATGAATATTACACAAGGGATCATCCTGAACATTCTATTTTCAATACCTCAACAAATGAACCTTACCTACATGGTGGTACCTATTGGCCAAGTCCATTTCAAAGGCCTGTTTGGGAATATAATATAAGACTAGCAAAAGAAGCAGTTACTGAAATGGGTTTTAATGAAATTCAATTTGACTATGTTAGATTCCCGGATGGCACAAAAAACGCTGAGAAGAGTGGTGCTATGGATTTTAGAAATAGTTATGGGGAAGAAAAAGCTCAAGCTATTCAAAGGTTTCTTATGTACGCAACTGACGAATTGCATAAGTTAGGAGTATATGTATCAGCTGATGTCTTTGGTGAATCTGCATATACATACGTCACAGCATATGGTCAATATTGGCCGGCTATATCTAATGTAGTGGACGTAATAAGTGGTATGCCATATCCGGATCATTTCGGTAAATATGAATTTGGGTTTAATGTTCCTGTATGGACTGTACCATATGAACTTATAACAAAATGGGGTTCATACGTTGCTAAAAGGCAAGAAGAAATACCAACACCTGCAATTGTTAGAACATGGATTCAAGTATATGACGTACCAAACTATAAGCATTCTGGTGGATTTCAATATGGGGTAAAAGAAATAGATGNTCAAATAAAAGCTTTGTTTGATATGGGATTAAATGGAGGTTATATGACATGGCTTTCATCTTCCAATTTAGAACGTTATAAAAGCCAAAAAGAAGTATATAGTAAGGAGTATTAGTATGGACAAGGTTGTTACAATTGATAATTATAGATATAGTATTATAAAAAATTATAAAGATGGTTTTAGTGAAGAAGAATTTAAAACAAGGTTAACCGACTATTTTTATGATTACGATTATATACTTGGTGATTGGGCGTATGGAAAACTAAGGTTAAAAGGATTTTATGATCCAAAAAATAGCAAAGTTAAAGAAATAAACAATTATAAAAATATTAAAAAATATATTAAAGACTATTGTGCATACGAATGTAAATATTTTATAGCGAAAAAGGTATACAAATAATAGATATTTATGTTATAATGAAAATAGTAAGAAGAATAAAAGAGGTGAATCAAGTGGAAGAAAAAGAAATGGTTGTTGTGATAGATAAAGATGGCAAAGAAAGAGAAGCAGAAGTTTTAGTTACTTTTAAAATTAATAAGTTTAATAAAGAATACATTTTGTACACATTCGATGAGACGGATGAAAATGAAATGGTTAAGATTTATGCTTCNACTTTAGTAGAAAAGGGCGATATGTTTTCATTTGAAGCAATTGAAACGCCTGAGGAATGGGCTACAATAAAGGATGTTATGAGAGATATGGCTCGTTCTGAAGAAAGTAATGCGTAGGGAGGTTTATATATATGGAAAAAGTATATGAGGTTACAAAACCAGGAAGATTAAATAAGAGAAAAGTTTTAGGTAAGGAAAGCAGAGCTGTATTAATTAAANAGACAATGCAAAAAGTATTTAGAAGCATCTTTAAGAAAAATAAAACTTACCCAACTATTAGAGGAGAAATTGATCCAAGAAGACAAATGGAGATCGATTCTATCAATAAGAACATCGAAGAAACTAAAAGGAAAATGGATATTCTTAGAAATAAAGAGGGTGAATTGACTCTTGATGAGACTAAATTCTTGCATCAATACAACAAACAACTAGAAAAATTGAAAAAAATGATATTAGTAAGAAAACCTGGTTATATAAGATATGAAAAATTAAAAAGTTTCTTTGCATATAGACCTGAGGTACAAACACAATCTATAGGCGAAATAGTAGGACAAAATAATAATGTTGAAGATACAATTGAGTCTAATGAAATAAGTAATGAAAATATACAACTTGAAGATAGCTTAAAAGCGCAAGTCGAAAGAGAATTAAATGAACAAACTGTTGAACCTGTTGCTTCTGCACCAATCGAAGAGCAAAAAGTTGAGGTTGATGTTCCAACAACTGAACCTGTAGCAGAACAAGAAGTTGGGGTTAATGTTCCAACAACTGAACCTGTAACAGAACAAAAAGTGGAACCTACAGTTGAACAAGCGCCAGTTGCACAAGAAAAAGACAATAACAAAAATAATTTCAACGTTGATGAAACTATTAAAAGAGCAAATGTTCTAGTTGAAAAAGCAGCTAAGGCAGACAAATTAGAGACTAAGGTTACTGAATTAACAAAAACAGTTGGTGAAAAAGATAAAGAAATTCAAAAACTACAAACTGAAAAAGCTAAAATGTCCGAAGATATGCAAAAAAAGGAAAATGATTGGAAACAACAAATTCAAAGAGTAAGAAAAGAATTAGATCAACTTACTAAAAACTTTGGTTTAGCAGAAAAAGAAAATGAAACATTAAAGCAACAATTAACAGATGTAAACAATGCCAAACAAGAACTAGAAGAAAAGTATAATAATGCTATGCAAAATCTTCAAAATGTAATGGCTGAAAATGAAAAATTAAATACTTTTGTTGAATCTATTACACCTGTACTTAATAGTGTTACAATAGATTATGAAGACCAACCTCATGTTAAATAATTAATATATTAGGAAGGATTATTTCTTCCTTTTTTTATTTCATGATATAATAGCAATGCTTAAGAAGTATAAATTCAACGAAAGGTAGGATATTAAAAATGAAGAGGATTATTTTTATTAAGTATGGTGAGTTAAATACTAAAAAAGGAAACATTAAATTTTTCATCGATGCTTTATTTAAAAATATTAACTATAAATTAAAGGATTGTAATGTAATAATAAATCGTAATATAGCAAGAACATATATAGAGTTGCTTGATGATAACGAACAAGATGTAATTTCGAAACTACAAGAAATATTTGGTATTCATAGTATTGTTGTTGCAAATAGAATTGATACTGATTTGGATATAATAAAAAAGGAAGCTTTAAATATTTTAAAAATGAAAAATATCAAAACTTTTAAAGTTTCTACTAAAAGATCATTTAAGACTTTTCCATTTAACAGCATGGAAGTAAGTAGAAAAGTTGGTGCTTACCTTCTTTCTAATATTCCTAATATTAGTGTGGATGTTAATGAACCAGATTATGAACTTAAAATTGAAATTAGAAGTGATTACACATATTTATATATTGATGAAATAAAAGGATTGGGTGGTTATCCTGTTGGTATTCAAGGAAAAGGAATATTAATGTTAAGTGGTGGTATTGATTCACCTGTAGCTGGTTTTTTAAGTGCTAAAAGAGGAATAGAACTTGAATGCTTATATTTTGATTCTCCTCCTCATACTAGTACTGAGGCTTTAAACAAGGTTATAAAATTAAATAAAATTCTATCCAAATATTGTCATAACATAAAATTGCATGTTGTTCCATTTACAAAATTACAAGAAGAAATATATAAAAATGTAGATCCTAAATATATGATTACTATTATGAGACGAATGATGTTTAGAATAGCTGAGGGTTTTGCTTTAAAAGAAAAGGCGCATGTCATAATAACGGGTGAGAGCATTGGCCAAGTAGCAAGTCAAACACTTGAAAGTATGAAAGTTATTAATTCTGTTGTAAAATTACCAGTTGTAAGACCTCTATCTTGTTTAGATAAAACAGAAATAATCGATATAGCTAAAAAAATAGGTACATATGAAACAAGTATTTTACCTTATGAGGATTGCTGTACTATTTTTGTACCAGAACATCCTGTTATTAAACCAAAAGAGGAAAAATGTATTGATGATGAAAAAACGTTCGATTATGAATCTTTAATTAGTGAATGTATAAAAAATATAAAGACAATAAAAACAGAAGAAAATACTAATTACAAAAATATTTTATAGGTATTAATTACCATGCCAAAAGGTGTATGATTAGCGCAAAAATTCACATTCTATTAGTGTATAGGAGGTGAATAAAATGAACAGCAACAATAGCAAAAGTAATAAATTAGTTAGTCCAGGTTCAAAACAAGCTATTGATAAAATGAAATATGAAATAGCTAATGAATTTGGTGTTAACTTAGGACCAGATGCAACTTCACGTAATAATGGTAGCGTTGGTGGCGAAATTACTAGACGTTTAGTTCAAATGGGTCAATCACAATTGGGTGGTTCTCAAGCTGGTGGAAACTTTGGTAATACGCAAGGTAAATAAATAATAGATAAAAGCAAGATTCATTACAAATCTTGCTTTTTTTATAAAAACAATGCACTTATATTGACATTTTAAAGCTAGTTTCATTATATGTTTAGACAAAACGGCTACTTTCAGTGTATAATATATAATGTAGAAAAGGATGTGTTTATATATGAAAATACTAGCAGTAAATGCAGGAAGTTCTTCAATGAAATTTCAATTATTCGAAATGCCAGAAGAAAAGGTTTTAGTTTCTTCTACTTTTGAACGTATCGGTTTAGATAATAGTTTTTATTCAATAAAAGTAGATGATAAAAAAACAAAGAAAGATGCAGTTTTGCTTAATCATGAAGATGCATGTAATTTNTTTTTAAATGAATTATTAGAAAACAAAATCGTATCAAATTTAGAGGAGATATCATCAATAGGACATAGAATAGTTCATGGAGCGGATAAATATAACAAATCTGTTTTAATAGATGATACAGTAATTAAAGATATAGAAGAATGCATCCCTCTAGCGCCTCTTCATAATCCAGCTGGAATACTTGGAATAAGGGCAATGAGGGAAGCTTTACCAAATGCTAAAAATGTAGCTGTTTTTGATACAGCATTCCATCAAACAATGGATGAAAAAGCATTTCTTTATCCAGTGCCATACGAGTGGTATACTAATTATGGTGTAAGACGTTATGGTTTTCATGGGACAAGTCATCATTATGTATCAACGCGTATTGCTTCACTTCTAGGTACAAATGAATATAAGGCTATTATATGTCATTTAGGTAATGGAGCAAGTATAAGTGCTGTTTTAAATGGTAAATGTGTTGAAACTTCAATGGGAATAACACCTGTTTCAGGAATTCCAATGGGTACAAGATGCGGTGATATTGATCCATCTATTATTGAATATGTTATGAGAACATCTGGTAAAACAATAGATGAAGTAATGACTGATTTGAACAAAAAAAGTGGTCTTTTAGGTATTAGTGGTGTTAGTAGTGACTCAAGAGATATCGAAGACGCAATCGAAGCAGGTAATCAAAGAGCTGTTTTAGCACGTGATATATATGTAAGAAGAATTGCATCATTTGTTGCATCTTACTATTGTATATTAGGTGGAGCTGATGTAATAGCATTTACTGCAGGTAT
>JGI24710J26742_10002661_pt1 | contig 15645 bp, 8 predicted proteins | sample BioPla2DNA2_FD_26742 | JGI IMG/M metagenome (IMG submission 26742) | reverse complement strand
CGCTATTAATTGACAGCAATATGTCTCCCGGCTCTAATTCCAATTCTTCAGCTATCGAACCTGACTCTACCGTCTTTATGATGTGTTCCTTCATTTTGTGTATTCCTATGATTACCTTTCATTTTAGCGTTTCATTTTCATTATACTTCGTCTTTTTATTATTACAAAATACTTTTATCTATCCGCTTGCTATAGCAAAAAACTATGGCAAGGACAACTTATACTCTATCACATATTTTCCATATGTTTTGCTACAACACTTTTCACATATTTTACAAACAAATATCTTACTTACAGGCATAAAAAAGCAGGGTACAACCCACAAGAGCCATACCCTGCCACATTTTTATTCTGCCGCTTCGATTTCGAGCCTTGCAAACTCCTCATCCGACATCGCTTTCAGCTTATCTACCACACGCAAAGACAAATCAATCATTTCCTCATCATCCAGATGTGGAATGGCATTGCTTATATCCCGCATTACCTTCGTCCTGTTTTTGCTTTCAAAAATGCTGATTAAGTTACTTTCTTCTACCGTAAATATTGTATTCATAGTCTACATCTCCCTCTGATTTTTCTTTACATTTTCCTGTGTTTCTGCCGCCTTATCATTCCCGGCAATGATTGCCTTTTTCTCGGCAAGGCGTTCTTTTAGTGACACCCTTCCACGAGGTTTATCCATCTCTTTCCTGTCAGCTTCTTTCTTCGCCTTTTCAGCACCATTGTTCAGAATATTATCAATCATATTGTAATTCTGTTCTTCCACTTCCTCCACCTTTGCAAGTGGCTTATATTCTGACAGTTTATCAAGCAGCTCCTTTGCCCGTTCCACTTCCTCCGGCACAACACCTTCTGTAACAATTTCTCGCAGAATATCAGAAATACGCTCCGTTCCCTCTGTCTTGATTTCCTGTGACAATTCTTCCACATTCTCCGACATATTTCGCACCGTATCATGGTAAAGAATCCTGTCATAATCAAAACATAATCTGTCAAATTCCACCGCCAGCTTTTCCTCCTCAGAAAGCTGTGGCATACGCTTTTCCCATACCTTTGCTTCCAGTTCCGGCGATAAGTTTCCATCAATCTCCCTGTCCGGCAATTTGGCAATCAATTCTGCCACCACTTCCATTGCCTTCGGCTCATTAGCAATATCCGGCACATACTGTAATACATCCAAATCAATGCTTTTCGTACCTGCTATATCAATGGCAATGTCATTCTCCACATCTTCTCCTGCCCTGTGAAGATTGATACCGATTGCAGGAATACCATTCATACGCTCCGGTGGAATCTTTTCAAAAAGGGCAATGGCTTCCTCTACCGTAGGAATATTCTCATAAAATTCTCCCATATTGTGAAATTCTCCACACTCTGCAACCGTCAGGGTAATCTCCACTTCCGGCTTCTGCTTTTGGACATCCTGTCCAGAGGTGTCCTGTACTTCTGCTTCTTTACCACCACGAATTTGTGCAAGTACAACTTCCCTGTCATCGCCTAAATCAATGATTTCATCGCCATCCTCAATACTTTCTGCCATTTCTTCTCTTGTCTGCTCCTGCACACTCTCCAAGAAAAACTCCGGCACTTCCACAAATCCTACGGAATCCACAAAGTGTGCTGTTTCTTTTCTGTCACGATTTAATACCACAATATCTCCCACCGACAGGGAATGCCCTGTAAAATCTTCCGGACGGTCAATATTGAACTTGGTATAAATCCCTTCAAGGTGCATACCTGCTGTCCATTCGCCCTCATATTTCAGCTCATAATTCTTACCTTCCACCTTCAAATCATGGGCTTTTAATGACTCCAGACTTTCAAAATGATACTGCCATAATTCATCATCCGATTTTAACTGATAAATCTTGTATGTATCCTGTGATTTTTCCTCCGATACTGTTTCTACTGCAACAGACTGTGTGGCTTCATTTTCCTGCTCCATATCATTATCCCTGTCTAAGCTGCGTTCACGCATCCAATCCTCTTTTTCAATGCCGAAGATACCGCCATGCTCCTCGATTTCTTCCCTGTCATCTGCCATTGTTTCCGAACCGTCCACATGAAGCAGATAAATAGGGTAATCATCATCCCACAGCTCCAACGCCCTTTCCTTTGTAAGTGGCAGCATTTCTGACCAATCATATCCGTAATCGTGCATTTCATATAAACCAATCATCGGGTCCGGAAAATCATCAATTTCAGCCTGTGCTTCTGCCATAACCGCTCCTCCCCCTGCAAGCCCCTTATCTTCCATAAACGCAAGTTTCTCTGCAAGAGCCTTTGTTTTATCAAAATCGTCCGTTTTATAGGCATAATTTATAATCAGATTTCGCTCCTCTGATGTAAAAAGCATTTTATCTGCTTCCAACTCTCCAATCAAGGCTTCTGCCCTGCCCATAATGGATAAGTTTTCTTCTGCCTGTTTTTCAGCACCTTTTGATACGTCCACAATTTTATCCGTATCTGTAAAATAGCGTACGTCCAAATGATACTCTTCAAATTCTTTTGTATCCTGATTGGCAATCTCCGTAGTCCACGCACCCTTACTCTCCAAATACGCCTGCACACTAAGCTTGTCATTATCATTCATATCTGCTAAAGCTGTCACAATCTCCTGTGCATTCATTCCTCTTACATTCAGCAGACTATACTCGGATAAATCCGTAGTCTGTACCAATAAAAGACTTTCCTTTTCCGCTGTCTGCTCCATCGCACGATTTAACTGCAAAGCCTGTAACTGCCCCTCAATACCCGTAATCAATTCTGATGAAGTTCTACGGATAGTATCAAGGGAAGCCTTTAATTCAGTCATTTCCTTGCCGCTACTCCACCCAGCAATATACCCAAAGGAATAATCAGAGGTATCAATTCCGAAGTGCTGACACACCGTATAGGCAATACTTTCTGCTTCCACTTCCTTTGTATTTCTGTCCTTTACGGGTGCATCCATATCCTTGTTAAGCTCCTTATTATGAAGCATGGAATGTGCCACCTCATGCACCATTGTCTTTAGTGTCTGGCTCTCGCTCATATTCTCCTGTACTGCAATTCTTTTTTCCTCTGTATGGAAATACCCCTTTGATTCCCCCGGAATATCCTCAAAACCAATAGGAACAGGAGCAACCTCCATAAGTGCCTTTACAAAATCCTCATATCCCTCAACGGTCTGCAACAGTTCCGCAGTTTCAAGCTCCGGTATGGGCTTACCGTCCGTTTGCGATACATCAAATACGGACACAGGGCGAAATGCCGGAATGGTAATCTCCACATTCTCCTTCTGCGGCATACCATTCTCATCAAAGAGCAGTTCCCCGGTCACAGGGTCTAACTTGTCCCTTTCCTCTTTGATTTTGTAGGGAGCAGGTGCAAGAATACGGATTGCCTTCTCCCCTTTATTTACATGTCTGTCAAAATTCTTCTGCCATGCCTTATAGCCTGCAACAAGAGTTGCTTCCGGCTTCTGCATCGCAATCAGAAGCGTATTATTAAAGCTGTAATTATGAAATTTTGACATGGTGTTAAGATAACTTTTGTATTTTTCACTTTCAAAAAGCTCTTTTAAGCCTTCCTCCAGCTTGTCCGTTATCTCCTTTACTCTCTGCTGTTCTGTTGTGCGAATTGTATTCGCATTATTGTCTGCCATAATTTTTCCTTTCTTTCCACGCAAAAAAGACAACCATTTCTGATTGTCTTTTTTGCGTAAATACTATATATTTTTTGTTACTTCCTACGCTTTACTCATACGGTAAAGCTCCCTAACCGATTCCATGACCGTTTCCCAAGATATATCTGCCGCATAGGAAAACTTTTTCTGATAAGATTTCCACAGCTTCTCCAAACCTGAGTCACCCTGCACTTCATCAAAGATTTCCTGTGCATCTTTCAGATGATATTCCGTTTCTCTTTTCCTTGCTGTTGCCTGTAATGCTTCTCCCAAAACCTTTGTATCAAGTGTATTTCCATAAAGGCTTAACAGAATATGAATATCATAAAAATCTCTCATACGGGTATTGGTAATGTTCCTTGCAATCACAGTTTCCAGTTTTTCAGCCATAACTGTTTCCAGATTGTATGCCCACACCTCAATGGAGCGGTCCTCTAACATCAGCTTGAAGCGATACTGTATCTCCTTTGGTGTAATGACATCTCCGGTGGAAATATCAATCTTTAACGGTGTTCTTACTCCGTCAAACTCTGTTTCCATGCTGACTCTCACACCCGGATAGTCTGCTTCATCCATAATCTCTGAAATCTGCTTGATACGAAATGTCACTCCATCCTCTAACGGAATCGATACAATTTCTGCGATAATATTCTCTACCGCTTCCACATTCACATCTGCTCCCTTGATTGTTGCATCTATATCCATCGTGGCACGTGCATCCAGTCCCACCATTGCAGCTACCAGCATACCACCTTTTAAGATGAATTTATCCTGATACTTTGATACGGATATTCGCTCCAAGAAACGCTCCATCATATAATTTCTCATCAAAATCTGTGCATCCGCAGATTTCTTCTTTGATAGGTTTCGGATTAAATCCTTTAGCTGTGTTGCTGTCTTTATCATAACAATACCTCCAAATATTGTCTTAAAATTTTATCCACATGGAATTTCGCCGCATACTGCATAAGCAGTCGCAAATTTTTGTCCTTCCGCTTTGCGTATTGTTTTAATGCACTTTGAAAGGTCTGCATTTCCGTCTGATTACGGTTCCTGATAATGTCACAGATTGTTCTCTCCATGTTATAGACAGGAACCAAATGCCCGAATGGTGTCTGCATCATAATAATGCCTTCTCCATGCAGCTCCTTTTTTACTGTGTATACCTTGATTCCGTCCTCTTTTAATTTTGAGGGATTGTATCCGGTCTTTACCGTAATTTCATATTCCATTGGTTCTCTGTCTGTAAGGTCATGCAGAAAAAGTGCTGTTTCATGCGAAAAGACTGCCTGCTTACACCGCAGATGCACCAAATACATTGCATCCGTCCATGTATCCCTTGTGGCATAGACTCCATGGGAAATCTGCTCCATATCATTGTCTTTTACATATTGATAAAATACTGTTTTGGTAATTCCTGCATCTGTTACCTGCGATGTACGAATCATTCCATCATTGTCTGCAAGCAGATTTCTAATCTGTTCTGTCTGGGTCATGGTTTCACTTCCTTTCGTGCTAATATTATAAATCAAATTAGCACGAAAGTAAATGTGAATTTTATAAAGTTTCTTCTTTGCCCTTTTCTTTTACCACAGGCTTCTCCACCTGATTTCCGGCAACCTTTACCTTCATTTCCGCAAGTCTTTCCTTTAAGGACACTCTCGCCGCAGGCTTATCCGCAATCTTCACATCCGGTGTATCATCATCCATTCCGATTGCATTATCTCCCTTTTCATCCATGTTAAGAAGTGCATTTAATGCCGACAATCGGTCTAACTTCTCTGCAAGCTCCGCTTCCTGTGCAAAAGGCTTTGTAACCTCCACCTTTGCAGTTTCAAGCTGATGCTCTACGGTAGTAAGCTTCGTCTGTGCTTCCTCTAACTGCCTTGGCATAGACTCCAGAGCATTGTTGATACGGGTAATGTTTCCAAGCGGGTCTGAACCAATCTCCAGATTGTGACTGAGCTGACCTTTTACATTCATCACAAATTTGTGATTAAAGCTGTCAAAAGATACCGCCATCTTAAAACCTGCATATTCGCCGATAACAGTCGGTGTATTCACAGATTTCATTTCCTTGCACATCTCCACAAGGGCTGTTCCAGCTTCTTTTTTGTCCGTATAAACCTTGTTCCCCACCTTCATGGTAAACTGCTCTTTGTCTGCCGGAAGATTTGCTTTTGCTGTGGCAATATCTGCCTGCATACCCTCAATCCGCTCCTTTAATACCGCTATCTGTTGTGGATAGTGCTTTGCAATATTATCCTCCAAACGGTACTTCTGGCTTGTATGGTTCGCCTTCATCAGCTTTAGCTTCGACACCTGTATGTCGAGATCCATTTTTTCTTTTATGTAAGGATTCCCCGTCGCAAGTGCTTTTACCTCTGCATAGGAAAGTGCCGCTTCATCCACATCCTCACAGGAACGTACCGGGGATTTACTTGTCATAATCTGACCGATGAATTTCTGCTTATTTTCAATAAGCTGCCAACTGTACGAGTCGAATGTACCTTCCGTCACATAACGGAAAATCTTTACCTTGTCATTCATATTGCCCTGTCGCAAAATTCTTCCTTCCTGCTGTTCAATATCGGACGGTCTCCAAGGTACATCCAAATGATGAAGTGCTATGAGTCTGTCCTGCACATTGGTACCGGCACCCATTTTCTGTGTAGAACCCAATAAAAAACGAACCTGTCCGCTTCTTACCTTGCCAAACAGCTCCGCTTTCCTAAGTTCCGTATTCGCTTCATGTATAAATGCAATTTCTTCCTTTGGTACTCCCTTTTCAATCAGTTTATTACGAATATCTTCATACACATTGAATGTTCCATCGCCCTTTGGTGTGGACAAATCACAGAAAATAAGCTGTGTGGACTTCTTATCCGCTGTCTGCTCCCATATCTCAAATGCCCTATCCACACAGGTGGTAGCTTTGGAATTATCCTCATCCGGTAACATATCGTTAATCAGTCTTTGGTCAAGAGCCAGCTTTCTTCCGTCATTGGTAATTTTCAGCATATTATCTTCATAAGGCTGTACCAGTCTGTCACGCACCGCTTCCGCTCTCTCTGCAAGGGATGCCACCATTTCCTTCTGATATTCGCTTGGCTTTAACACCACATTTTCATACTCTGCTTCCGGTACCGGAAGTTTAAGCATATCCGGTGTCTGAATGTCTGCACTCTCCTTAAAAAGTGCAATCAGCTCCGGCAGATTGAAGAACTTGGCAAATCGTGTCTTTGCCCGGTATCCCGTTCCCTCCGGTGCAAGCTCAATAGCAGTCTGTGTTTCTCCAAAGGAAGATGCCCACGAATCAAAATGTCCCAATCCTAATTTCTGCAAGGTATCATACTGAAGATAACGCATATTGGTGTAAAGCTCCGTCATACTGTTGGAAATCGGTGTACCCGTCGCAAAGGTTACGCCCTTACTTCCGGTCAGTTCATCCAGATACTGACACTTTGCAAACATATCCGATGACTTCTGTGCTTCTGACTGTGCGATACCTGCCACATTACGCATTTTTGTGTATAGGAACAAATTTTTATAATTGTGCGACTCGTCCACAAACAGCCTGTCCACACCCAACTGCTCAAAGGTTACCACATTATCCTTCCTTGTATTATCATTCAGTTTTTCTAGCCTTGTAAGAAGCGATTTTCGTGATTTTTCCATCTGCTTAATGGTATAACGCTCACCCTTATCCGCTTTTGCCTGTTCGATTGCAAGCTCAATCTCATCAATCTGTCTTTCGATAATGGCTATCTGCCTTTCCGCAGATAACGGAATTTTCTCGAATTGACTATGCCCGATAATAACCGCATCATAATCGCCTGTGGCAATACGGGAACAGAACTTCTTACGGTTGGCAGGTTCAAAATCTTTCTTCGTGGCAGCAAGAATATTTGCACCAGGATACAACCGCAAGAAGTCACTTGCCCACTGCTCCGTCAAATGGTTCGGAACAACAAATAAACTCTTTTGGCACAGTCCCAAACGCTTACTCTCCATAGCTGCCGCTGTCATTTCAAAAGTCTTACCTGCACCCACACAATGGGCAAGCAGGGTATTATTTCCATACAGCACATGAGCTACTGCATTTTTCTGATGAGGTTTTAATTCAATGTCCGGTGTCATGCCCGGAAACTTCAAATGGGAACCGTCATACTCTCTTGGTCTGGTGGAATTGAACAACTGATTATATTTTGCCACCAAATCCTGCCTGCGCTCCGGATTTTCAAACACCCAATTCTTAAAGGCTTCCCTTACCGCTTCTTGCTTCTGACTGGCAATCATGGTTTCCTTTTTGTTAAGGACTCTCTTTTCTTTTCCGTCCTCCATAACGGTATCATATACTCTGCTGTCTTTCAGATTAAGGGAATCCTCCAAAATCTGATACGCATTTCTCCGGCTCGTTCCGTAGGTCATATTGACAAGAGCATTACCATAATCGGCACTCTTACCCTTCACATTCCATTGTCCCGTCACATCGGAATACTGCACTCCCATGACTTCCCTTCTAAACAAATGCTCCGGTGTCTGGAACACATCCCTCATAAAATCTTCCATGTACTTCGGGTCAATCCATGTGGCACCGATACGCACCTCAATCTCACTTGCATCAAGCTCCTTTGGCTGTACCTGCGTAAGTGCCTGCACATTTACCGCATATTCCGGATGATTTTCTGCATAAACCTTTGCCGTGGCAAGTTTATCCCTCACATTGCCGCTTAAATACTCATCTGCTGTTTCCCATCCGTCTGTCAGAGGATTTTGGAAGATGACTCCCATAAGCTCCTCTTTTATGGTATCAATGCTTTTTCCGGTCAACTCTGCCATATAATCAAGGTCAATTCTTGCCTTCTCAGAAAGTGAAACTGCCAACGCTTCACTTGCAGTATCCACGCTTGTGACAACCTCTGCCTTTTTAATGGTACGCTTGGTAAACATATCCGCTTTGCCCTTAAAATTGCCTTCATCGTCTAATTTTTCCAACGAACAGAGCAGACAATAGCTGCTGTCCTGATTAAAGGCTCTTTTATTGGTCTGGGAATTGATAAGACCAAACTTCTTGCTAAAGGCATCATACAAAGTGTTTAATTCAGCCTGCTTCTCCTTAATGGCATTCTCCGGGTATTCCTGAAGCTGCATATTGATAAGCTCCTGTGTGGTATTTCTGATACCCACCATCCCCTTAATACGCTCCTGCATGGCTTCTGACATATCCACAGGCTTCATAATGGAATTTTCTCTGTAATACACCTTATCGTCCACAAGGGTATAGCTGTAATTTTTTACATTCGGTTCAGCCGGAATCGTTTCATCCGCAAGCTTGTCTGCCAGCTCATCCATTTCCACCGCATCAATCTGTCCGTCAATATGGGCAATGGCTTCTTTTAGCTGTTCTGCGAACGGTCTTGAAGTATCCGCTACACAGGTACTCTCCATGCCAAAAGGACCGCTTACCATTTCCATTTTACCCACAATCATTTCGGGATGTTCTGCAAAATAGGTATTCTGTGCGATACCGTTTTCATCTTCTGAAAGATGTACCCAATCCGGCTCGATGTCCATTACCCTGTCACGCTTCTTTAAGAAAATAATGTCGGAAGTAACCTCTGTACCCGCATTTTCCTTAAAAGCTGTGTTGGGAAGTCTGACTGCACCAAGAAGCTCTGCCCTCTGTGCAAGATACTTTCTTACCTCCGGACTTTTCTTGTCCATCGTACCCTTACTTGTAACAAAGGCTACCACTCCGCCCGGACGAACCTTATCCAACGTTTTTGCAAAGAAATAATCGTGAATAAGGAAATTGTTTTTATCATACTGCTTATCAGCCACCTTATACTGTCCGAAAGGCACATTGCCGATAGCTACATCAAAAAAGTCATTCGGGTAATCCGTTTTTTCAAAGCCGGATATTTTTATGTCTGCATTTGGATATAACTGCTTCGCAATTCTTCCCGTAATACCGTCAAGCTCCACTCCGTAAAGCCTGCTTTCTGCCATCTTCTCCGGCAGCATACCAAAGAAATTACCGATACCCATTGCCGGCTCCAAGACATTTCCCTTTTCAAAGCCCATTTTGTCTAAGGCTTCATAAATACTGCGGATAATCACAGGACTTGTGTAATGGGCATTTAAGGTACTCTCCCTTGCCTGTGCATACTCTGCATCCGACAACAATTCCTTTAATTCCTGATACTCATTCGCCCAATTTGCCTTGCTATCATCAAAAGCATCTGCAAGACCGCCCCAGCCGACATATTTTGATAAAATTTCCTGCTCCTCTGCTGTTGCATTTCTTTTCTCGCTTTCAATCAGCTCCAATGTTTTAATGGCTTCAATGTTCCTACGGAATTTCTCCTTTGCACCGCCTACACCTAACGCATCATCCGTAATCACAAAGTTCTTTGGTGGAATCTGCTCCTGCTTCGGTGTATGTGTTTCGGTAACATTTTCAGCACGAAATTTCTCTGCCTGTTCTTCCTCCAGCATACCTGCATCGTCAGCACCTCCTTCTATCTGACGGAATACCTCTGCTTCATGCCTGTCAATATCTCGCTCCGCTGTGTAATTCAGATAATCTTCCTCGACTTCCTCTCTTGTCGGCTTCTGTGTATATTCAAAAGAAACACCGTCCACCTGTGCATAAAAGAAATCCCTGTCCTCAATGGAATTGCCCAATAAATAACTGTCATTTCCATTCTGCCATTCATCAATCTTTTCACACATCTGTCCGTCTATGGTTATGGAATTCCTTGCAAGCTCCTGTGCTTTTAACTCCTTTTCTCTTTCCATATACCGCTGTGTCTGATTGATAAATCCATTTAACACAGCCGGATGTGAAGAAACAATCAAGTCCCTATTTTCTATCATGGCATAAGGTTCGATTGCTTTTGCCCACTCCTTATTTTCCGGGGAAAATCTTCCGTCATGGCTAAGGTGCATAACCGTATTGGCAAGCACATAGGCAACCCTCTCACTTCCAAACTCACGAATGACATCTTCCGCAGTTTCCTTTGGAAGCCGATACCCGTCAAACTTCTCGGCTATGGCTCTTTCTATGGCTTCTTTACAGGATACTTTCGTATCACGCTCTATTTTTGCCTGTGCCTTTTCTAAAGCCTTTCTATCCTCTTCCTCCCGGTATTTTGCATAGGCTTCCTTACCTGCAGGCGATAAATATTTATCTTCATTCACAAGTTTACGAATACGCTTTTCCACTACCTTCCACGAAAGAAGCACATCCACATAAGGGTCCATAAGATTGCCTTTTCTAAGTCTGATACCCTTTGCATCATGATCCTCATAACTGTGGTCTGCACCTGCAAGTGCGTGAGTGCTTCCCCCTGTTCCATACTCATGTTTCAGAAAATCTACCGTTTCCTTGCTGTCATGCCCTGCCTTAATATAATCATAAATACGGAAAGCCCCATGAGAAAAGCCACTGTCTCTGCCCAGACGGTTATCAATCTCATCCTGTGTGATAAAATCTTCATGCTTTACTTCCACGCTGTCCGGTAAAGGAAATGTGTATCTACTGATACCCAGATTGCTAATCTCCTCACGCAGCTCATCCGCAGGCATCACACTACGAAACCGAAGTTTTTTCTCTCCCATTTCAATGGCAATCAGTTCATTATCCATCAAATCCCCAATCAGTTCCCTGCCCTCATCCGTTGCAAGCAGCTCCATTAACTTCTGATGAGAATCCGGATAATTTCCCAGCTTTAGCTCCAATTCCTCCGGCATCTCCCCGATACCGTCACGAAAGAAGAAAAAGATATGTCCTGCAATACGGTCACGCTCCACAGAATCCACAAGATAAGCTTCATTGTCACTCATATAAGTACCGTTCTCCACCTGCCTTCTGATATGACTTTCAATCTCTTTCCAGTCCATTTTTACAAGTGGCTGCTCTGTTGCCGATGTACCATAACCTACACGCATACCGCTTTCATCAAACCATACCGCTATCTGCTTTCCGTCTATCTCAAAGCCTTTGCCTGTGGTAGCATATTCCTTACGTAAAAATGCTTCCATTTCCTTCGGTGTCTTTCTTTGCTGATATTTTGCATAAATACGCTTTCTGCTATCATCTCTGCCGCCACCTGTACGAAGTATGGCATCCAGTTCTTTTTCCGGCAGGGTAAATCCAAGGGGCATAATACTACTTGGTTCTTCTATCTGCTTCATGGCAACATCGCCTACCTGCTCTGAAAACTTGGTAAACAAATCCATCTGCTGAAACATTCCGTCCATTTCAATGCGTTCTGCCACTTCGCCGGGCAAAAGATATGTACCGTCCTCCATATAGGAATTAACCCAATATCTTGCTTCATCCCAAGTAAATCTACACTCTGCTTCACGAGTAAGATAGTTTCCCTTCCACAAGGTAATCCCATCCTCATCGGCACGATAACCGCCCCTGACTTCGCCAATGTCAAGCTCCGTAAATTCATTCATGCGATAGGAATTTTTCAGATATTCCGACTGTAAAATGCTGTCAGACTCTATCTGAAAATATCCGTCTATCTCCGGTCTTTTATGAATGAGAAATCTATCCGAGCATAAAATACCTTTTTGAAGTTCCCCTAAATCTTCCGTAAAATCCGGAACAGAAAAAGAGCCGGATGCTGATACTTCTTTCTCACGATCCGACTCCTGCTTTTCTGTATTTAATTCTTCACTGACCTCTAACTGTAAATCAGCTCGCTCAAAACCATTTCCTCCGCTGAATGTCTGATATTGTTCATCCTCGCTACCCAGCTCATCTGGTCTTTGGCTTTCAGCTCCTCGTTCACTCCCTCTGTTTTCGCCATCTGCTCTGTCAGAAGCTCCATTCTCTCCTCTGCCTGCTCCTGTATCTTCAGACAATGTGCCTTCAGCTCGCCCGAAAGAACCATGCCGCTGTAAATCCCCTTGCGATGCTCCTTCAGATAATTCTTCCTCATCAGTCCGTATTTTGTGAGTGCCTTCTCCGGCTCCCTGTTCGGAATGATATTCGGAATCAGATAATCCCCGTTCTTCTCGTATGTGATTGTCATGTGCAACATCCTCCTTCTCTTTATCCGTCATTTCACTTTCACGCTTTAACGCATTATAGTCTGATTCTGACTCATTTGCAAGCCCTAATTTGATATTTTTTTCATGGGTGGCAATCTGTTCCCCATTCGCCATTTCAACCGCCCTATTTCGGGCAATTTGGCGGTCATACGCTCCTATGGTTCTGCCGATTTCCATTAAGACAGGCTTACACAGTTCCGTTGTGGCTGAACCCATAACGGATAAGGTTTTCATGGTACTAAAGTTCTGAATATGCTCAAAATTAAGCTCATCTGCCCACTGCTCCATATCCGCACCACATCTGGATAAAAGCGTATATGCAATACTGGATGCAAGCGTATCACGCAGCATAACGCCCACATTAAAATCATCAAGCTCCTCTAAGAAACTGCCCTCTTTCACATAATTCATATCCGTCAAAAATTCTTCATATGTATCAAAGGCAATGCTCTGTGCAAGCTCCATAATTCTGCTTTCAAAAGGTGCGTTTGCGTCTGTTTCCCCATAGGTCTTTTCAAGCTGTTTTAGGACAATCTCTTTATGCTCCTCACGCATTTCCCACAGATAAGGGTCTTTACCGATTCTTCTTGCCTTATGGACATCGGATACATCAAATACATATTTAAGGCGTGGACGCTCGCTTTCCGTATCCAAAAGAGCAATACCCTTTGCTCCCCTGTTTACCCAGCAATACATCTTCTCATTCCATGTTTCCAAGGAAGCACAGGCTGTCGCATCCGGTCTTTGGGCATAAATCAACATCTGCTCCTCAAAGGGATATTTATACAGCCTTGAAGCTGTGGTAAGATACCTTGTCCACTCCTCTTCATTTTTTACAATCCGCCCTGCTGTTTCCTCTGCAATGGCAGAAATCATCTGATATTTTGTAAACATCAACCATCCTCCAAACCGACGGTGGAATGCCCACCGCCTTATTTAGTCATAAAATCCGTTTTCAACAATGCCCCTGTTTAGGATACTGTCAATCAGCTCATTCAAGTCCACACCGTTAATCTCGCTAATCACAATCAGCTTTGCAAGTGTGTCCTTTTCCACAGGAACCGCATAATTTTCTTCATCCGGGCAAAGCTCATGCACACATACGCCTAACCCGTCTGCAATTTTACAAAGGGTAGTAATATCCCCTTCCTTTACGCCTGCAAGAATATCCATAATGACACTCTCACGAACTCCCGACATTCCCGAAAGCTCCGGAATACTGATTTCCATATCCTTCATAATGTTCAAAATCTTATCCCCGGTACTTAAAATAACTGCATTTACCATTCCTACTTTTCCTCCGTTTCTGTCATATTTCCAAAAGAAAATGCTGCATTTCCTTTTACTTTTGCAGGTGTAAATTTCTGCTTCACTTCTGCCACCTTAGACTCCAGCACTAGAAACATGGCTTCCACCTGCTCTGCTGTGTACTCATAAGATGATTTATTTGCCAGATTCTCCAATCTGCCAATCGCATCAATCGCCTTATTCATACGATACTCGCCAAGACGGACAAATTTCTCCGCTTTTGTTTCCTCCTGCTTCTCTTTTACTGCTGTGTTTTCTGTTACATTTTCTACTACTTCACTCATGTAAATGTCCTCCTTTTTATTTTTGCGTAAAAAAATAGAGCATATAGATTTTTCTTCTATACGCTCTAACGCTGTCTGTTATTAAATTGTAATGATATGAAAGTGGTAATTGGCGATGTGAAAATATTCGTCAACCTGAAAGTTTCACGTTCTCTTTCACCCTTTTCGGCTATACCGAAAATCACATTTCTCGCATCCTTCCGCAATTGTCATTGTTCTCTCAAGCTTCATTCCCATAATATCTGCCAACACATAATCTAATCTGCATAAGTACTGAGCTAGTTCAAAACAGCCTTCATCTTTACACAGTTTACATATTCCACATTCTAAATAGTCATAACCCAATATATAATTGTCTGTTTCATCTAAAATATCAACTACCCAATCATTTTCGTACTTACGCTGATGTGACTCCTTTGACCATTTTAATCTGCCGGTAGCTTTTTCTTATCAAGATAGCTCTCGGCATCACCTAATGCTTTATGAAACAACTTGTTGCTGTACAAACCATTTTTGAACAGTTGATAATTGTCTTCTGCTGATATTCCAGTCTTACGATTAAGAGCTATAAAGTATGCAGCCATACAATATGCACTTATTAACCGCGATTTTCCTATGTTCTTTGCATTTACAATAATCCTACGGTATTCTTTGCTAATTTCTTTGTACTTCTGTTTTCCAAATTGATTACTTATCAACTTTTTACACGAAGAACCATAAAACCAACCATAAATCCTTGTGTTAAAATTCTCCTTCATAAAAATCTCCCTTAACTTGATATTAAAGAATCTTAGTAAAATTCAAATAATCACGTGCTTTCAACTCATAGAAAAGCTGAAATTCCACTCTACAATACAAAGTGAACTATCAATCCCACAATTGTACAAACAACAAGTGCAATTACTTCACCTTTTAGGCTTTCTTTGATATGAAACCAATAATCATGGTACTCTGCAACCATATCCTCTGTTCCCTCAAATATAAACCTCTGATTTTGGCAAAACCAGCAAATATCTATAACAACTGCATCATAAATATTAACAATAGTCCAAAGCAAAAATCCATATCCAAATCCTTCCAAAAAAGTAGTATATCCATTTACATACCTGAGAATCAAACTGATAATCACTACAACTACTATCGAAAAAACAACTTTGACTACTACTTTCTTTTGAGTTGTTGGTATTTTGTCCTTATACATTTCTAAGGATTTCACTCGTTCTTGTATTTTCGGTGGATAATTATATAACGTTTTTAATGGTTCTTGTGACATTATATATACCATGACCGAGAACATNGNNCNNAANAGCAATC
>JGI24710J26742_10002653_pt1 | contig 15659 bp, 12 predicted proteins | sample BioPla2DNA2_FD_26742 | JGI IMG/M metagenome (IMG submission 26742) | reverse complement strand
GCTATATGAGTGTGACCGGATATCACAAGTTTTATCTCATCGGAACTCTGCTCAGCCGCTGCTATAGCCCTGTGGGGTTTATGAGCCACTACAGCATATATATCGCCCAGCTTGATTTTACGGTATTCAGGCAGGCACAGAAAATCGCAGTTTCCTTTGACAGCATAAACAGGAGCTATTTTGCCAAGCTCTTGCAGGAAGGCTTCATTTTCAATATCCCCTGCATGAATAATGAGGTCGGCTTGTTCGAAGCTCTGTTTTACCCAGTCAGGTATTGCCGGTTCTCCCCAGCAATGAGTGTCAGAGATAATTCCGATTTTCATTTTTCTCACAGAGAAATAATACTATTGAAAGGCTCGCTTTTCAAGAATGAACCGTGAAAGATAGAAAAAGTTCTGAAACCATGAAATACATTGCCGCTTCCCAGAGGGACTGGTGTTTTGTTTCAGCTAAAGCTTTCTTTTAAAATTATCCTTGCCGCACAATAAATTATCGTTGGCAGCTGCTAAATCGCACCGCGACGAGTAGTGAGTGCGGGTGGCGAGTTTCAATAGTTTAAAATGTAGAGTGTAAAGTGTAGAATCTAAATCAAGAACAAAAGCAAACTTCTGTTTGGAGTTTTAAGCTTTTGGCTCTTTCTACTCCCAACGCCCTAAGCCCTACTCCCTGATTTTAAGCTAGCTTAAAAATCCCATCTGTGGATAGAAAAAAAACTGCACCCGACAATAAACTTCCAGCTGCAACACAGCAGTAGCAATCACTGTTTCTAAGGCAATAGAGTTTTTGCTTCCGGTATGTTAAAATGACTTCACAGATTAACTCACTGGAAAGCTTATTTGAGCAGAACTCTTACAATTCTATTCGTTATAGCGATCCTGACAGGTTCGCTGATTTTCTTTGTACGCCCGCCTGAAGATCAAAAGCCCCCCTCTGCTTTTTTTTCAGAAGGAGTAGGTCTTTATAACCTGAAGGGAGACAAGTTTGTCCTTTCCGGAAGCGCTGTAGGCAAGCCAATATTGCTAGTCTTTTGGTCTGTAACCTGTGCAAGCTGCATAGAAGAAATACCATTTATTTCCTCTCTTTCAGATACTCTCGGCGATAAAGCTCTTGTTGTCGGTGTTCATCAAGGCGGCATGCCTGTTAAGCTAATAGCCAGATTTCTGAAAAAAAATTCTGATAAAATCAATTATTCTTTGGCTTTTGACAACGATAACGCCCTTTTTTCCATGTGCGAGGTTTCTGTAATGCCCGCAATAAAACTGATAAATCCGAATGGAGATACCCTCTATTCACATGTCGGCTATGCCGAAAACCAAAACGAGGCGATCAAAAATGAAATCATTTCGAAACTTTAATAAAAGCTTTGTTTTTTTATGTCTGTTCCTGTTTACATTTGCTTGGAGCAGTTTAATAGCTTCAGAATCAGTTAAGATTAAGCAGACTGGCACTGTTATTCATCATAAGAATCACATGACAAGTGAACAAGCTGTACAGGCTCCTCTTTCTACCCTCTACAATATTCAGGGAACCCCTAAAACATTTCCGGTTTTGGGAAAATGGAATCTGCTCGTTTACTGGTCGCTGTTTTGTCAGTCTTGNATTGAAGAAATGCCTATGATTCAAGAAGGTTTAAAAGANTTTGAAAATGACAATTTAACCGCCTACTTTATTTCAATAGACACAGTCCGCATGCAAAAAGCTCTTGTCAACTTTGTCAGACGACGAGATTTCAACCATGAGATTCTTCTGGAAGAAGTTACCCCTTACGGTTATCTTACAGCTGGCCAATGGAACGTAACCATGACTCCGACTTTCTTTTTGGTCTCGCCTTCAGGTGAAATCGCTTTCAGACATGAAGGCCCTATTAACATTCTGGAGCTTTTCGAAACTATTCGTTATTCTCTTAAAGGTGGGGCTCAGTGAAGAAAAGAAGCATCAGAAGATTCATACTTCTGCCTGCCTATCAGTTTAAAATAATAGGCTTGATGCTTTTGGTAATGCTTTTTGGCTTAATTTTTAATTCTTTTCTGTTTTATAGGATTACCCTTACGAATGTGGCTGATAAGATACCTGACGCCCATTCTTCAGGACATCTCAAGATCACATGGGATATAATCAAACCCGCCATAATAGTTACTAACAGCATATCTTTTGTCGCCATCTCTATTATGCTGTTTGTTTTAGCGGTGGTTTTAAGCCACAGAATAATTGGACCTCTCTTGAAAATTTCAGGCTATTTGAAGAAATTGGCTGACGGGAAAATGAATACAGAGCCTGTCAAACTTAGAGAAACAGACGAAGGCAAAGAACTATGTGATGCGGCCAACAACTTTCATGACAAGTCTTTGAAACGCTTTAAAAAGCTGGATAGTATCCGTAAATCTATAGAAGACGGTGAACTTGTGGAAACGGCTGATATCAGCAAAGCATTAAAAGAAATAACAGACGAGGCTGATTTTGTCTAAAAAAACAATATCACTATTATTCATTTTCTGCGCTTTCTTTATTTTCGACGCTCTTCTGGCTAGAGCTTTTGAGCCTCCTGCTTTCAATGCTTCTGCTAATTCTGAGCCTTCCCATAAGCATCGGCTTTCACAGAACATGCCGCAAGCAAACAAAACGGCAAAATATGTGACTTCAAAGACTTGCAGAGAATGTCATGCCGATATTTATAAAGAGTGGCAATTGACTCCTCACGCACGCATGGTTAGAACACTAAGCGATCTGGACAAAGAACAGCAAGCGGTCTTGAAGGCAAAAGGCCTGGATGAAAGCAAGGTGAAATATGTGCTGGGTTCTCACTATGTTCACAGATTTGTCACTGAAAATGACGGGGATTTGAAAATACTTCCAAAAGTATGGGATATTCATACAAAAGAATGGTCAGACTATACTGATCCAAACTGGGAACGCCGACTCTGGCTCAAACAATGCGCGGGTTGCCATACTACCGGTTTTGATACAACTGATGAGTCTTTTGCGGAAGCAGGCATCGGTTGCGAAGCATGTCACGGTCCCGGTTCAGAACATGCTGAAAAAGAAGATCCTGCCTATATAACTTCTATCAGACGCATGACAGAACTTGAGCAAGAAATGATCTGCATGTCATGCCATACATCTGGCATAGACAATAGCGGCGAGTATGATTTTCCAGTCGGATACAAGCCTGGTGACGACCTGGCTGAGTTCTTCAGCGGTCTTACTCCAAAACCTGGACAAACCCCCTCAAACTTTGCTGGGGATGAAACAATTGAAGACAGAGAAAAGCAATGGCATTTTCTTAAAAGCAGACTTTTCTTGGCCAGCGGCCTTACCTGTGATTATTGCAAAAACTTTCGCAGTTTTGATACTAACTCGGCAAGCGAATATCTGACTTACGACCAATATTGCCTGACTTGCCATCAAGACTATGCAGATCATCCGGAAGAGTCTCCGGGAACAGACTGTGCTGTTTGCCATATGCCTTCTACTCATATGAACAAAAAGCTTTCAATTCACGATCACAAGTTTAAATTCCCTGAAAACTTCTAATTTTTTAACCACGAAAAAGGACAAAATATTTTTCATCCGCAGATTACGCAGATGAACACAGATAAGGACAAAAAATCTTTCTAAACCACGGAACACACAGAACACACTGAAAAAGGCTCCAGCAGAGAAAAATCTCGAAAAAGCATATCTGCTTTTTCTCACTCTTGCCTTAAGATATAGATTTACAAGTAAACTTGTAAATCTATGTCCTACTCCGAGTAGCCGACCTAAATTGCATGCTATTACCATAGAATCGCAATTTGTGTCGATTTTTGCTAAAAACTCATAGAGGCAGAAAGATAAACAACGGTTATTTATTGGCTGCTTAGAGCAATTATCTGTTTCAGCAATTGAGTCTAAACATTTATTTATAATTTATACATTATGATTTCTAACTTATTGAAGCTCGCCACTCACAACGGTTGTTAGGCTACCCCCTACGCTCTATTTCCTATCCCCTTGGAGTTTTCGGCACCTATCACTGGCATCATTGCCTTTTCTGTCCACCGTCCACTAATCCCTGCCTGCTGTATTTTGAGAGGAATTTCATCAGTTTTTCGGTCATGGCTTCTCTCGTGTATCTTTTGAGAGCTATTTTGGCATTTTTACGAGCCTTCTTTGTGAGCTTTTGGCGATTTTTCAAGAAGAACTCGATTTTATCCGCCAAATCTTCAGGGCTGTCAGGGTCGTAAGCCAGATTGCCGCCGCTTTTAGATAAAATTTCAGCTCCTTCGCCTTTTAAACCGTAAAGTATTGGGGTTCCTGCCGCCATATAATCAAATAGTTTTGAGGGCACTGTTTTTGCCATTGTTTCATCATTTTTGATGTGCAAAAGCAGCGCATCAGATTCAATCATAAGCTGCATAGCTTCGTCTTTGGTTACAGGCGGCTTTATAAAAATATTCGCCAAATTGTTTTCCTGTATTTTGTTTTGAATTAAAGCTTTTTCAGCCCCATCTCCGATTATTTCAATCCTGAAGCCTTTTACATTTCTTTCTTGCAATAAAAAAGCAGCATCAGTAAGTAAGGAAATGTTTTGACAGCGCCCTATGTTGCCTGTGTATCTCAAACAAACTTTGTCATAGTCTTTGAAAGGAACTTTTTCAAGGTTTATATATTTCTTTTCTGTTCCGTTATAAATGATGCAAACAGGTTTGTTTGTTATCTTTTTAATATGATTTGCCATTGGTTTTGATACGCATGTAATACATGTAGAACGTCTGTACAGAAATTTTTCGACAATTCTTGCGGCTTTGTAGGCTAAACTATTTTCAGATATTTGTCCTGCAGAAACGGCTGAGTCAGGCCAGAGATCGCGGATATCCAAGCAGATTGGACAATGCTTGATAACCGCCAAGGCATATCCTGCAACAGCAGTAAACAAAGGCGGACTTGTCACCCATATTGCATCATATTTTTCTCTGTTAAGAATTCCTTTGATGAAAGCGACAGCCATAAAAGAAAGATAATGCAGCAAATATGAGGCTTTGCCGCCTCCTTTGTAGGGAATTATCGGAAGGCGGTTCACCTTGACTATGCCATCGTTAAAGTCTTTATTTATCAGTGTTTTATGGGGCAACGCTGCTATTACATGGACTTCCCAGCCTTTTTCAGATAAGAGTTTCGCAGTTTCAGATATTCTGAAGGCGCAGGCTGTAATGTCAGGGGCATAAAATTGTGAAACTATCAAAATTTTCATCTGTCTAAAACCTTATGGTATATTCGATATAATCATTGCCAGCGTTTGAAAGAATCAGTTTGTTTCGTGAAATGCTTTTGCCGAATTCAGGATAATAAGGAGACTCGGTTTGCCTAAGGCGGCAATCAGTTATTATTTTGAATGAAGTATCAGAGTTGCTTATTAAAAAGCAGTTATTAGATTCTTCTTTTATTTTAAAACCTGGCGCCAAGTGAACAAGGGAGATGAAAGCTCCTTGCATTGTTCGCACTATAAGGCGATCTTCAAACTTTATGAAATCATCGCCGAAATGGACCTGTCTAAGGAATCTTTGTTGGTAGCGATCCTCGTAGATTGCCGTAAAGGAATCCTTTGCTGCATTCTTAAGCCTCCTTATGAGTTTCGCTCTTTTTCCGAAGCGAAAAGCTCCCCAAAAATCCGATTGTTCTGTTCCTTCGACCATTGCTATGTTATGCGCATACGATGATCTGGAAAAGTTCCTGGAGACGGGGTCTTGGTAAGAAAAACATCCTGTATCAGTGATTATGCGTTTGTTGTTGATTGCAAGTTCATAAGATGACAAATCACAGTGGGAATGCCCAGGATTATAGTCAGGAGAAGGCCCTGAGAGTTTCATAAAGAAGGTGATTTTGTTTTTTTTATAGACCAAGAAGCCGGACTTTTTAAAAATTTTTATTAGTTGTTTATGAACGTATTTGTTCGGAACCTTTGCCGAATCTCCGAACTGTACACAATATCCGTCAGGAAAGGTCATTATTGCCGCAAAGTCTTTGCCTTTTTGTAAAATCTTTTTAAGAATAACAGCTAGCCTGGCTAGTTCAGGAGTCATTTCCGCTTTGTTTAAAGCTTCTGCTTTTTGATAAACTTTGCTTGTAAAATGCAAAAGTTCTTTATGGTACATGAGAGATCTTTCGCAGTGGCAGCCATCTGATAAAAATTGTTTGCTTAAATTTTCTGTTATTTCGTCTGCGAAAAAACAGAGGTCTTCTTTGATGTCATCAGCATTAAAAGAAGCATAGTAAAAACATGCCAGCAGATTCAATGACAGATGGTTGGCATCCAGATGTTTCTCCGGGTTTCTTTTCAAATTGCAGTATTGGCGAGACAAAGAAGCTTTGATACATTCCGCTGTTTTTTCAGGCAGTTTGCCTAAAGCGATAAAATCAAGCCAAGAAAAAATTCGTCTGGAGGTCGGATACGGCTCGGCGCCTTCAGAGCGTCCTGTATTTTTTTCGATCCAGTCAAGTATCAGATATTGCTTTAACGAGTCGGAATAAGTGCTGTCGCTTAAAAAATCGAAATAATTAAGGTTGTAGACCCAGAGTTTTTCAGGTTTTTCATCAAAGGCTTGAGAATCCCACGGTATTTTTGATACCGGAAAGCTTTTTTCGTTGTTCAGAAAATTAAAGGTAACTTTAAAGTCTTTTTGAAAATCGAGTTCTTTTTTCAGAATGGCTGCAACTTTTCTTAATGAGTTATCAGCAATATCGGGAGCCGTTATTTGCTTAAACTTGAATATTGGCCTATAGAAAAGCTGCGACAGCTTTAATGGCTCAATTGTATGAAGAAGCCTTAAAATTGTTGCATATATGTTTCTGAATAGCGACTCTTCGTCGAGTTTTGAGACAATCACTTGCCGAAAGCTTTCTCTGCTAATTTTATTGAATAAAGCGATGTTTGAAAAAGCTCTTCGTCAGGTATTGGCAAAACGCCTGTCCTAATACCGTCATAGAAGGCTTTCACGCAGTTTTGATGTCCTTTGTCCTGAGACCAGAGAGAAATGTTCTTGGCATTTGGAAAGCCGTATGATTTCAGACTTTTGAAGTTGTCTATAGTTATAGTTTTGCCGTCAGAGAAAATTTCTATTTTTTCTTTCGGAAAATCTTTAGAGCCATTGGCAAAATAGCAGATTGAAGCTATTGAGCCATTTTTGAAAGACAGGCTGGCGGTTAGTGTGTCATTAGTGACATAGCCTGATAGACTCTTCATATAAACTCCATCTGTCGCTGTTATTTCCGAACCTGCTAAAAACAGAGCCAAATCTATGAAATGGCAGACTTCTCCTATTACGCGGCCACCGCCTATTTGAGGATCTTGAGTCCAGTGGTCTGGCTGTATTTGTCCTGCATTGACGAGAATATTTATTGCAACCGGAGCGTTTGTTTCGCCCAAAAGGCGTTTGGCTTCAAGTGAAAGAGGGGAAAAACGTCTGTTGTATCCGACAGTCAGAACAGGTTTTTCTGCTTGGCTGTGATAAGCGTTTTTAATATTTTCAAGCTCTTTTACAGTCATAGCCAGCGGTTTTTCAACATAGACGTGTTTGCCGCTTTTAATTGCCTTTATAGCATATTCTGCGTGAGAATCATGTCGGGTGGTTATTATGACTGAGTTTATGGAGTTATCGGAAAATATTACATCGGTGTTGGTAGTCATTATAGGAATGCCGTATTTGGCCGATGCGAAAGCTGCCGATGCGCCTGATTTTGAGGCGACAGCTTTTATAGAAAAACCTGATTTTTGCAATTCAGGAATCAGAATCTTGTTGGCAAAGTTGCCGGCTCCGATAAGTGCCGCATTGCCACTGTCAGCCTTTATAAATGAACCGGAAAGATGAGTGTTTGTCAGTGTTTGTACTGATAAGTCTTTCTCTGTGTCATATTCCAGCAATATGCCTATCGCATCTTTTGAGTCACAGACTTCTTTATAGGCTTTTTCGGCTTCTTCAAATGCAAATTTTGATGAAATAAGCTTGTCAACCTTGAGCTTTTTGTCAGCCATAAGTTCCAAAACAGCTTGGAAGTTTCTCTGAACTGTCCATCTGACGAAACCGTAGGGATAATCATGCCCTTCTTCTTCGTAGAAAGAATCATATCTGCCAGGACCATATGAAGAGGAAACCTGAAAAGAAATTTCTTTCTTGTAAAAGTCGTCTCTGCTGAGTTCAAGACCTGTAACCCCAACCAGAACTACTCTGCCGCGTTTCCGGCACATTTGAGGAGCCGCTGACATAGGTTCTGATGATGAAGTAGAAGCGGCTACTATGACTCCGTCTAGACCATAACCGTCGGAAAAGTCCATGCCTGCTGATACAGATTCGCTTAAGTCACTGTTTGCGACTGCCGCGCCATATGATTTGGCTATTTTTCGTCTGCTTTCCTGGGGATCAAAACCTATAACCTTGCAGCCGTTGGCAATAAGTATTTGGCATGTCAAAAGGCCAATCAGACCTAAACCTATAACTCCGATTCTTTCTCCGAGGGTTGGGTTTAAAAGTCTGACTGATTGCAAGGCTATTGAGGAAGCCACTGTAAAAGCGGCTGTCTCGGAAGAGACTTCATCAGGAATCTTGGCACAGAGGTTAGCAGGAACGCTTACCAGCTCGGCGTGAAAGCCGTTGGAAGCAACCCTGTCGCCAGGGTTGAAGCCAGAGACATTCCGACCGACGGAAAGCACTGTGCCGGCATTGCAATAGCCGAGAGCCAAGGGAGTTTCAAGTTTGTTCTGTACCGAGTTGAAGGCAGGGAGAAAACCGTCTGTTTTCAATTTTTGCAAAGTTTGTTTGACCTTGTCCGGCTGTTGCAGAGCTTTGGAAATCCAGTTGCCTTTTCCGAATTCCAGAAGCATTCGTTCTGTGCCTAATGAAATCAAAGAGACTTCTGAACGGATTAGAAGCTCATTGTCCCCTGCTTGACAAGCTGGAACTTCTGTTAACGAAATTTCACCTGTTTTAAGGCTCTGGAATATCTGTTTCATATTATTTATTGCCTCCCAGCAGCTTTGGTAAAGCTTTAAGACCTATAAATTCAAGACCTTTTCTCAAGTCTCTTTTCAATAATCCCGGGTCATTGAAATAAAGCTTGCGACGTGCCAAAGCTCTTCTCGCCAGATTTAAAATATTTTTGTTATGTCTGGAAAAAACTCTGAAAGCTTTAGCAGAAAGTGCTTTAAAGCGGTCTTCAGATATATATATCATGCGTTTTGAAGGATCTTTGAAGAACAAATCCTTGGGATTTGTGGTTAAAAAGTGTTCCAAAGGAGGGTCGGCTATAAGCAGCCCCGCTTCGATGGCTTGAGTAAAAAGCTTGGTTCGTGGGAATGGGCTGTAAACACCTAAGCCGCCGAAATACGGATTGGCTCTTTTTAAGAATCGCCAAGTCATTATTATGTCTTCTTCTGTTTCTTCGGGCAAGCCTATCATGAAGTAGCCTGTCCAAAAAATCCCGTGTTTATTCAGCAATCTGGAGGCTTTAAGAATCTGCTTATGGTTAATGCCTTTGTCAGTTTGCTGCAGAACTTTTGGCGAACCTGATTCTATGCCTATGCTTAGCTGTATAAGGCCAGCTTTTTTCATAACCGACAAAAGCTCGTCATCTATAATATCTGCTCGGGTTGTGCATGAGAATGTTATGGGGAAATCAAGTTTATTAAAGGCTTCGCAAAGGGCTTTTACGTGCTTTTTGTTAACAGTGAAAGAGTCGTCTTTGATTGAGAAATGGGTGGTTCCGAAAAGCCTGTGTGTTTCTTCTATTTCGTTTATTACAGAAGACACGCTTCTGTAACGCACAGTTCTGTTCCACATGTGGAAACAGTAACTGCAACTATAAGGACAGCCTCTGGTAGTGAGGATGACACCCATATCTTCAGAAGTATAGGCTTCAGGGTTCATCAAAGCTTCTCTGTCGGGAAGCGGTATAGAGTCAAGATTTTTGTTGAAAGGTCTGTCGGGATTGTGGATTATTTCAGATCCGTTTCTCCAAGAAAGGCCTCGAATCTTTTCAAAGCCTTTGTTTTCTTCAATGGCTTTTATAAGCTCAACAATAGAGTCTTCGGATTCTCCTCTCAGCACATAGTCGGCTTCTTGAAGTTTCATTGTCAGCTCAGGCATGGCTGTGGCATGAGGGCCGCCTATAATAATAGGGGTTTCAGGCAAAATACGTTTGCATAGTCGCGCTGTTTGTATTGCCGTGCCGAACTTGCTTGTCATAGCTGAAATGCCTATCACATCGGGTTTTTCAGCAAAAACGATTTTTCCCATCACCTTCCAAGTAGGATGTTCTTTATTGTTGAGGGCTTCAATATAGTGAGAATAGGTGTCATACTCTTTTGTGAAGTCTACTTCGCCGTCGTTTCCTTCGGCTGCGTCAGTATCCAGAATTTTGCAAACATGTCCTGCTTGTTTTAAAGCTCCTGCCAAATATGCGGGACCCAAAGGAAAATACATGTTGAAAATTCCTGCAAAGCTTCTGAACGGGGGATCAATTAATAAAATTTTCATGTTTATTTAATCCTTAGGTTGGATGTCAGAACTGCTGAAATAGAGAGCATCCAAGTCTAAAATGAGATTATTGAGAACTGATACGGTTTCTGGAGTTTCTCCGCCAGTTTTATTTTTGATGTTTTCGCAAATCTCTTTGTACATAATTCTGTAAGAGTCAGCTCGATTGAATTTGATTTGTCTTAGCAGAGAATGTTGAGATTCGAAAGAATATGAAGAAGCGTTTTTGACAGTTGCTGTTCCTGCATGGCTTCTTAAACTGACTAAGTCTTGTACGCCGATTCTGGCAGAACCTTGATGAGTCAGGTGTAATACCAGATAGGCACCATTTTCGAGAATGACAGCGCTGAGCGAGTCCTTTTCGCCGAGGCGCTTTAAAGATATGTCGCGTGGTTTTGAGTAGTCATTCAGAAACAAGAAAAGATCTAGCCAGTGGCAACCGTTTGAAACTATGTGGCTTCGCGAATTTGGCCAATTATACCAATGTTTTGCCGGCAGAGGGGTTTCGAAAACGCAAGCGTTCATGTTAAGTGGCGTTTTACCATCTTTGGAGAGGTCTTTTTTTGCCTGTTTGAAAAGAGGGTTGTGTCTCATATGGTAACAAGTAAAAAGACGCCCTTCAGTTGTTTTCATTGCCTCAAGAATAAGAGCAAGGTCTTTTCTTGAAGTTACCAGAGGCTTCTCTACGACTGCCGCGGAATCTTGTTGCAAAGCCTGAATAGCCAAGGAGGCATGTGTATGATGGTAACCGGCTATGAAGTATATGTCTGAGTCAGGTTTAAAGTCCGCGGAAGTTATGAGAGTTGCGGAATATTTGTTTTTGTTGCCTAGTTGGGCTGTATCCTTTTCATGGATAAATTCCATCTTGATATAATCAGGCAAATTAGGCAGTATTTGGGTTTTCGCATAATTTCCGAGTCCGTAGAGCTGAGCTGTGAAGGAAGTTGTTGTCTTTTTTAGGATGTTCTGCGGTTTTAAGCTGTTGCAAATCTGTGAGTCTCTGATAGGTAAACGGAGAGGCTTTGCAGGTTTTTTGCTCTCAGAGAAGACAGATAGCAGGCTATCTAAGAAGTTGTTGATCTCGCTTTGTTCAAGCTTTATCCCTGAATCAGGCTCCCAAGCTTCGAAGTTATTGAGAAGTCTTGAAATAGTTTGGTCGCAGAAATTTAAATCTTTCTTTTCAGCTAAGAGCAAATAACTGTCTTCGCTGAATTTTTTGGTAATTTCAGGCGAGCAGGCTTTTGCAAACAGACCATTGACAAGCAGGCGTTCTGCTGCTTTTGGAGCCGCAGGAAGAGCAAAAACCACATGGGCGCCTTCGGCGAATTTATCGCAAGCGCTTTTCTTTACTGTGCCCAATCCGCACAAAAAATATTTTTCATTGCGGATAGATTCGGAAAGCCTAGATTTTATTTTTTCTGTTACGGCTTTAATTCCAAGTTCTCTTATGTAGCCAGTCAGACGCGAAAGCTCGGGCTTTCTGACGAAATACAAATCCTCAAGCTTTTTCAGAGGAACCAAGAAAAAAGGCTGAACCAGCATGGAGCCTTCTGTCAGGCTGTAGTCAGCAAAGCCTTCTTTCCACTTGTTTCCTGAATAAAGGCGCATTTCAGAGGTTGAGAGCTGCCAGTCTTGAAGCCGCTTTCCTTATTTCGCCCAAAGGCTTAGTCAGAGCAAATCTGACGAATTTATNAGCGCCTTCGCCAAAGCCGGCGCCTGGAGTTGTGACTATGCCGGCTTTTTCCAGCAACATGGCAGAAAACTCCATTGAGTTCATGCCTTCGGGAGTTCTGGCCATAACATAGAAAGCGCCTCGCGGTAAAACATAACCTATGCCTGCACGTTGGAAAACAGCTAACAGGGCATCGCGTCTTTGTCTGTAAAAGGCAACTTGGTCTGAAGCAAGTCTCTCGGCATTTTCCAAAGCCTTTACGCCTGCATATTGAATTGCGTCAAAAACGCCGGAGTCTATGTTGGTTTTAAGCTTTACAAGACCATTTACAAGGTCTCTATTGCCACAAGCGAAGCCCAATCTCCAGCCCGTCATGTTGAAAGTTTTGCTGAAGGAATGGAACTCTATTGCGCAATCGTTTGCTCCTTCCAGCTCCAGAATGCTGAATCTGTCTTCGGGATCATAGACTATTTCAGCATAGGCGGCATCATATACTATCGAGATGCTATTTTTCAAAGCCCATCTGATTAAAGCTGAGAGTCTGTCTCTGTCTGCAACTGTCCCCATAGGGTTGTTGGGATAGTTCAGGAAAATGACTTTTGATTTTTTGACAACTTCTTCAGGCAAAGAATATACATCCGGGAAGAAACTGTTTTCTTCAAGAAGAGGCATGCGGACAACTTCAGCGCCTGCAAATCTTGCGGAATTAGCATAAACCGGAAATGCCGGATCCGGAACCAAGGCTATATCGCCAGGTTGCAGAAAAGCCCAAGAGAAGTGGGCTAGGCCTTCTTTTGTGCCCAGAAGAGCCGTAACTTGATTTTCAGGGTTCAGTGTCACGGAAAAGCGTCTGCGCATATAATCGCCGGCAGCTTCTCTAAAGAAGGCGGCTCCATTATAAGCCGGGTATTTCTGGTTTTCGTTTTTCGGAGCCTGTTCCAACAGTTCTTTTACAACTGCTGCGGGAGTCTCCATGTCAGGATCTCCTACCCCGAAGTCGATCAGATCTGCACCTTGAGCCCTCAAAGCGTTTTTTTTGTTGTCAATTTCGCTGAAAATATATGGCGGCAGGTTCAGAACCCTGTCTGCTGGTCTATTAAGTTTTTTTTCCATATCTTTTTCTTTCTGTTCAGAGTTCCGCAAAGTTTTTTATAAAACTTGAAGAATCTTCTTCGGAAATTCTATTATCCGAGTGAAGGAATCCGCTTCTTTCAAATTTTCCCAAGAAGTAAACAATCATTTTTTTCCACCAAGGCCAGTCATGGCTGACATCATATCCCCAGAGATCCAGCATTGCGTTTGCTCCTATGGATTTCAGGGAATTCGTAAGACTTTCGGCCTCATGATTCCACTCTTCCCAAGGGCCTTGTCCGCTGCAAATGATAAAGAGACTGTTTTTCAGCTGTTTCCTTGTAGCTGAAGGCAGAAAGGATGACATGGAAATAGGATTGAAGGCTTCTGTGATCTCTCTTATAGGACGATTTAGTGTGAAAGATATGTCATAAGCTCCACTTAAAGCTATGGCCGAGTCAAAATACTCAGGATATTTCATTGCGAAAAGAGCTGTATGAAAAGCTCCGAAACTGCAACCATGCAGAAGAATGCCCGCGTCTTTGTGGCCGTCTGAGAGTATGTGAGGCACTACGGAAGAAATCAGGGCGTTTTCGTAGTCTTTGGCTCTGAGCATTTTGTCATGCGCGTCACAATCGGAAAACCATGTTTCTTTGTCATTGCTGTCCACACAATAGACTTGTATAAGACCCTTGTTAATGAAAGGGGCTAACACCTCGATCATTCCAAAGTTCTCATAATCAAAGAATCGTCCTTCCTGGGACGGAAAAACCAGCATAGGTTTTCCGGCTGTGCCGTAAACAAGCATCTCTAAACCATACCCTAAAGCAGGCGAGGGCACTATTCTGTAGTCGCGTTTCATTTTGTTTCCGCCTTTATTCTTCCATTACGAAATCTTTAGTGATTCTAAGGATGTCGTCTTGTTTTTCAGCTCTGATCAGGTAGCCCCAATGACCCATAACCAAGTATTCCAAAGGGTTCATCGGAAAACTGTCAACTATATATTTGCCCCACTTGTCGACTAAGTAGTCATGGCTATATTTGTACCGGCGGCCGTCATATTTTCTGCCTATAAAGCCGCAATAATATTTGCGTTCATATTCTCTTACGGGATCGGCTCCGTTTACTATTGAAGCCCACCAGTCATATACGTCTATGTCGCAGGCATAGTTGAACATATGGGTGGAAACGCCTCCGGGAGGGCGCAGGTTGATTTCAAGAGCCTGGTATTTGCCATTGCATTTGAAAAATTCAATGTGGAAGAATTTTTCAGGGACATTGATTTCTTTTACAATGGCTCTGCCATATTTTAACAATTCTTCAGGAATATCTCTCTGCGAATAATAAGTGCATGAAGACGATTTGACCAAGAGGTTGTGGATGTCCATGTTGAAAATATGAGAAGTTTCGAAAACAGGGTTGCCCTCGTGATCTGTGAGTCCGTCATAGGATTCGATGGTTCCAACAACATATTCTTCCATATAATAGTCATAATCCTGTTTGTTTTCGAAAAACGTTTCAAGATCTGACAGATTTCGGATGGTGTGAGTATCTGTCGCTCCGACACCTATATCAGGCTTGATGAAAACAGGGTATTTGACCTTCTTTATAAATTCTTGGCATTGTTCAATATTTTCAACTATAACGCCTTTTGCGCAAGGAACTCCAGCGGCTACAAAAACATCGTGCATTTTTGATTTGCGCTTCATAAAGCTGAGTTCTTCAGGCTTAACGCCGAAAATGCCGAATCGCTGTCTTATTTCAGCTTCCATTTCAAGCCAAGGCTCAAGATGTGATTCAACTCTGTCCATTTTTCCGAAAGAATTTTCGAAAAACTCGACCGCGTTCATAACTTGCTCTTTATCTTCCAGTTTCTCTACACGGTAATGACCAGAGAAACAGGCCCTAAGAGACGGATCTAGTGCTTCATCGGGAACGTCGGTGATGGCGAAAACGTCGACACCGTTTTTCTTTAAAGCGTATGAAAAGTATTTAAAGTGCGGAGGGTAGTGCGGCGAAAGAAAAACTAAATTCATGTCGTATAAAACTCCTGCATTTTTGTTCTGCAACATTATACACTCTTTTAAGCTCTGGGTCGAACAAAAAAGCCTTCTAAAAAGACAATAGCTTCTAGCGGTCTGTTTTGTCTAAAACTTTCCTGTCAGCCTTTCAAAATTCACAAGACAATATCCGCTTATAAGATCGCGCCGTGATGAGTGGCGAGTGGCGAGTTGAATTGTTTAGCTCCCCTAGCACCGAACATCAGCATCTGTCCTTAATCAGAGGCTAGGGCAAAAATTGTGATTATGCGTAGCAGAATGCAATTTTTGCCCAATTTTGCCCTCATCTGTGTGAATCTGTGTCCATCTGTGGATATAAATAAATGTACCCGATAACGAACAATTAGGTGC
>JGI24710J26742_10002651_pt1 | contig 15662 bp, 14 predicted proteins | sample BioPla2DNA2_FD_26742 | JGI IMG/M metagenome (IMG submission 26742) | reverse complement strand
CGTCAGCTTCCAGTAAACTATATTTTGCAATTTTCAAGGTTCTAAAAGAGCCAATTTTTTGACTCAGGGTTTTCATAGTTCACTTTACACTACCAACATTTAATATTAATTGATAATAGTTATCAATTTGATTTTTATCAAAATCAATCATAACGCAGGAATAAATATCGAGCAATATTAAATTATTTCCAAAACATATGGCTGTGTTTCGAATAAAATGATAGACACTTTATTGGAACAAAGCTATAATATAATCTAGTTGATTGCAACAAAACCGCAAACAAAATGAAAATTCTGGAAACGAAACCAGTAAACCATAATACAATAATATAGAGTCATTGAAAGTGAGGATCATATATGAAAATAGTTGTATTGGCAGGGGGAACCAGTCCTGAAAGGGAGGTCTCTTTATCCACAGGTAAAATGATATATAAGGCCTTGAAAAGAAAAGGACATCAGGTGGTTTTGCTTGATGTTTATTTGGGTTATGAAGGTGAAATAGATCCTGTTTTTGAATTGGAAAAGGACTGGTCAGAGCAAATTGGCGTCATTGGAGAAATCAATCCAACCCTGGAGCAAATAAAGGCTTTAAGAAAAAACAATCCCAATAATTTCTTTGGTCCTGGTGTTATTGAAATTTGCAGCAAATCCGATATTGTATTTATCGCTCTTCATGGAGAAAATGGGGAAGACGGCAAAATTCAAGCTACTTTTGATTTAATGGGAATCAAGTATACCGGAACCGATTATGCTAGTAGTAGCCTGGCTATGGATAAAGCAGTTTCAAAAGAACTCTTCCATTATTATAAGATACCAACTCCCAAAGGAATACATGTAAAAAAAGGAGAAGACTTTACTTGGGATCTATACCCTTGCGTAGTTAAGGTAAACAATGGGGGCTCCAGTGTAGGTGTTACCATAGTAGAAAGCAAAGCCCAGATGGAAGATGCTCTCAATCATGCTTTTCTATATGGAAAAGAAGCCATTATCGAGCAATATATCAAAGGCAGGGAGTTTTCTGTTGGTGTGATTGATGGTAAAGCCTTACCTGTGATTGAGATTGCTCCCTTAGTCGGTTTTTATGATTATAAAAACAAATATCAAGCAGGAAATGCCATTGAAACCTGTCCTGCAGTTCTTGATGATGAAATTTCAATACAGATGCAAAAAATTGCAGTGGATGTCTACCATGCATTACGGATCAAAACCTATGCCCGTATGGATTTCCTTTTAAATGATAAGAATGAACTCTACTGCCTGGAAGCCAATACCCTNCCCGGTATGACCCCAACTTCTCTTTTACCCCAGGAAGCCAAGGCCATCGGTATAGACTTTGATTCTTTATGTGAAAAAATTATTGAAATATCCTTAAAGAAATATGAGGAATAAATATAAAATACGAATTACTTTCGATCAAGGAATAAAAGATAACAATTGATCACTAATTTTCGGAGGTCTTGAAATTGACAAATCTAACTTTAGAGAATATTGCCCAAGTTTGTAATGGTAAACTTAATAACTGGAACAGTAATGATCGGAGGGAGGCTCAAGGTGTCGTCTTGGACTCCCGCTTGGTTCAAAAGGATTTTATTTTTATCGCAACGGTCGGTGAGCGAGTCGATGGTCACAATTTTATTCATGAGGTTTTTGAACAAGGTGCCTTAGCGGTAATCTGCGAAAAAGCCCCTGATACCCCCAACGGCCCATACATACTTGTAGAAAACAGTCTAACTGCCCTAAAAAGTCTAGCAAAATGGTATCGGATGCAATTAAATATTAAGGTCGTTGGAATTACTGGAAGTGTTGGTAAGACTACTACCAAAGAATTTATTAGCAGTGTTTTATCAAAAAAATACCGAGTTCTAAAAACAGAGGGGAATTATAACAATGAAATCGGACTCCCCTTAACCATTTTAAAGATTCGGGATTACCATCAAGTGGCAGTTTTAGAAATGGGCATCAGTGAATTTGGAGAAATGCATCGTCTTAGTGAGATCGCAAAACCAGACATTTGTGTGATCACCAATATCGGCCAATGTCATCTAGAAAACTTAGGTTCAAGAGAAGGTGTCCTTAAGGCTAAGACCGAAATATTTGATTTTATGAGTAAAGATGGTCGGGTTGTCCTCAATGGCGATGACGATATGCTAGCTACTATTGAAGAAGTAAATGGTAAATCACCAATAAAATTTACCTTACATCCTTCTCTTGCTGATAAAGAGGAAGAAAATTCATCCTCCTTAGAAGAGATCTATGCCAGCGACATTAGAGCTTTGGGCTTGTCAGGCTCCGCTTGTAACATTCATGTGGGTAGAGAAAGCTTTTCTGTTTCCATTCCTCTTCCCGGAAAACATATGATATGGAACGCCTTAGCTGCAACAGCAGTAGGGACTTTGTTAGAAATGAATAGCGAGGAGATTGCAGATGGTATCCAAACTGTAGAGACCCTTAGTGGAAGAAACCATATCATAAAGCATCCTAAGTATACCATCATCGATGATTGTTATAATGCAAATCCCAATTCTATGAAAGCAGCAATTGATTTACTAAATATATCCGATACGAGAAAGGTTGCAATTCTTGGAGATATGTTTGAGTTGGGTAAAGACGAAAACACCCTTCATCAAGAGGTAGGAACTTATGCCGCTTCCAAAAACCTAGACTTGATTGTTTGTGTCGGCAAATTATCCTCCCATATGTACGACGGTGCTGCTAGGGTATTAGAAAAAAGCCGGAGAGCTTATGAAAGTCAACTCTCCCATCAAACTTCCTTTGAAGATGAAAACCAGAATAGGAATCGAAATCTCTTGTACTTTGAGACCCGTGAGGAACTGTTAGAAGCGCTTTTCTCCATAATAAAGGAAAATGATACAATCTTAGTTAAGGCATCCAATGGTATGGGCTTTAATCAAGTTGTCAAACAGCTCATAGAATAAGCCTTCCCGATATCATAATTAATAAATTCTTAAAAGTTAAAAAAATTTTAAATAAGTATTTGACTTTATTAAAAAACAGTGATAGTATCATTTAATACCAAATTTCATATTTCATCCATATATGTCTGATAATATGGTTCAGACGTTTCTACTGGAAACCGTAAAATTCCAACTATGGGTAAATTCAGGACTAGTTTGCACTTTCTTTATTTTATAGTTAATTTAAATAATTACTAATATATATAAGAAAAGCTTTTGTTATTGGATTTACTCATCCAATAACAAAAGCTTTTTTTGACATAAGGAGGACTAGCTTTGAAGCTCGAAAAAATTTTTCAACTCAAAAAGAACAATACCGATGCCAAGACAGAAATCATAGCCGGTTTTACCACTTTTATTACTATGGCCTATGCTCTGTTGGTAATCCCTAATGTATTAAAATTTTCAGGGATGAATTCTGCTGGAGTCATAGGCGATGCTGCAGAATCTTTATCTATTCTAACAGATCCTGTGATCGCCTCCATATATACTGCTACCTGTTTGGTTTCGGCAATTGGAACTCTAATTATGGCCTTTCATGCTAATTTACCCTATGCCTTAGCTCCTGGAATTGGCCTCACTGCATTTTTTACATATAGTGTTTGTATGAATATGGGTTACACATGGCAACAAGGTTTGGCAGCGATTTTTATATCAGGAGTTTTGTTTATCTTAATTACCCTAACCTCCATCCGTGAAAAAATCATTAACTGTCTTCCTCAAAATATTAAACTTGCCATTACTGGTGGTATTGGACTTTTTATTGCACTCATTGGTCTCAAAAGCGGTGGAATCATTGTTTCCAACCCTTCCACTTTAGTATCCTTTGGAGATTTTACCGATAAAAATGTAATCTTAACCCTAATTGGTATTACAATTATGGGTATTTTAATGGCCAGAAATGTAAAAGGTTCTATGTTGATTGCCATTGTAATAACAACAATCATTGGAATTCCTTTGGGAATTACAAAAATCGAAGGAATTCAGTTATTTAGCAAGCCTTACTCTATGGCACCAACCTTCTTAAAATTTGATTTTCCAGGCTTACTTACACAAAATGGAACTGGTTTCTTAAGCGCTTTCGCCAGTATTATTATGGTTATCCTTACCTTTAGTATGGTAGATTTATTCGATACCATAGGAACCCTAGTTGGTACCGCACACAAAGCAAATATGATAGAACCTGACGGAAAGATAAAGAATATGAAAAAAGCATTAATTGCGGATTCTGTCTCAACATCTTTAAGTGCTATGTTTGGATCCACAACTACTTCTACTTATGTTGAATCCTCCGCTGGAATTGCTGCTGGTGGAAGAACAGGGCTTACCTCCATGGTGGTTGCAATTTTATTTATTGCTTCCTTATTCTTTGGAGGAATCGTTGGTGTCGTACCTGCTCAGGCTACAGCACCTGCCTTAGTTATCGTAGGAATCCTAATGATGGAATCTGTCAAAGAAATTGATTTTTCTGATTTTACAGAGGCTTTACCGGCATTCTTTACCATTGCTATTATGCCTTTTAGTTATAGCATTGCCAATGGAATTGCTGCGGGAATCATTTTCTATCCCATCATGAAAGTCTTTACCGGAAGGCAAAAGGAAGTACATCCAATTATCTATATTCTAGCCCTACTCTTTACTTTAAGATTTATATTCATTCCACAATAATTAATTTTAAAATCGATCCGTTCAAATGAGTTATGAACGGACCGATTTTTTCTTACTGTAATATTCTATTTTTAAACACTATTCGTGATTTAGCCTGTTTTTTCATCTCTTCCCTTTACCTTACAAATTAATTGGGTCATAGTCCCCATAGGGCAATAAACACACCAGGATCTGGGTTTAAATAATAACATGGTAATGATACCTAAAAGGGTTGATGTTAGCATTATACTATAAAACCCAAAAGCAAATTGCGTAATCCAAAAAGGTATATCTTTTACACGGTTTGCCCACTCCCAAGGAATTTTAAAGGTCCAGAAAAGCTTAACAACTTCCGATAAAGAACGAACATCTTTAAATACTAAGACCGTATTAAAAATCATTTGTATAAACATTACCATAAAGAAGGACAAAAACCCATATCGAAACCATTTTGACTTCATCCAAGTTGGCATTGGTTTATTTCTAGATAAATGAAATTTCTTTCCCAGTAGGGTAAATAATTGTCCCCTGCCGCAATACTGGTTACAATAGGCTTTACTCCCTTTGGTTACTGATATGATAAGGGGAATAAGAAAACATAGCATACCCAGCCATGCAAATAAAATATTAAACAAGCCCAAGAATAAATAAATAAGAGATACCATCCATAAAAAGTCATACCATTTTTTCATCCTGCACATACCTCCGCTGTCATCATAGTAATGATGGAAGCTGGGCACTCTTTTGCACATAAGCCACAGCCGATACATTTACTGGCATCCACTTGTGCAAACATTCCACGCCTTATGGTAATCGCCTTTCTGGGGCATACCTTGATACAAGCACCACAGGCAACGCAATCACTTTGGGATATTTCTGCTCGTCTTTTTGCCATTTTTCTAGTTCTCCTTGCAATCTCTATTTGACATAAGAATAGCAGATAAAATCCTTACCTTCTGTGATTTAGTTACATACATGGAGCTAGTTGTTGAATTTCTCTTTTAAGATATGGCAGGATAACGTTCTAACCAATTTTCATCCTCGTATTCCTCAATTTGCTGTATAATGCGATCCAAATAAGCATTTAGATACTCATTATCCTCTTCTTTTTGTGCAAACCAAACATTTCCCTGCCCAAATCCATAGGCAACCCCTTTTTGCTTTCTTGGAACATACCACCTAGCCCGATTGCTTCGTTCTCTTCGGGGAAGTAGGATACAATTTTCCGCCTTGGCAATGGCATTATACTCCTGGATATAAATCTCATCTCCCGATCGAAACTCCGCCTCCTGATAATAGCGATAGACCGTGGCATGCTTATACCAACCTACAATGGATGTAAATCCATGGGCAGGATGTTTTGCACAATAAATCACCAAAACATCTTCTACCATATTCTTGTCTTTATAGTCTTCACAACCTTCAATTTTTTCAATATGTAACTGGTTTTTTTTCCGATTTGATGCTTTTGTCTCAACAAAGCCTAAACAATACTCACCATCTTCAAAGGAACCATCCGAAAAATTCAGCATTACTTTTTCAAAATTATACTTTTCACATACATCCTTATTCTTACTTGCAGATGTTCCGCTTCCACTGCTAATGGGATCATCTACCCCGGGATAAATTCCTTTATAATAATTTAGCCAAGCTATGTTACAAAAAATTAATTTCATCTGTACACCCCTTCTCTCCTATTACTCTGGTAACTATACTATTCAAAACAATTATAAAACTGTTATACCGTTAANTGAATCAAAGAAACATTCCATAGGAATGTTTTTATTAATTTAATATTTATTATACCATATTTTGACTTGTTCTCGCAAGCTTGCTTCGGGAAACAATAGCGTCTTGAAAATTGCAAGTTTAATTCCACTCCTTATTTATGCAATGTTTGTGTTAGATAAATTTCATGGGGTATTTTGTTCCCCATCTCTCTTTTAATGACTCCAGTTCTGCTAAAGCAATATATTCATTAGGAGCTTACCTCTTTTAACCATCGAAATTCCTGCCTTGTAAGAGGTTTTACTTCATCCTGACTACGAGGCCATTTAAAACTTCCGTTCTCTAATCTTCTATAAAAAAGAATAAATCCACCTTCTTCCCAAAGGAGTGCTTTAAGCTTATCCCGGCGTCTTCCGCAGAAAAGAATGAGACTTTTTGAAAAAGGATCTAGATGGAACTGTTCATGTACCTCTGCAGCTAGTCAATTTGAATGCGACACACTCTACATAAGTCGATAATTCCAAACTAATATTAGACTATTTTTCGCATAATGGGTTCCACCTGCATAGCAGGTGGTTTTATTGTATGGGATACAAAAAGGCTATCGAACAACATCTAATGTACGATAGCCCAACAAAACCCTAACAATTTCCCTTTCCATCAATGGAACAAGAGGAAGCCTCCCTCTGTATTTTAGCTTGATCAAACTCAATCCATTCAGATAAATCAAAGGTCTTTTTCCCATCCTCTAATACAAAGAAGGGAATTCCTATTTTCCCAGCATTTTTTATGGGAAGGAAAATTTCATCATGATCACGATAGTTTAAAAACTCTTTTAAAATCGTTGTGCTTTCTGTAATGTTTCTATAATCTAGTTCGATCTGGGATTGCTTTTCAATTAGATTCTTTGCCAGAACACAATCCGGGCAAATCTCAGATCCATACATAATAATCTTCATATGAAACCTCTCATTTTTTATTTTTTATTCTTTGGTGAAATTTTTCTGTACTAATTGCTTAAGCAACTGCTTTTATTACTGATTTGATTGCTATATTCATTGTCCTTAACAAAAGTTTGTATTGTCAGAAATTTTGCTCCTGCACTCCTTGTATTATAGTATACTGCATCTCATGTTACGAATCAATCCTACCCATCTATGATTCATCCAGATTTTTATCAATTACAATAGCCTCATCATAAACCTTTTGGGTAAAGATTCTTTGTGCATCCGTTAAAGATAAACATTTCATTCTTATATCTTCGATGTCGGTACCTACAAATCCTTTGTTCTTTAGAATATGAAGATAGCCAATTCCTTGTTCTAAAAAACCCAGCAACCTTGCACCAATACAATCCACAGCTATGGGATTTTTCCCACATAAAATTAATCCAGTATGCTTTGTTATCCCATTGGTTGGTCCTGTTGCAACCATAACAGGGTTGGCACTGACGATAGCCAAATTGATTTTGATTTTTTCTGCCATGGCAGCGATAAATCCATGAAGATCATCATGAATTCCAAGATTTTTCTTTGGTGCTCCATGTTCCTCGGTACTTGGCCATGCCATGGCCATATTTTTTATGCTGGCAGACATGGTAGCTTCTTCATGAATCTTCAATTGGGTAAAGGAAATATAATAGGTCATTTCTTGAATAATTTGATTTACTTTAATCTTATTGGGCTTATGGTGATTTAGTTGCAACTCCATATAAGGCCCTTGATTAAAATCAAGAAATTCCACCTGCTCCTCCAATATCACCTTCTCAAAACCACAATCTTTCATAACTTGTGGTGTATTACCACCTCCCGATCCCGTAGCCACTATAATCCTTCTTGGGTTTCTTCTTTTTACCCACTGGATCAGGGTTCTTAAGGTCTCCGGACCTACTACGACCCCCTCGGCAGGATCCTTCTTTTGATTATTCACCCAATTGGGAGTCAATACAACTACATCCTCCTCAGTGATATCTTGGTCCGCCTGAATACATTTTAGACCATTTAAAACAGCCTGGGACTCATTCTCATGAAAAACAATTGCTACTTCCTTCTGATCATAATTCACTTGATTTTCCATTCTTTTCACCTCAGTACAATTGTTACCATCCCAATGATTTCTATCCATTCTCTATTAGGTAGAATGAAAAATACCAAAATTGTAAATCAAATCACACCATCCATTTACTAAAGCATATGATATTATGAAGTCATAAAGGAGTTACGAATTATGTATTATAATTATAATCATTATCCCTATCCTCCATATAACAACACAACACCAAAAAATATGTATCAGGAAAACTACTCTTATAACCCATATCCCTATTTCATCAATCCACCAATCAATAATATGCCATATTATCAGCACTTAGCCAGTGAGTTAACACCAAATAATAGAAGAATTGATTTACGGGATTATGGTCCAGAACCATTTGTAGTTGATATTGAAGATGCAACTGAACAAAATCGCAATTTCCGCACCAGTCTATGGACCGGAGAATATCTCCAACTAGTCTTAATGAGTATTGATGTTGGTGGGGATATCGGTTTGGAAATGCATCCCGATGTAGACCAATTTATTCGAATCGAACAAGGACAGGGAATGGTTCAAATGGGAGATACTCAAGATCTGCTAGATTTCGAAGAAACCGTTGCGGAAGATTATATTATTATAATACCTGCCGGGAAATGGCATAATCTAACCAATACCGGTAATAGACCACTCAAATTATACACCCTATATGCTCCACCTCAACATCCCCATGGAACCATCCATGAAACTCAGGAAGATTCCGAAGCGGCAGAAAGAAGCAGTAATAACCGATAAGTTTTAAAACCCCATGGAAAGAGCTACATCTAAGTATCTTAGTAAAAGATAGACTTAGCATGAAATTTCCATGGGGTTTTAATTTTTTATTTTTCTCGCTTTTGTACTTTTAAGTAATCTATTTAAAATGTCTTTTATAAAAATCTATTTAAAATGTCTTTTATAGAATTCTATTTATATAAATTTTTAAAATATTTTAAGGACCTTTCCTTATAAAAATTTTTATGGCAACTTTAAAAATGTTTTATAAAAGTGTTTTTATCTTATTTAGTGGTTACCGTCGATCTTACAAGACACCGCTTGATCTCTAATCTCATCTGCCATGATATCACCATAGGCATCTTGATTTTTCATAAACCATCCATTGGCATAGGAACATGAAGCCGTAGCCTTCCATCCCATCTTTCGAACATATTCCGCAACTACAGTCATTGTCTTCCCTGCCATACCCTGTCCCCGTAAAAAAGGGTTCACATAAACATGGTCTATATCTATCTTCCCATTTTCTTTTGAAACGAATGTAGCTTCCGCCATTAATTCGCCCTTTTCATCCTTGCAATAAATTCGATTGTCTTCATAAATCCAATTCATAGTTCTCTCTCCTCGTATAATATATTTTAGATACTTCATATTATCTTGTTGACTTTTTATAATATTTTTATTTTTTAGATCTAGAATGAAAATCATAACAAAAAACTTCTTTATATAATTTTCCCTCCCAGTATACCACAAAATTCTAAATANTATAAAGAAAAACCTATGCAAAGTTTCATCTTGTGATTAAAATCACATAACTTTATCTTTCAGAAAGTTATAATACTTTCAAACAATTCAAAAGGAGGTTAATAAATGGATCAAAATAAAATTGATAAATTAGCTGATCTACTAAATAGACTGAATCAAGAAGGTGCAACAAAAGAGCTAAGAGAAGAAGCCTTGAAACTGGTTACGAATATCGATCCCGTGGAGCTATCCTTGGCTGAACAAAAATTAATTCAAGATGGAATGGATCCCGAGAATTTAAGGCATCTATGCGACGTACATATGGAAGTTCTATCTGATGAACTAGATAAGGTAAAGGCACAAATATCAACGGGCCATGTGATTGATACCTTAATTGCAGAACATAATAAAATAAAGGATTTTTTAACAGAATTAGAGGCAATCAATTTTGAAATACAAAAATTAAATAACAAAGAGGATAATCCAGGATTAATGAAACGTTTATTAGAACTGGCCATTTTAATTTTAGATGCAGAAAATCATCATCTTCGAGAAGAGAATGTACTTTTCCCTGAACTAGAAAAAAGAGAGATTACTGGACCCCCAAGAATTATGAGGATGGAACATGATGCCTTGAGGTTACGAAAGAGAGCACTTAAAGAAGCTGCTGAGAATGTAAATGAACTAGATTTTAATATTTTTAAAGAACTGGTTGATGAAACCTCCAAATATATTGTATTTAACTTACGAGACCATATATACAAAGAGGATCATATCCTATACCCAACGGCCTTGGAGCGAATCATCGGCAGCGAAATATGGGATGATATGAAAATTCAATGCGATAAAATAGGATATTGTAGCTTCACACCGTCAGTATAATTGAAGTATGGCGTGTTTCCTTGATAAAAGAAATAGCTACTATCTTTGTACTAATCAAATACCTCTAATCATATTCATTAAATGAGTAAGGTTAGAGGTTTTTTATGAGAAATATAAAAGTCAATTTACATCCTTTCATTACCAATATCAATTTGCCTACTGTGATAAAAACAGCAGTATTTCCAGGAGACAGTGTAGAAAGATTATTCGTAGCAACCCAAGTGGGGGAGATTTTTTATACCGGAAATGAAAATTTGGAAACATTCTTAGATATTCGCTCTCAAATCCTTGAACTAGGTACTTTAAGTGGTGGATATGATGAACGAGGCTTACTGGGCTTAGCCTTTCATCCCTATTTTCATTTAAATGGACGCTTTTACCTCCATTATTCCCTGGCTGGAAGCCAAGGTCCCGGTGCTCTTGCTGGATCTTTTCGTCCAAATCCCTGTGACCCCAACACCCTAAATTTGCAATGGGAAGATAGAGAAAGCCGATATGATCATATTGATACCGTTGAAGAATGGATATTAGATTCAAATCTACAACCACAAAAGCGGCGGACATTACTCAACCTAAGAAGACCCTTCGCAAATCATAATGGAGTCAATAGTTTAAAATTTTCTCCGGAGACAGAACGTTTGTTATTAACAACTGGGGATGGAGGATCCGGTTTTGATCCCTTTAATTTAAGTCAGAACACGATGGAGATTTGCGGTAAAATCCTTGAGATTGATGTAGATCAAGATCTCTTTCTTGAAGATCCACCAGTGGTTTCTCGATTTGACCAACTTCCAATGGCTATACAGGAAACCTTGACTGTNATAGCCAAAGGCCTTCGAAACATACCTGGNATTTCCTATCAATGGTATCAGAATCAGTACATAAAATATGTAGGAAATGTAGGACAGGATCTAGTAGAATCAATTTTTTNCTTTGGACAGCATCTNCAAATTCCTGTTACCCAAGTCACCCAAGGAAGNAATATGCAAGAGGAAGCCCAAATAGAAGAAATGATTAATTTAGGCTGGCGAGGTTGGGAAGGAGACTTGCCCACTTCTGTCATTAGTAATTGTAATCAAGATCCCAATTTGAATGTAAAAAACATGGTATATTATCGTGATACCATAGAAACCAGTGTTAAACGAATCCCACCCCTAACCTGCTATTACCACGATGACACCCGACCCAATAAATTTGCAGGCACCGCTCTTACAGGTGTTCAGCCTTATATGGGTAATGCAATTCCTAAATTATCAGGAAANGTAGTCTTTACTGACTTTGTAAGACAAGGCTCACGACCTCCAAGAGGGGTATTGGCATATACCCAACTTGGTTCCACTTGTGTACCAAAGGATTATGGCATAATAGAAACAGAATTTGATTTTGGGTCTCAACCGGCCTTTTATGTTTCTTTAGGAACGAATCTGGACCAAACGAGACTATTTTTAGGTGTATATCGATCGGCCAATGTAACAAATTTTAACCAGGGCACGGTTTATGAAATCATAGCTTGATTTACAAGCTACTTAATCCCAGACTAGCTTCCTCCCCAAGATGAAAGCCATTATCATAACAATTAATTCTGCCAAAACAAATGATAACCAAACTCCAACCATATTCCAAAGACTACTTAAAACAATAACCAAAGGTACAATAATAAGGCAGCCTCTTGCTATAGAAATGATAAATGCATCCTTTACTTTTTCCGAAAAACTTAAATACATTGAAATAATTATATTGATTCCCCCAAAGAAAAACATATTTATATATTTATAGTTATGATATCATTATATAAATCAAGGCCGTAGCTTGTCTTCTCTGGAACCTTCTCCAAGATCCGATAAGTTCTAGTTCCATCTGCCAAACGTTCAGCACTTAAAAACATTGCCCCTTCCAAATTTTCATCATAGGTAGCCTTGGTAAATTCAAATAAATGAGTGACCATAAAAATATGTGTCCCATTCTCATATAAAGCTCTTACAACATCGGAAGCAATGGCAGAACCTTCCCTCTCCGTAGTGGTGGCAAAGGACTCATTTAAAAGCAATAAGGAATTGGGGGTTATTTCATCAAGAATATCACTCATCCGTTTCAGTTCNTCATCCAATTTACCACTATTCATGGCTNCGTCCTCTCTTCTGGTAAAATGAGTGAATATCCCATCGTAAAGTCTATTACAGTAGTAGCTAGCTGGTACGAACATTCCTGCCTGCATTAATAGCTGTGCCACTCCAAGACTACGCAAAAACGTGGATTTACCCCCCTGATTTGCCCCGGTTATGATATAAAGTTTCTTATCCTCCGTGGCAAGATCATTGCATACTGGTGTTTTACGGGAATATATGGCTAGACTCATATCATACAAACCTTTGAATTTCAGCAGATTCATATCCTGCTTTGTCACCACTGGCATAGAGGTTGGAATATGCAACTGTTGAAAGCGGATATAAAGATTTGCACATCCAATATAAAAAGCCAACGGATAACGCAAACATTCAAAGAAGGAGCTTAATTCCTTTATAAATTTCTGATACATTTTTAAAATATGAGCAAGACCTGCTGCCTCCATTTCCCTGGCGTCCCTTGCAAGATTGGTATCATCTAGAATCACCATGTTACGGCTAAAAATTTTATGTATTATCATTTCTACAACACCCATGGTTTTTCTCTTTTTATAGCCTTCTTTAACAAGATAATTTACAATAATATTATCNAACTTCAAGCCCTGGCCAAGGGAAGCGGAAAAGGTTATTTCACCACCTTCTGTCAAGAAGTTCATTTNTGTTATGGAGTCTTTAATTTTTTGAACAAATCTTACATTTATATCCTTGACCAATCGATCATAGAATGCTTTCCTACCAGGTGATTGAAAATTATGGTCCATCTTATCACAATATGATTTTAAGTTTTCTAGGTGTTTTACCAATATTCCTAAGAGCTCTAAAGAATTAAGTACACTCATAGCATTGGATACAGGTACAGAAGATGCCTTTTTTGTTGCTTCTGTATATTTATTGGTTTCTTCTATAGCCTCAGAAACCATCTCGTATAATCCAGTAAAATCATTGAAATTATGTATGCAGTCCTCTATGATTGCTTGTCGGTATTGAATCGTTTCTATATCCGTCAAACTATTCATGATTACGGTACGAACAGTGTTGTAGATATATTTGTCATTACGAGCCATGGTTTTAAAAATAACGTCCAGATTCAAATCCTGAATGATTTCATTCTTATTCATGCTTGCAGCTGTATTCCCATATTCACTATCTCTATATAACAACCATACATTCATCGTTTTATCCTCTCCTTAATATCCTCATAAGTCATATGATATTTCTCAACGATAGAATTGGCATAACTTTTCCCATCTGCGGGACGCCGTTCTATCCGAAAAGTACGAATGTTACTATGTTCAGAGAGCAAAGCCGCCACAAGACTTACAATGCGATGATCGTCCTTGGTAAGTTCATAAATATGGGTTACATATACCCCTAGGCAATCCTTATCCATAAAATAATTTATGGTTTTCTTTCCCATGATATAGGCATCATAGGAGGTGGCTGAGGTGAAAATCTCGTTAATGATGACAAAACTATGGTTGGTCACAGTATTCATCATATGATTTAACCTGGTTAACTCTTCTTTCAGCTTTCCAGCTCCTGTTTCCATTGATTCTTCTGAAGCAAAATGAGTGTAAATCCCATCAAACACTGGCAATCTAGCCTGCTTACAAGGTACCATAAGACCCATGAAAGCAAGATAAACACTTTGCCCTAAAGCCCTGGCAAAAGTGGTTTTTCCTCCCTGGTTAGGTCCTGTTACAACAAAAAACTTTTCACCGGGTCGATAAATACCATCATTGAAGATAACTTCCTTCTTTCGAAGACTATTCTTTTTTGCTAAGGCTAAATCATAGCAGGATCGGATGTAAAAATCTTCCCCAGCCTGAACCTCTGGATAGCAAAAATGGAAATTCATCTCCTGCATTTCATTTTTGTAAAGACAAAAGGCAATATAAAATTGACTTTCTTCTTCAAATCGAGTCAGGACATCACTGATATAATCCTGATGGGTACTATGAAAAACAGCAAGCTCATCGAAGACATGAGCATAGGGTTTTTGTAGTAATTCCAGTACAGCAATTTCCAAAGAAGATAAAGCAAAACTACCAAAAGGATTTTTTTGATAAATATGATCCACTTCCGACTCTTCTTCAAAAGTATTTAATACCTGCTTGCAATAATCCTCTTCAAGATATCCGGGTTTTATAATTACTCGGTCTCTCATAATATGAATATTAAATTTCATTTCATGAAAGAGTTGCATTTGCCTTTCGGTATCATTACAAAGTCTTAGAAATGGTTCACTAGTGGTATAAATCTTGAGCCATTCAAAGAAGCCCTGAAATCCTTCGGACCCAAGGTTTTCTTCTTCAAGATCGGAATATAATTTTTTCACGACATTGACATAATAATAAGCTGCATCCAAATTCCATTTCTGCCTTTGAATTTCCAAATCGGAGTCCTTCATATTATCTAGATGTTTTCGTACTTTTCTCATAGCAAGGGAAAAATCCACTATCTTCTGAAATAGGCTTTTGCTAGCTTCCATATCCTTTAAGACATCTATTCGATAGGGAATATCCTCCGCTTCCGGCTTAAAGAAATAGTACTTACGCAAATCATATAATCTTTGCTTGTCCAAGATTTCTTCCACCACTTGATCTAGGTTTAAGTCATAAAAGAAATTGGGCATAACGATTTTCTCAGATTCAAAATCCGGAAATTCTTTTCTTCCTAAAATACTACAAAACCCCATGCTTCTCATCCCCAAAACTAAATTTTATAATTCTTTATCAATCTTTCTTAATCCATATCT
>JGI24710J26742_10002650_pt1 | contig 15664 bp, 13 predicted proteins | sample BioPla2DNA2_FD_26742 | JGI IMG/M metagenome (IMG submission 26742) | reverse complement strand
ATGTTTCACTCGTGCCGGAGTGCCTGGCCGGCCTCCTGCAGATGATCTGCGGTCGGTACATGCCAGGGGCGGGCGATGAGTGCCGGCCCCTGGCGGGTCTCTCCCTTTTTATGGGCGATCTTCTGATCTGTCATGATCAATCATGTAGATTTATCATGATCAATAATGTAGAATACCGGTATAAATCTTGTGGTCAGGTGGATGGCTCCAGCTGACCCTGGCGCGGATCGTGGAACCACCCGGTTGTGTCGCCCTGAGCAGGAGAGGGTGGCCGCCACGCCTCACCGCTACCCCGGGCATCCTCCGGAAGGCGGGCTACAGGATCCGGTCGTGGTCGCCGCGCCCTTCCTGTATGTCGACCCCGGGGATGTGCCGGCCGACCGGGAAGTCGGGGGCTCTCCCCGGGGCATCCCTGGTATGCACCGGAACCGGTTTCTCTCTCCCGGGTGCCATCCCTCCCCCCTGGATGGAGTACTGCTCGGCGAGCTTCCTGAGATCCCGGACCTTGGCGTTCGCTGCCTCGATGATCGAGAGAACCTCGAGGTAGCGGCTGTCTATATGATCGCCCTCTCCGCGGAGACTGACGAGCTGCTCACGGTAGTGCCGGTTGATGGCGAACTGGAGTTCAACGTCCCGGGCCCGGAGCTCCATGACGGTCGTATCCTGGATCCCCGGGAAGAGGCGTCCGAGCCCGACGATGTTTTCATCGAGGATCCGGTAGACGGCCTCTGTCTTCTGTACCAGGTCGGCGGGAAGACCGTTTCCGTTCTGTGCTGCTCTGCGGAAGAACTTCCCGAGGTCCACCCCGAGGTAGCCGAGCCGTTCGAGTTCGTTTGACATCCGGACGAGGAAGACCATCTCGGTCGCCTCACGGTCGGAGAGCTGCCGTGCAGAGATCGCCCGGAGGGCATGCTCGGTCCTCCCATCGAGGTGGCTGTTGAGATCCCTGAGTTTCATGGCCATCTGGTAGTCCGCCTCCTTTGCTGTAGTGAGGTATGTCATCACCGCCCGGAAGAGGTTGAGCGTCACCTCATGGGCGTGCCCGAGTTCTTTCTGGATCAGCTCAAAACCCTGGCGGGTATCGTCGGGGATGCCGTCCTCAAGGTAGCGCGTCCGCATGAGGATCTCGGGTTCGTCCCCGGGCACCAGTCGCTCGACGATCCGCCCGAACTGCCCGATGAATGTGAGGAAGACCGCCGCTATGATCAGGTTGAAGGTGAGGTGAGCGTTTGCCACCATCTGCGCCTCAGATCCACCGATCGCCATAACAAGTCCGGTGAACGGCATGATGAAGGGCAAGATCAGGAGCACCCCGCCGAGGTTGAAGACGAAGTGGGCTACAGCGGCTCTCCGGGAGTGGAGGTTCATCCGCGCCGAGGCGATGAGGGTCGGCGTGGTCGAGCCGATGTTTGCACCGAGGAGGAACGGGATCGCCTGCGGGAGGGTGAGCAGTCCCTGCTGGGCGAGGACGACGGCAAGCCCGGTTGTCACGGCGCTTGACTGCACCACGGTCGTCACGAGGAACCCTATAAGGATGGCGAGCGGGAGCGCCGAGTACCTGGTGATAAGCCCTATGAGCGCGGGATCGTTCTGGAACGGCACAAGCGCCGTGGATATGAGGTTTAAGCTGAAGAGCACCAGGCCGAAGTAGAAGAGTGGTTTTCCCAGGAACCGGTAGCGCCGCCCGAATATACCGATGAGGAAGCCGGCCGGTATCAGTATCTGCCCGAGCCCGACCATTTTGAAGGCGACGAGCTGGGCGGTCGCAGTTCTCCCGACGTTTGAGCCGATGATGATCCCGAGACTCTGGACGAACGAGAGCGTCCCGGTATTGACGAGATTCGCGGTGATGATCGTTGTTGCCGCGCTCGACTGGATGAGGGCGGTGATGCCGGCACCGAGGAGTGCGCCGAGGATCGGGCGCTGTGTCAATTTGCCGAGGACGGTCGAGAAGGTGCCTTTCGCGACAGCGAGGATTTCGCGGGAGAAGTTCTCGATCCCGTAGAAGAAGAGGATCAGGCTGGAGAAGATAGCGAATAGTATTTCCCACGAGATCATTTTTGTTCCATAAAGTATAGGTTCTCAGATTTGAAAATACCTCTCTCTATCTGTCTTGAGGGGATTTCTCCAGAGCCTGAGGTGCCGTTTTCTCTGAAATGACTCCCTGTGCCCTCCCGGGATCCACACAGGCCGTGCCACTCCCGGCCTTTGTGCCAGGCGGGGGCAGACGTTCGCGGGTTTTCGCTGTTTCAGGTGGTGTCGCGCAGGGTGCCGGAGGGAGGGGAGATCTCGTCTGGCCTGGTGTGCTGTCGGCCGGCCTCTGGTATCTCTCGCCGGCTGTATCGGTCTGCAACACCAGAGATCGCTTTGCGTCCTGATCTGTCTCGGAGGGCCGGATCCCCGGCTACCCTGGTACCCCCATAAGTGGCTGGACGTGAAGGATATCGGAAAATTCTCGATAGGAGAGAGTGTTTCCCATGCTATCCAGCTCTGCCCCCCTGCTCTGGTAAACCAGGGTTTGATAGGCCTGTTTTTCCGGCAACATCGCCTGATAATTACCTTTATGCCTTTTCCGGTTGACAGACTTATCCAGTCTATGATCCCGAATGAGAACCCCTCCACCCCGCTTCCCTTGTCTAACCAGCACCCACCTGTGGAGATGGTAGCCGAACCGGACTATCCGGGGCAGTACCCATACGCATCCCTTGAGGAGTTCCTGTTACTGCACGAAGGGAGACTCCTTGACTTCAAGGAGACGGTATCGGAGTCGTTCTTCAAACTGCTCTCTGCCTTCTCGAACACCGAGGGGGGGTTCGTCGTGCTCGGGGTCAACGATAAAACCCGTGCTGTTACCGGTTTTGACTGTAGGGGAGAGAAACTCTCCGAGCTTGCAAACAGGATCAGCGACAGTCTTGGCATACATCCGGTCATTGATGAGATACCCGCAGATGGTAAGACGATCCTCACCATCAAGGTAAATCCTCAGAGAAATCCTGTCTCCTACAGGGGGGTGTACTACACCCGGGTCGGTGATACCGTCCGGGAGTTCGATCCCGACGAACTCAGGAGAAAATTTCTGGAGGATGCCAGCTGGGAGGATCTCGTGGGTGACTGCACCCTCGATGATATCGATGACGAGACGGTGCAGACCTTCATGGATCTGCTCCGTGGTCGTGTTGCAGGAAGTGAGATCCCCGACATCAAGGACAAAGAGGCGGTTCTCCGGCGCCTTGGCCTGATCACCCCGGATGGGGAGATCACCCATGCTGCGTGTATCCTCTTCGGGAAGAATCCTCAGTCTCATTTCAGAAATGCAGAACTTCGGATCGCCCGGATAGGCGATGATATGGTACTGGTCAACCCGAAGAATATATCAGGAAATCTCTTCCAGCTCCTGGAACGTGCGGAAGAGTATCTTCTTTCGGCGCAGACGATCGTCTACGATCCATCCGGCAATGCAGTCACCGATTCCTTCAGGCGAAAGGAGATCCCCGAGTACCCGGTAGCAGCTCTCCGCGAAGCGCTGCTGAACCTGCTTATTCACCGCGATTACTTCGATAACAGAACTCCGAGCATCATACGGATGTATGACGACCGCATTCAATTCTTGAACCCTGCCCGCTTTCCTGTAGATGTTACGCTTGAGAAGATCATCTCGCAACACTACCCCTACCATAGAAACCCAAAGATCGCGGATACCTTTGCAAAAGCCGGGTATGTGGAAAAATTTGGCACCGGTCTTGAGAGGATCAGGGCTGAACTCTCCCTCGCGGGAAGCCCTCCCCCGGAAGTTGAGTACTCATCCCTCGGGTTCAGCCTCGTTCTTCGGAAAAGCCAGGGTGTCAGGAGATCGTTTGACTCCCCCGGGCTGAATGAGCGACAGGTTGCTGCCATACACTATCTGAGGAGAAACAGTTCCATCTCAAACCAGGAGTACCAACGCCTCTATAATGTTAAGAAGTCTACCGCAACGCGGGATCTCACAGCAATGGTTCAGCGTGGCATCCTTCGCAAGGAGGGATCTACTGGACCCGGAGTACGCTACTCTCTGATATACACAAAGTGAGCGGGATTGAAAGGATCTCATGGGATCGAGGGTTCTCATAATTGGCCCATCAATCGGCCCACAATGGGTTCATCGGTGCCCGGAGGCCTACAAAAGACTGATATTAAGCATCAGATCCAAAAAATACGCGATATAAATACTTTTGAATTGGTTCATGCCGTGAACCAATTCCTGACCCTCCGGGCGTATAAGCTGCCACAGCCTGGTGCATGAGATGATGTCGGAGGAAGTCCCGGTGAACTCAGGAGAAAGTCTCTGGAGGATACCGGCCGGGAATGATCTCGTGGGTGACTGCACCCTCAGTAGTATTGAGGGCGGGGTGGTGCAAGGCTTCGGGTCTGCTCCGGAGGCCATGTTGCAGGAAGTGAGATCCCCGATATCAAAGATAGAGTGAGTGAGATTGAAAGGAATTTGTGGGATCAAGGGATCTCATAATCGGCTCACAAATCGGCCCACGATCGGCTCATAATCGGTTCATCGGTGCTCTGAGGCATAAAAACGATCCGATCTTACGCATCAGATCCGAAAAACACGGGGATATAGACACTTTTGAATTGGTTCATGCCGTGAACCAATTCCGGTCCCTCCAGGCGTATAAGCTGCCACAGCCCGGTGCATGAAGTGACACCACATGATCAGGATCTATCCCGCCCGCCGGCGGATCTCCTGGAGCGGTAGCCGGCATCGGTATGATCCCCGGGGGGGCACAACCTTTATAGTTAGGTCAGCCCTAATTAAGTAGGAACAATGCCGGCGAGGGTTGAGCATCTGGTCGAGGTGTTTGGTCGCCTGATGGCAATCAAGAGCGAGTGCTCATCGGAGATCTTCTCAGAGTGCGGGCTTGCTGACCTGACGGTGACGCAGGTTGCCTACTTAAAAGCAATCGACGAACACCACGACGTGACGTTCAGCCGACTCGCCGAGATCACGAGTAACTCTAAGCCCACCGTCACGGAGATGATCGACCGGTTCGTCCGGATGGAATGCGCCTACCGGCAGAGATGCCCCGACGACGGAAGGGTCACCTACATCCGCCTGACCGAGAAGGGGCGGATGATAGCAAACGCCGAGCAGAACGCGCTCCACCGGATGATCGAGAGAATAATGCAGAATCTTGATGAGGACGAGGTGGATCTCCTCCTCAGAGTCCTCAGGAAAGTCGGATAATTTTTTTGGCCGGCTATAAAGTTAGGTAAATTCGAACTAATTGATTGGAGTCATTATGTACCTACCAGAAGATGATACCAGCGAGACCATCGTCATACCCCTCCTCGAGACCGTGGTCTACCCGGGGGTCCGGACGAAGCTACCGGTCGATGCCGCTACCGGGGAGGCTCTGCTCGCTGCCCTGAAGAGCGAAGGATCGGCATCTGCCGTTGGACTGACGGTGAAGAGCGAGAAAGAGTTCCCGGAGGATCCTGCTGAGCTCTTCTATGCGACCGGAACCCTCCTCAATATCGCGCACGTGCAGCCCTCAGATGACGGCTACCTGACGTTTGCGCACGCAATCTCCCGGGTGAAGGCCGTCGCCCTCTCCGAGAGGGATGGGCTCTTCCATGCATCCTGTGAGCTGTTCCCGGATCTACAGGATCTCGATGAGGAAGGAGAGGCGGAGATGCTCACCGCGGTCAAGGCCGCTGTCCACGAGATCAGCGAAAACTTCCAGGGATCCGGACAGTTCACCGCCCCCATAGAGAAGATGACATCCGTCGACCAGATCATGGGGTTTGTCCTGCCCTTCATGCCGGCGGATCTCGCAACAAAACAGGCCCTCCTTGAGACAACCTCCGTAAAGGAGCGTTACTCCGCGTTCCTCAAGCTCCTGGTAAACCTTATCGGGAGCATCAACCTCCGGATCGAGGTGGCGAAGAAAGCCTCCGAGAAGGTCGGGAAGGCGAACCGGGAGGCGATGCTCCGCGAGCAGCTCCGGGTGATCCAGGAGGAACTCGGCGGCGGTGAGGGTGGAGAGGGCTACCAGGAGCGGATCGAGCGCTCGACGATGCCTGAAGAGGTCCGGAAGAAGGCATTCGCTGAACTCAGGAAACTCGAGTCGGCCGGGAACCAGCACCCTGAGAGCCAGGGGATCCGAAACTACCTCGACCTCCTCCTCGATCTCCCCTGGACGGTCGAGGAGCGGAAGGATATCGATATCGAGGAGGCCCGCCGCATCCTTGAGAGCAACCACAACGGCCTCGATAAGGTCAAGGAGCGGATCGTCCAGCACCTCGCGGTCATGAAGCTCAAAGGCGAGAAGCAGGGCTCGATCCTCCTCTTCGCCGGCCCGCCCGGCACCGGGAAGACGAGTCTTGGGAGGAGCATCGCGGATGCGCTTGAGAGAAAATATGTCCGGATCAGCCTCGGCGGCGTCAAGGATGAGGCGGAGATCCGGGGGCACCGGCGGACATACATCGGGTCGCTCCCCGGCCGGATCATACAGGGCATGAAGAAGGCCGGGACGAAGAACCCGGTCTTCGTCCTGGATGAGGTCGACAAACTCGCCGTCTCCTACTCCGGGGATCCGGCGAGCGCCCTCCTTGAGGTTCTCGACCCGGAGCAGAACAGCACGTTCTCAGACCACTACCTCGAGGTTCCCTACGACCTCTCAGATGTGCTCTTCATCGCGACCGCAAACTCGCTTGCGACCATCCCGCCCCCACTCCTCGACCGGATGGAGCTGATCGAGATATCGGGCTACACCAAGAACGAGAAGTTTGCGATAGCAAGAGATCACCTGATGCCCGAGACCCTCGATGAGCACGGCCTCGACGCGGATAAACTCCGGATCGAGGACGGTGCGCTTGTTGCGATCATCGAGAATTACACCCGTGAAGCCGGTGTCCGGGCTCTCAAGAAGCAGCTTGCCCGGGTAGCACGGTTCGTCTCCGCGAAGGTCGTCTCGGGGACCGCCGATCTGCCTTACATCGTGACGGAGGATATGCTTCCGGAGATCCTCGGGCGAAAGACCGTCCGGCAGGATGTGGCGCGGAAGGAAAACCCGCCCGGCGTCGTCACGGGGCTTGCCTGGACGCCGGTCGGCGGGGATATCCTCTTTGTCGAGGGGACGTTCATGCCCGGCAAGGGAAAACTGACGCTGACCGGCCAGCTCGGCGAAGTCATGAAGGAGTCGGCCCAGATATCGCTCAGCCTGATCCGCTCAAACCTGCCTCCCGGCGCGACCCGGTTTGACTTCTTTGCAAGCGATATCCACATCCACGTGCCGGCGGGAGCGACACCGAAGGATGGGCCTTCAGCGGGGGTGACCATCCTCACGGCGCTCGCCTCCCTCGTCACGGGGAAGGCGGTCGATCCAACGGTCGCGATGACCGGGGAGGTGACCCTCTCCGGCGCCGTGCTCCCGGTCGGGGGTATCAAGGAGAAGGTTCTTGCGGCGCACCGGGCCGGGATCAGGACGGTCATCCTCCCGCGGGAGAACGAGCGGGATCTCGAGGATCTGCCTGAGGATGTCAGGGGTGAACTTGCGTTCGTGACCGTGGAGACCGTCGGGGAACTCCTGCGCGAGGCGCTCGGCCTTGATCTCTCAGGGCCGGTCGTGCCGTATGCCGGGGATCGGCGCATCCCCGCACACGACCTCTAAACCCTTTTTGCCACCGTCTCGATGGCTTCCATGATCGTCTTCTGATGGGGCTTTATGATCGCCACGGGGCAGTCGACGATCCTCTCCACGATCGGTGCAAGGATGGGTGCGCATATGATCCCGAGCGCCCCCTCCTTCTCGGCCCGCACCGCGGCGATGATGCACTCATCGAGGGAGTCTGCGGAGTAGCCCCGGATCCGGTATTTCCGGCCACCGGTCATGATATCGCGGTTGTCGAGCTCGTCAAGGAGGAACCGCGCCGCGATCACCGCGATGAAGTTCTTCTCCCGGGGTTCAAGCGTGTTTACAATCTTTCTGACGGTGGATAGTCGGGGGTCGGTCTTTCCGGATGTGAGCTTATAGATGGTAGCGGGCGGGATCCCTGCCCGGTCGGCGAGCTCCCGGGCGGTCATACCCTGGCGGTCCAGTTCCGCCTGGAGTGCATCAGAAAACTCGGTCTCAAAGATCTTTCGTGAGAACATTATCCAGATATGGTGAATTGTTACAGATAAATCTTCCTGATATGATAGAATTTTAGTGATATAAGGCAAGCCTTATCATTGACCGCGACAACATCCCGGTATGAACCCCACACCCATCCGGGAGATCACGATCCTCCCCGGTCGGAGCCGGAGCGGCGAAGCGGAGAGGTTCCGCGAGATCACCATCCGCCCGGGTGACACGATATCCATCGTCGGCCCCACCGGTTCGGGGAAGAGCGCTCTCATAAACGATATAGAGGTCTTCGCCCAGAATGACACCGCCACGGGCCGAACGGTCCTCGTCAACGGCACCTCCCCGCCCGAGGAGTTCGTCCGCGACCCGGCACACAAACCCGTAGCCCTGATCACCCAGAACACCCGGTGCCTCGCCGATATGGCGGTCGCGGAGTTCCTCGCGATGCATGTCCGGTCACGAAAGATCACCGATGAGGGGATCATCGGCCGTACGATCGATCTTGCAAACGAGTTCACCGGTGAAGCGATCCGGCCCGATGCCCGGATGACCGCTCTTTCCGGCGGACAGACCCGCTCGCTCCTCGTGGCCGACGCAGTCCTGATCGCGGCCGCCCCGATCCTCCTCCTCGATGAGGTGGAGAACGCCGGTATATTCAAGGAACGGGTGATCGAGGTTCTCAGGGCAGGCGGCAAGGCGGTCATATTCGTCACGCACGACCCCCTCGTCTCCCTTCTTTCGGCCCGGCGGATCGTCATGCGGGATGGGGCGGTCGAGCGGGTCATCGAGCCCGGTGACCGTGAAGGCGCTGCCCTCAGCGAGGCCCGCCGCCTCGATGGTATCCTCCGCCGGATGCGCGAAGAGATCCGGGCGGGGAACCTGATCACGGGATCGGCTGAGGCATGAGGCTTGCCGTCATAGCGGGTCCACCCTCCGCCGGGAAGACCGCCGTCGTCCGGCAGGCCATCCGCACCCTCCAGGATCGGTACCGGATCGCCTACCTGAAGATCGACGTCGTCCGGGCGTTTGAGGATGAGGAACTCGCGGCCGAGTTCGGTATACCGGCGCGGAAGATCTACTCAGGCGACCTCTGCCCGGATCACGCCGGTGTGATGGTGATGCGCGATGCCATCGACTGGGCCGGGGAGGAGGGCGCCGATCTCCTCCTGGTCGAGAGCGCCGGCCTCTGCCTCCGGTGTTCTCCCTACACGACGCAGGGGCTCGGGATCGTCGTCCTCTCTGCCATATCCGGGACGAACACCCCCCTGAAGATGGCCGCAATGCTCGCACTCGCCGATATAGCGGTCGTGACCCGGATCGACCTCGTCTCTCAGGCCGAGAAGGAGGTCTTCCGGGAGAAGATCCGCGAGACAAACCCCGCCCTTGAGATCGTGGAGACGAACGCCCTCCAGGGGACCGGTATGCGCTACCTCCTCCGGGCGATCGAAGACTTTCCGGCAATAACCGACCCGGACGCCATCATGCTCCGGGGCGCACCGCCGCTCGGTGTCTGCACCATCTGCATCGGAAAGACCGATATCGGGTGGCAACACCACTTCGGTGTCATCCGGAGGCTCGAGGACGCCGATTACCTCTACCGGGGGGACTGATCCGTGGCGTGGACCCCACCCGGAAAGGACTGCGGGGCATGCGGTGTCCCGACATGCGATGCGTTCCTCACCCTGGTCAGCCGGGGGGAAAGGAGCCTCTCAGACTGCATATTCTACTCGACCGGGACGACCACCCGGTTTGAGGGTGAGGCCCGGCATTCCGGTCGGGATATACTCGGCGCGGAGTATGACTTCATCCTCGATCCCCTCCCGGGCGAGGTATCGGCGAGGAAGATCGTCCTTCCCTTCCGCCCTGACCTCGTGGAACGATGGAATATCGTCCCCGGGGATATAGTCGTCGGGAGGCCGACCGGCGCGGGCTGCCCGGTCCAGCACGTCCTCTCGGTCATCCACGCAAACCCCGTGAGCGGTCTTCTCACCTGCTCTGTCGTCGGACCGCAGGCGTCCCGGGCCGGTGGGTTTAAAGACGTCGAGGCATACCAGATCGTCGGTTTTGAGGGGATCGCCCGGACGGTGCGGCGGGAACCCACGTTTGGTATGCGGCAGCGGTTCCTGCCGGGATACTGCATGATGAACCTCGCACACACCGGGGTTGTGAATATGGTGCTCGGAAAGTCAGTGGGTCTCCATGTGCGGGTGGAGGATGTCAGGCTATGAAGACGATTGCAGATATTGATGGAAAGATCCGGGACGGCTCAGCGGTTGTCTACACGGCATCTGAGTTCAAGTGCCTCATCCGGGAGGGGGAGAACGTCACGGCCGCGGACGTCGACGTCGTCACCACCGGGACATGCGGGGTGATGTCCGGGACCGCGGCGGTTCTCTCGGTGCTGGTCGCAGGACCGGGGGAGTTTGAGCGGGCTGAGCGGGTCTGGTTAAACGGCGTCCCCTGCATGCCCGGCCCCTGCCCGAACGAGCGGCTCGGCGTCGTCGACCTGATCGTCTCCGGGACCGCCAGCGCCGGCGCCGGCTACGGGGGCGGGCACCTCTTCCGCGATATCGTCGAGGGCCGCAGGATCGAGGTCGTCGTGGAGGCCGCCGACCGCTCGATCGATGCAGAGGTGACGATCGACGATCTCGTGTATGCCCGGGTCTTCACGACCAGGACCGCCTGCAGGAACTACACCGCATACGTCAACCGCCTGCCGACCCGGATAAAGACTATATTCTCGATCGAGGGACTCCAGGGCCCCTTCCGGGAGGCCTCGGTCAGCGGGTGCGGCGAGATCAACCCCCTCCAGAACGACCCCCTCGGCCTCGCGATCGGTGCCGGGACGCCGGTCCTCCTCAACGGCTCGATCGGTATCGTGACCGGGGAGGGAACCCGGAGCATCCCGGAGCGGCCAAACCTCACGGCGATCGCCGATATGGCCGGTATGGAGCCCCGCTACATGGGAGGGTTCCGGACCTCCGCCGGCCCCGAGTGCGTAACAAGCCTCGGTGTCGCGGTACCGGTCCTCGACGACCGGCAGGTTGCGGCCCTCCGCGTCCTCGATGAGGAGATCCCCCTCCCGGTCGCCGATATCACCACCCGGGCGATCCTCGGGGAGGCGACATACGCCGACATCTGGCAGCAGCCCGACCAGGATGTGGTCTACCACCCGGAGTGGTGCGAGGAGTGTTCGGTCTGCGTCGCGGCCACGGTCTGCCCGACGGGGGCTTTTTCGCGAGAGACCGGTATCGACCGCGATCGCTGTCTCGGCTGCACCGCCTGCTTCTTTGCCTGCCCGAATGATGCGTTCATGACCGGTGAGGGCTCCCTCCGGGTCGGGACGCGGCGGGTCCCGATCACACTGCGACAGTCCGGCCGGCGGCTTGCCGAGGATCTCTGCCGGGATCTCCGGGATATGATCCTTGATTCCCGGTTCACGTTCACGGGGGGTGGGAGGTGGTGAGCTACTTCCTCCGCTGCCCCGGCTGCGGCCAGTCGTTCTCTGACCACTACACCCTCGACTGCCCGTCCGGGTGCAATGCCCTCCTCCGGGCGGTCTATACGGAGCGCCGGCTCACCCTCCGGGATCTCCCGGGGGTATTTCGCTACAGCGGCTGGCTCCCGATCGAGGGCCACCTTGAGATCGATGCCGGTCCGGTCTCCTACGAGAGCGAGGGTCTCGCCCGGGAGCTCGGCCTCTCCCACCTCACCATCACCTTCTCCGGGTACTGGCCAGAGAGGGGTGCAAATATGGAGACCTGCTCGTTCAAGGAGCTTGAGGCCCAGCCGACGATGCTCCGCCTCCGGGAGAAGGGGGCGGGGGTCATTCAGGTCTCATCAGCGGGGAACACCGGCCGGGCGTTCTGCCAGGTCTCAGCCCTGACCGGGGCCCCGGTCGTGATCGTGGTCCCGGCGCACGCAGCCGACCGGCTCTGGACGACGGTCCCGGCAGAGAACGTCTGCCTCATCACGGTCGAGGGAGACTACTCCGACTCCATAGCGCTTGGCCGGGAGGTCTGCGCACTCCCGGGAATCGTCCCCGAGGGCGGGGCGAAGAACGTCGCCCGCCGGGACGGGATGGGGACGGTTATGCTCGACGGGACCGTCTCCGCCGGCCGGCTCCCGGATTACTACTTCCAGGCGGTCGGGAGCGGGACAGGGGGGATCGCGGCGTGGGAGGCGGCAGAACGGCTCATCGCTGATGGCCGGTTCGGCTCCCGCCTCCCGGCTCTCCACCTCTCGCAGAACCTCCCCTTCGTCCCGATGGTCCGGGCGCATGAGGCGGGCCGGCGGGAGATCGTGGCTGATGATATGCCCGATGCCGGGGCCTCGATAGCCCGGGTCTCTGCCGACGTCCTCACGAACCGCCATCCACCCTGGGGTCTTCGGGGTGGGGTATTTGATGCGCTCGCGGCCTCCGGCGGCCGGATGTATGCGGTTGCAAACGAGGATGCCCGGGATGCCGGTCGGTTCTTCTTTGAGACCGAGGAGATCGACCTCGACCCGGCGGCGGCGGTCGCTGTCGCGTCGCTCGCCCGGGCGGTAGAGGAGGGGCTCGTCGATCCTCGGAAACATGTTCTCCTGAACGTGACCGGTGGGGGGTATGAGCGTGCGGCAGAGGATCTCGACCGATTCCAGATCGAGCCTCTCATCCAGATCGGGGCCGGGGAGACCCTCGATGAGGCCATCCGGGGTGATATCCGGACCTGGCTCAATGAGGTGGCAGGCCGTGCGTGAAGACTCTGTCCTCGACCGGCTATCCGCCCTCGGCGTCGATATCGTGGCAAGCCTCCCCTGTGACCGGACCCGGGATCTCTGCGCCCTCCTCCCGGAGCGCCTCCCCGTTGTGGACCTCACCCGGGAGGAGGACGGCATCGGGATATCCGCCGGGCTTGTGCTGGGCGGGAGGCGACCGGTGCTTCACATGCAGAGTTCGGGGCTCGGGAACTCCCTGAACGCGATCATGTCGCTCTCCGTCACTTTCGGTCTCCCTCTTCCCATCCTCGCGAGCTGGCGGGGGGTCTACCATGAGGCGATACCGGCCCAGATGCCGTTCAACCGAGCGGTCCCGGAGATTCTTGCGGCGCTCGGGATCCCGTATACGATCATCCGCGGTCCTGAGGACGAGGAGCTGATCGATAGGGTCGTCTCTGATGCGTACGACTCGATGCATCCGCACACAGGATTGATCCTCCCATCGTTCTGGGAGGGGGAGGAAGAAGTCTCTCTGCCGGAGCGGGTCTTCCCACCCCGTGCCCGGGGGTCGGTGCTTGAGTACCGGCGGGAGTTCTTTGAGCCGGTGATGACCAGGAACGATGCCATCCGGGTGATCGCCGCCGGCCTCGATGATGAGGCGGTGATCGCAAACATCGGGGTTCCCTCAAAGGAGCTCTATGCGGCGAACGACCGGGACCTGAACTTCTACATGCTCGGGAGCTACACCCAGGCGACGCCGATCGGGCTCGGCCTTTCGCTTGCGACCGACCGGGATGTCGTCGTCCTCGACGGCGACGGGAGCTTGCTCGGGACCGCCGCCCTCCCAGTGGTGGCGGCAGAAGCGCCGGCAAACCTCACGATCGTCTGCCTGGATAACGGGGTCTTCGGGAGCACGGGGGGTCAGCCCACCCCGGCGGCCGGCCTTGTGGATATGGAACTCATCGCCCGTGCTGCCGGCATCCGGAATACCTGCAAGGTGCAGGACGAAGAGGGGCTTGCAGAAGCCTGGGAGGGCCGGGGCCGGGGGCCGACCTTTATCCATGCGGTCCTCGCGCCCGGGAATGCGCAGGTCCCGAATATCCCGCTCAGCCCGGTGGAGATCCGGGAGCGGTTCGTGCGGGCGCTCCGGGGGTAGGTGTTCGGCTCGTTCCCGTGGTGGAGCGAAAGTATCCTCCTCTTCTTTGTGCATCGAAGAACATGCTTTCCGGGATAGAGAGCGGTGTTCTTTCTATGGGAGGGGGTGCCTCCGGTGTTTCTCTCCTGAGGAGGAGTCAGTCTCTCCGTTTTCGGAAATTAATCAGAACCCAGTACTTCGCTAAATTCTCCTCCTCTCTCATTTTATTCAACGTATCTCCACCCATTTTCTCGCTAACCTGATCAGCATGGAGGAGAATGTAGGTATGCCGGATTGTAGGGGCACTGAATTTTCCGCGACGGACAAGGCCCTCAAGGTAAGAGCGCTGGTCGGCGGTAAGCTGAACGTCGTACTTACTTTTCCCCATGAAGACTATACTGGAGCGAATAAAATATAATTATCACTATAAAAATAAGGGGCGAGGGGTAGTAGGTTGCAATGCAGGTGCCCCATCTTCACCTGATATCCATTCGCATGAACTTCACGTAGGTTGCGCCGAAGAAGACCGCCGGGAAGACGATGAGCGCGGCGATGTTCATCCAGACCTGACCAAGGGCGTCGGCAAGCCCGCCGCCGGGTTCCACCTGTAGCGCTCCATAGGCCGTGTACATCGTCGAGGATCCGGGGTTCGTCACCGCCATTGAGACCACCATGTAGTTCATCTGCGGCGAGAGAATGCTGGAAACGTCGCTAATGAACCGTCGCTTCTCAGTGTAGGCCTTTCTCGCCTCTTCATAATCTCTCCACGCCGGATCGGTCTCACGGGGGTCGTCGCTAGCGGTAACGTATCCCCCACCGGAACTCTGTGCCGGGGTCGGCATCGGGGCCACCATATCCGGCGGCTCGGGCGGGTCGCCGGAGAACACATCTGCGGCCATCGTCCCGAGTATGGGGAGGAGCGTGGAGACGACGGCGAAGATCACCAGGGTATAGATCAGCGCGCTCCCGCTCTCTTTTGCCACCGTCGACATCGTGATGGCGACGGCGAAGTAGGCGAGCAGGAACCCGAGCGAGGCTGCCCCGAAGATCAGGATGGCGGCGAACTCGTCCAGCGTCGGGACGACCGAGAAGACGAGGAGCATGGCAAGCGAGACGGCAAGTGCGAGCGCCATAGCGAACCCGAGCGCGCCGACACCCCCGAGCACCTTGCCGTTGATGATCTCGTCCCGGTAGACCGGGTGGGAGAGGAGCGACTTCAAGGACCGTGACTCTTTCTCCTTTGAGACCAGGTCAAACCCGATGGCGAGAGCAAGGATGCTGCCGAGGGCCGACATGTAACTCATCATGAACAGGAAGACGAGCATTATCGAGGGTTTTTCGGGCATCCAGCCCGGGTAAGGCCCCTCGATCTCCGTCGTCATCTGCTGGAGCTGCTCGTTATACGTATCCAGCTGGGCGTTGTACACTTCAATGCCTTCGTGGATGCTGACTGCGGATATCACCAGGAANAGGGCCAGGANGNTGATGAACCGCCTGCTGGTGANGTGGTCGGNGANCTCTTTTCGTGCTACGTTGAGCACTCGATCGAACGCCATGCTTCACCTTCGGTAGACCGCCATGAAGACGTCCTCAATATCCGGTTCTTCGATGCGCATCTCCCGGACGTGAAGCCCTTGCGAAAAGAGGGTCTCCGCGAGCCGGTCGCGGATGTCGGCCTTCGCCCGGACGACCGCCCGCGTCCCATTTCGCTCGA
>JGI24710J26742_10002648_pt1 | contig 15674 bp, 12 predicted proteins | sample BioPla2DNA2_FD_26742 | JGI IMG/M metagenome (IMG submission 26742) | reverse complement strand
GAAGCAACTATTTTACCACTATTAGAAATAGTCGAATAATTAGGTTTTTTTATCGCCATAGTATCTTTTAAAGGAGTAATGACATCAAGTGAAGAGGAATTGCCAGCCATATAGACACGTATAATATTTTTCCCACTAGCAATAATATAATCATCCCTAACTGCATTGCCATAACCATCTTTATAAAAATAATGTGCTTTTACCAGTGGGAAGTCTACCTTGAAATTCTGCAGCATTTCTCCATTACTAGCATTAAATAACATTATCAGTTTTCTTTCAGTACTGTAAGCTAGAATTCTTGTACCATCAGCATTAAAACTAAAACCATCTATTGGATTAGACTGATTATCCATTCGACAAATAACTATTTTATTTTTAATGTCATAAGTATAAACATTTCCAGAAACTGTTTGAATCGCTAAAATAGATTCTAAAGGAGCAATATTAAATTCTTTAAAAAAACTTTTATCGAAATCTGGATAGAAAAGAATGTTGTTTACTTCTTCGGTTGCATGATCCCATACTATAATAAACGGCTTGTAAAGAGCGGTAATATAATCGCCATCTTTTGTTGAATCAACATAAAGCAGACTCTCTCCATCATTTTCATAGTAATTGAAATAACCACCATCACGATATTGCTTTAAATCAACACTGTAGTGATGACGAACTAGATATTCATCGTGCAAATAAATATTATGATTATAATCTGCTGTCAAATATATTGTTTGATAATTTTTTAGGTTAGCTAACTGGTTTTCCCCACGATAAATATTGCAGCCCTTATTATATTTACTTATCCCTAACCTTTTAAGATCTTCTTCTGTTAAACTTTCAGAAGCATCCCATGCTAATTTACGATAATCTTTAGCAAAAGAATCATCTTCTAATAAGGATTTTTTATCAACATCCAAACTAATTGTTCCATCTACTTTATTATAGAAATTTATTTCTTCGCCATTTTTAATTGCTAAATATTCAAATAAACCACAATATTCTTCATATTCTGCTTTAACATCATAAACAGCTGAGTATTGATCATTGGCTCCATAAATCAAGGCATTATAAAGAGCGCTAACTGCTACATCAACAATTGGTCGATCTGGTTTATCAGCATCTTTTGGCAAAGCTTCCAGTGATAACAATAATGACAAATTCTTATCACCATTTTCAAGAGCCTGATTAGCTGATTGAGCCAGCCATTTTGATTCAGCAATAAGTGCGGCATTTCTTTCATCAGATATTTGTTTATTTTTAACTACTACATACATTAAAAACGTTGATAATAGTAGTATTACACTAGCACTAATAACAGCTCTAATCTTATTTCTTCTAACCCTATCCCTTTGTTTTAAATCATCATAATTAACATTGAGCATTGGAGCTAAGATTCGATGTTTTTCATTATTTAACTTTTTTAGTGATTGTTTTAAAGAAGATGCTCTCACATCTGCTGCTAGAGGTTCTCTTTCTACCATTTTTCCATTAACTTTTTCAAAACGAATAGATAATGGGAAAGAATCAACTGGCTCTCCTTCAACTAAAATTGCCAAAATCTTATCTCTTTTCCCTAGAGAAATAAAATAATCTACTTCTTCAAGACACCACTTTGACTCTAAATATCTTGGTGAGCAAACACATATTAACCATTCTGAATTTCGCAGTGCCTTACGAATATCTTCACCAAGATTAGAAGACAGTGGTAATTCTTCCTGATCACGGAAAACCCTTCCCATTTTAGAGATGTTCAAAGACTTCTTCAAAGAGGAAGGGATATTATAATTTTCTATTTGAGAATGTAACTTTTTAGCTATTTCTTGATCGGGACTGACATGTCGATAAGAAATAAAAGCATTATATTGGCTTGTTATCATAAATAGATTATAAATTGAGCAAAAGTCAGTGTCAATTAATTAAAAATAATCTTCCAAACAAAAAAACAGCTTTAAAAGTATTTTCTAATAAATCGAAAGGTTCAGTTTTTTTGATAAATAATGCAAACTTTTAACTGCCACAATACTATTACCAGCACCATCTAATCTTGGACTAAAAGCAGCCAAACCTATTTTACATTTGCTACAGGCAAGCACTCCTCCACCTACTCCACTTTTTGCTGGTAAACCAACCTCAGCAGCAAATTCACCAGAATGATTGTACATGCCACAAAGAGCCATAATTGATCTTATAATCTGGACATTTTCTGGACGATATAGTTGTTTTTCTTTTAAAAGATGATAACCATCATTAGAAAGCACATGACTAAATTTAGCCAATTCAACAGTATTTACCATAATAGTGCAGCATTTATAATATATTTCTATAACTTCCTTAATGTTTGTATCTTTTGGTAAAGTACCTGCTTGAATCATTAAATGAATACCAGAAATATTGGTATAAGCTCTAGCCATTTCAGGTATAAATATTTTTTCATTATAATCAAGTTTATTGTTTCCAGTAATTTCTTTAAGATGATTTAAAATTACTTCAAAAGTTCTTTCTTGGTAAATCTGGTATAAAAGAGCTATTGTCGCAACCGCACCAATACTGACCATTGGATTTCTTGGTTTTCGATTACCTAACTCCAAATCAATAATACTATTATAAGGAAAAGCTGTAGGCTTAATATCAATCGTTTTTGTTATTTCATCCAAAGATTTATGTTCTAATAAAATAAGGAAAGTCAAAACCTTAGAAATGCTTTGCATACTAAAGTGATGCTCTGCATCTCCTGCTTTATAAATATTTCCTTTTTCATCCATTAAAACCAAAGCCCACTTATTCAGTTCACTTTCATCTTTTAAACCCAAATAATCCATAGTTGTTCCTTGCCCTTGATATTTTAAACCAAAGTTCAAGGATTCTGTTAATATTTCATCATAATTTACATGCTTTTGTTTACTTTTTTCCATTTTAAACTCCAAAATCAAAGGATGACAGTTAACTGCCATCCTTTATGTTAACTTATTTTTAATATTTTGCTTCAGAAGGGATGAACTTACCATGACCTTTTTCAGTCTTCAACATTCCATTTTCAACAACAACTTTACCACGTACCATTGTTAAAACTGGAGCACCTTTCATTTTCCAACCATCATAAGGTGAGAAATCTGAAAGACTATGTAAATCATCAATCGATAAAGTATATTCTTTATCTAAATCAACCATAACAATATCAGCATCATAACCGACATCAATCAATCCTTTTCTTGGCAGTAAATTAAAATACTTAGCACAATTATAACTTGATATTTCTACCAACTTTTCAAGTGTAATTCTTTCTTTATTAACTCCTTCTGTTAACATAATTGGTAGCATTGTTTCAATACCAGCCATNCCTACTACTGCCGACCAGAATTCTTGTTTATGTTTTTTTGCACATGGAGCATGGTCAGAACCNAANGTTTCAATAATACCTTTATTGATGCCATCCCATAATCCTTGATTATCTTCTTTNGTTCTAATTGGNGGATTAACTTTACTTAAGATTCGATCAGCATCATCATAATTCATAACTAAATACTGAGGACAGGTTTCAGCAATAATATTAATACCTTCACCACGTAATTTTTCAATTAATTCAGGTCCCTCTTTAGTACTAAGATGGACAATATATAAAGTTGCACCCGTAATCTTAGCAAAATAAGCACAACGGATAATTGCTTCCAACTCAACGAAATTTGGTCTAGTTTCAGCCCAACGCACTATTTTATTAAACTCTTCATCCTGTAAGATTTTATCTTTATATTGGAAAAATATTTCTATATTTTCAGCATGAACTTGAGCTTGAGCATATTTAGAAGTTTTCGCAATCTTATCAAAGCCAAAATAAATTATTCCATCATCAATACCAACTTGTGGTGGAACAGCTTCTTTGCCACGATAAGGTATATAAAACTTAAAACCAAGAATTCCCTTTTCATATAAACTAGGAATTTCTTCAAGGTTTTCAGGGGTATATAAAGCACATTGCAATGCACAATCAACATAAGAATTAGCTTCAAGAACATCGATTCTTCCACCTTCTTTGAAGATTTGTTCTTCAATTGGACCATTATCAAGATTCATTCTATCAATCATGGTAGTCACACCACCAAAGGCAGCAGAGATTGATTCCTTTTCATATGATTCTGGGATATTCCAATCAGGCCATCCAATATGAACATGGGTATCAATCAAACCAGGAATTAGATATTTTCCCTTGGCATCAATGATGTGGTCTGCGTCATTTTCACAAATAGATTGTCCAATCTTAACAATTTTTTCACCATCAATTAAAACATCAAGTTTTCTTGTACTGTCTGGACTAACTACATTTCCATCTTTAAAAAGTATCTTACTCATATTTTGCCTCCTTTTCTTTTTCTAAAGTGTAAGCACTTCTAGTTATCATTATTATAGTATATTTATAGTCGCTATTCAAAAAAACCAATACTTCAAAACACTTAATGAAAATAAAAATCCCCTCATTGAAATAGCATTTTTTCATATTCAGCGTATCTTCAATAGAGAGAATTTCATAATTTCAGTATATTTTTATCTAACTTTAATAACTGATGATTTTAGAAGGAGTAATCCAAAACCATCAACCCTTCCTTGAATATCATGGCCATCCTGTGGATAATCAAGTATCGTAATTCCTTTCACTTTAGTTCCTTGTTTAATCGTATCAGATCCTAGTTTTAGGTCCATAGCTACAATAGCTTCTGCACCATTTACAATTTCATTTCCAAAAGGATCTCTTATTTTAGTAGCTTCCTCTGCTATCTTTAAACCTTCCTCTGTCCATTCATAAAAACACATCGGACAAACTAACATATTACCATCTTCATATGTATATGAAGCATTACATTTTGGACAATTAGGTAAACTCATATTTTCTTTTCTTCTCCTTTCTCTATTTTATTATATATTACTTAATTTAAATTTTTTTCAATTATAATATCAACATTACTTTTTTAAAAATAATATTCCTAACAATATTGTTGTTAAAAATTATAACATTTCACTTAATTCAGCTAATTCTTCTTCATTTTTATTTGTTAAATATGTTAGTTCTCCTGTAGAAACATTTACTCTTGTAACCATTTTATTATGACCAAATAATACAATATCTCCTAGTGTCGCAATGCTACGAGTGTGAGGAATTATAAAATCAAATGCTTTAATTTTATAATTACCTTTAGTATCGATTTGGTAAAAAATTATTCTTTCCTGATGCTTTTTACTTTCAATTTGAATAAGCCCACTAAAAACAAGAATATAGCCTATCTCATTTTTGTAACGACCTACATACTCAAATGGTGACCAACCACCAAAACAATTATTATCAAATATAACATCATTTTTAAGTTTTTCATCAATCCTGACAATTTTAAAATTGCCTAACCCCATATGTAGCAAATTTGAAATAGCATAAGAATAATTACCACAATCAAACATATCGCAAAAGTTACCCTCAATATAAAAATCGTTAAGACTAGAAAATTGATGCATCTCTTTATCCTTATAAGAAAGATCATTGTAATCATCTCTTCCAAGCCAACTAAAAAATTCGCCATTGTTATGGTTTTTAAAAGCCCCAAATTGTGTTTCAAATAATGTTGGTATCTCCATAAAAGTTAGATTGCCATTTTCGCGATAGTAAAACTCGCCATTTTTTTGTTTTACTTCTAAATACTCCTCAAAGCAAGTTTTACCGCTAATAAACGAATGAGAATTGCTTTTCTTTTTTTCATTTAATTTATACTTATCGACAAATTCTTTATTATAACCAAAACTTGATATATCTTTTTCTATTGTCTTTAATTCAGAAACGGGTTTCCAATTCGATATAAAGTTTTCAATTTTGCTCACATTATTTTTCCTTCCTTTTATTATTCATTACTAAATGTTCTTATGTCTATCTTACCTTATATTGAAAAGCAAAGCAAAATGCAACGAATAGTTTTGTGCATCATTTGCGTGTAAATTTCGAAACTAATGACTTTGTAAAACCTTTAACATTTACTAAATGTTTTCTTCTATAATTAACACATTTATTTACCTTCATTCATTTATTTTTTCATTAATTATAATGATAGAAATATTAAAAACCATTTTCCAATAATAAATTGTATTGTAACAAATAATCATTAAACAGACCAATGGCATCAATAGTAAAAATAATCACAAAAATAATAACCATCAACATTTATCCTTAACTATTATTTACTTGCATATATGAATGCTTAATTGGTAAAATGTATCTATAAAAATATATTTTGTATCAACCATAATAATTAACAACTATAACATTGATAATTCTTGAATTTGATAGGAGGTGAATATCATGGGTGTAGAATTATTTAATTGTCCGTCTTGCGGTATGCCGCTTGATATTAATGTAAATGATGAATTTGTGCAGTGTAAATACTGTAACAACACCATTCGCATCCAAAAACGAAATGTTAATCCTGATGGCAGTGTAACTTTGTTAGATAAATCAACTGGTATGATAATAGGAACTGTTAGAGTGCCTTTTGGTTATCAGGTTTATGGAGTGCTTCAACCAGAAATTTCTACTTATGCCTACCCATTTGGCGTATTTGCATCAGCATACAATGATAAAGGAACTACTATCTCCTATTATATTGGCGAAGGTTATACTGATCGATCAAAATGTCCATCTCTTTCAAGCCTTTATTCTCAAGGGTTAGAACAAGTTTCTAGAGTACAATACAAGGATTTTATGGATGTAAAGCAATATGTACACAATTATGCCAACATGTATGCCAATGCTTCAAAAGCAACACAGTTAAGATTCATTGAAGAAAGACCAATGCCGTTATATGAGCCATTCAATGAAGCTGAAGCTATGCAAAATTATAGACGAAGATTAGAATTTGAAAAGCAACGTATTGGAAATCCTGGCCTAGCAAAAGATACCGGTTTCTACTTAAAAGGTATTTGTCACATCTATGAAATGACTGTCAATGAAATAGATATCAGATTTGCGGTTACAACAGTTCTAGAAGGCTACAAATATCAACTCCCTGATTTAATAGGAAGTTTTAGCAGTTTTAGTGGTTTTGGAAATATGCTTGGCGGCTTATTTTCTAAAAACAAACAACAAGCACCACAACCTCAACCAGGTGCATTCAATGACATGCCATCAAGCTCAATCATCGAATGGCAATCTGAGGGTATATTTATTATGCTTTGTCTTCCACAAGAATTTGAGCAAGCTTTTAAAGGAGCTTATACTGATTTTTGCTCAACCTTTAAACTTGATAATGGTATTCGTGAAAGATTATATAATATGCAGTCTCAAATTATACAAGATGTTTCTCGCTATACTCAGCAACGTCTTGACCAGATGAATCGTGATTTTCAAACATGGCAACAAATTCATGCTACCCAACAGGCTGCTTTTGATTCTTACAATCAGTCATGGTGGAATAATTCCAATGCTTCCCATGCGGCAAGACGTTCTGCTAGCCAAGCGAAAATGGATGCAGAAAGCCGAATATTTGAAGGTATTTCTGAAGCTACTAGAGGAGTAAATACTTATGTACGACCAGATGGTACTGAAGTCGAAGTTTCAGTCAGCTATGATCGAGCTTATACGAATTATTCTGGAGATATATTAGGTTCTCGAAGTGCTTTTGAACCTGGTGGAAACTGGACTGAGATGAAAAAGAAATAAAAAATAACAAATTATAAAATGATAATCCTAACCTATCAGTGTTAGATTTCCCTTTTAAAGACACCAGATGTATTATTTAAACATCTGGTGTTTTATTAACTTAATTATTTAGTAAACAATCTTATTTTATAATTGGATAACCTTTTTCAATAGCTGCCATTGCTTCTGTTTTACTTCCAGTAGTAGAAAGAATTGAGAAAGCCACATTTACAATATGGTCAGATATTCTTTGCAGTGAAAATAAAGCAGAGTAAATAGTTTTTGATACCTCAACAGGATACATTCCAGCACTCAAACGTAACACATGCTCTTCACGTGAGTAAGCTATTAGTTTTTCTATTTCTTTATGAATGTTGGCAATTTCTTCTAAATTATCTGGCTTTCTTCTTGTAAAAGTATCAAATCCCAAATCAAACATTTCACAGATTTGTTCATAAATTCTGCTTAGTTCATTTTTAGTTTGTTCTAAAAATGTTACTTCTTTTTGTTTCATATAGTTAGTTTCTTTTACTAAAAGTACTGCATAATCTCCTAAACGTTCAATATCGTTTGCTACATGATGTAGCCCACCTACTAGTTTTTCATCATCAGCTGACTTAGTAGATGATGAAATTTTAATTAAAAAGCTCGTAATTTCACCTGTTAAAAAATCAATACGATACTCAGTATCTGCTATCATTTTGCTTTCACTCATATCTTCATTAACTAGTGAATAAAAAGCTCTATTAATATTATTTCTTGCAAGAAGTAACATACAATGCAATTCCTTTAGCGCCTGTTCGATAGCAACAGCTGGAGTTTGTAAGAAATTTTCGTCGATATATAACAATTCTTTCATATCATCTTCTTTATCTTTAATTAATTTTGTAACTAAATTAACTAATGGATCAAGTAGTAAAAGTAATACCAAAGTGTAAATAGTGTTATAAAGTAGATTAAATGTAGCAAGACTAAACTGTGGTTTTCCTGGAAAAATAGTTTCAAAGAAATTAATTATCGGAACTTTAAAAAATATTAAAATTATAGTAAAAGCTACTGCTCCAATTGTACTGGTTAACACATGAAATAAAGCAATACGTTTTCCATTAGCATTGGTGGTAAGAGAGGCCATAATGCCATCACTACAAGTTCCAATATTTGCACCCATTACTAAGAAAAATGATTGATCAACACTTTGAATAATTCCAGTAGCTAAAAAAGCAATAAAAACACCCGTTGCAGCAGTAGATGACTGTATGATACCTGTAAAAACAATTCCTAATATTACTAGCAATACTGGATTATGCATAATTTCATATCTAAATACTTTAGATAGTTCGATACTTAATGGAGAATTTGCTCCGCCAATTGCCACTTCCATAACCTCAAGACCAATAAACAACATTCCAAATCCTATTAAAAATGGTGCTATATTATTAAGAGTTTCATTTTCAGTTGAATAAACAATTAAAACACCGATAAAGGCAACTGAGGCAAAAACATAACTTATATTAAAATCACCCTTGCTAATGCCTGAAAGAGCAAACATAAATGCAGTAAGGGTAGTTCCTACTTTTGCTCCTAAAACAAAACCAGAGCCTTGCTTAACTGTTACAATGTTTGCATGAGCAAGGCCAATTGTCATTATTGAAGTAGCTGAAGAAGATTGAGCAAGTACTGTTGCTCCAATTCCAATAACGTAATTTATAAACTTATTAACATCTATTACCTTAAAAAATCTTCGCACCCCTGTCCCTGCACTTTTTTCAAGACCAGAACTCATCTGTTTCATTCCAAACATAAATACTGATACCCCACCTAACATCAGCAATAAATCCATTAAGATCTTCATACATATTTCTCCTTTACATTTATTTTACACGTTTTTTACAAATAACCAAAATAGTTTTAAAGAATTTGTGTTTTTATGTTTAAATTATTTTATTAATGCTACATACACAACTTTTTCAACATCATCAAACTTATACTTTTTAATAGATTATCAAATAGATGTTTATGAAACCAATTAGTTAATATGATATAATTATGTTGTTTTAAATTAAGATATTAAATTAAAGGAGAATGCTCGTGGGGAAAAACTTTACTACTCTATTATTTAAAGACAATGAAAATAATTCTGATTTGGTAAATAGCCATAATATGAGCTTGGTTGATTATGAATAATTTTTACTTTATTGGTATCAAAGGTACAGGAATGGCTGCTTTAGCGCTAATTTTAGATAAATTAGACCATAATGTATCTGGCTGTGATTTAACTAAACATTTCTTTACTGAGGATTTACTTGTAGAAAATAATATTGAGATTCAATCTTTTGAGGAAGCTATAATTCCAGATAATTCAATAGTTATTATTGGAAATGCTTTTTTAGAAGATTTTCCTCTTGTTACTCAAGCAAGAAAAAATAACCAATGTTATAGATATCATGAATATCTTGGTTTATTTATGGAAAATTATCATACAATTTGTGTAACAGGAAGTCACGGCAAAACAACTACTACTGGAATGCTATCTTCCATGATGTCCAATTTTGATAAAACTGGATATTTAATAGGAGATGGAAGTGGAAAAATAGAAAAAGACACCAAGTATTTTTGTGTTGAAGCTGATGAATATAGACGTCATTTTTTAGCATATCATCCCAACTATGCCATCGTTACAAATATTGAAATAGATCATGTTGATTATTTTAAAACTGAAGAAGATTACCAATTAGCTTATGAGGAATTTATTGAACAAGTCAAAGAAAAAGTATTAATATTTGGTGATGATGAAAATTCTAGGAAAATTAAAGATTCCAACAAATTAATTTGGTATGGAATTAATGATAATAATGATATACAAGCTAAAAACATTATTGAAACTACTTCTAACATGTCTTTTGATTTGTATTATTTAAATGAATTTAAATATCGATTTAATTTAAATTTAGTAGGCAGATACTTGTTGTGGAATGCTTTAGGAGTAATTGGTGTAGGTATTTTAGAAAATATTCCATTTGAAACAATTGAAGAAGGAATAAATTTATTTAAAGGTGTTAAAAGAAGATTTGTAATAGAAGAACATAAAGAAAATGTCTTTATTGATGACTATGCTCATCATCCAACAGAAGTAGCTATTACTATTGATGCAGCTAAAACTAGATATCCAAATAAAAAAATAGTTGCCATATTTAAACCGCATAGAGTATCTAGAGTTTATAAATTTGCCAAAGAATTTGCCTCTGCTTTAGAAAAAGCTGATGAAATATTTTTATGTGATTTTACCAGCATTGATGATAAAGAAGAAGGCATCGATATAGATATTCACTATTTAAAGAATATGATTTACAATAAAAAAGCTACAGTAATAGAAGAAGATGAAACAGGTGCTAATATTTTAGCCCAAGAAAGCCCTGCAGTATTCTTATTTATGTCTAGCAAAGATATTTACCCACTTGCTGAGATGGTTAAACATTGCTTAGAATAATTAAAAGATTTACTTTAATTTGTAATCATTTTATAAACTTTACAAAAACAACTAAATCTAAAATGGTTTTAGTTGTTTTTTTTATTAAACTTCAATTTTTGATAATAATATCGCTATTTCAACATACATCGTGTGTAAAAATATGTCGATTTTTATCATTAGAAGAAGACATATCCATCAGAGGTTAATTATCTCATTATACTTTCAGGGTCAAGTAAAAAATCCATCACACCAATTACGAGTATTCCATCTTCCGTTCTCCAAGATTTAATAGCATCTTTTACTACAATTATTTTTTTAAAACTGTCTTGAATATTATTTAGCGATCTGCTCTCCTGCATAGTTTTTTCAGGAGTATCTAGAGTAAGTGCTGACTGTATATAAATGCGATTTGTTCCCATGTTGCATACAAAGTCAACTTCAGTCTGCACACGTTTACCCTTCTCTCTAATTTCAACAACCCCCACATCTACATTATAACCTCGATATAGTAATTCGTTATAAATAGCATTCTCCATCAAATGAGTTTCTTCTTGCTGTCTAAAGTTTAGTCTTGCATTACGCAAACCAAGATCAGCAAAATAATATTTATGTGGTGTATTAATATACTTTCTGCCTTTCACATCATATCGCAATGCTTTTCTAACAATAAAAGCATCTTCCAAATACGAAAGATATGAATTCACCGTATTCAATGAGAGTTCTTTCTCGCCATAACTTTTAAACGTATTATATATCTTTTGTGTGTTGGTCAAAGATCCAACTGCTGAAGCTAAAACATTTGTAATGGAATCCAAAAGGTCTGTTCTTCGAATCTTATTACGTTCAACAATGTCTTTAAAATATGTTTGACTAAATAGTTCGATCAAATACTTTGATTTTTCTTCATTTCCTGACTTGGACAAAATTAGAGGCATACCTCCAAACATCAAATACTCGTTCCAACATTCAAATTTTTCCCCTCCACGAGCAGCATAGAACTCAGAAAACGCAAGTGGAGCAACGCAAATTTGATCACCTCTACCNCGAAATACTGTAGCAATATCTGATGATAAAAACTTTGAGTTACTTCCCGTGACATANACATCTACATTTTTCTCATACAAAAGACCAGATAAAACAAATTCAAAACCTTCAACAAGCTGTATTTCATCTAACAATAAATAATATGGATTNTCATCCTTTATAAGCGAGCGAATATAATNTTCAAATGCTTCTGCATCTTTGTGATATTTTATATTAGATGCTCGATCCAATTCAATCTTGATAATGTGGTCTGCTGGTATACCTTCCTTAATCAGGTGATTACGAAAAATAGGGTCAAGCAAATATGATTTTCCACATCTCCTGATTCCAGTAATGACCTTTATCATTCCATTATTCTTTTTGTTGATTAATCTATTCAGATAAACATTTCTTTTTATTTCCATACATTCATCTCCGTTGATTATTTTTGCCACATTTGCCACTTTTCTTCAATCTAATAATAAATTATTTTATCCATTAAGTCAATAATCATTGATGTTTTTTGCCCTATAAGGCATTTTTCTTCAATAAAGCCACTCTATCATTATGCTTCCTATCCCTGCTTTTTTGTCATACATAGTCTCATTTTTCTATTATTTTCACTATTTAAAAGGAAGGTTCGTCAACTTTTTTACCTAATAGGTATCTTTGTTTTAACATATTATTCTAACCAAATTACACACATCTTTTTCTTTCATTATACTCTGCACTTTATATAACGATTTTTTCATTCTACCATTTAGCAAAATCGAATTTTTGTCTTTCGCATTAAAAAATAGAGTTCGATTATTCTCGGTCTCTATTATAATTGAATAACTTATTAATCTTTAATCTTGCATTCAGCAATTACTTTTATTTGTTCTTTTTTATTAACATATTTAGATTTATTATATTGTCTATGCCATTTTTTGTTTTATAAGGCATAATAAATTCTGATAATATTAGTCTCTTTTTCTTTGTATATACGCTATACACTCCACATGATAAGTTTGCGGAAACATATCAACAGGTTGAATTACTTCAATATTGTAATTAGACTTCAACAAAAATAAATCTCTAGCCAGTGTTGAAGGATCACAAGATATATAAACTATCTTTTCACTATTTAAAGCTATTAAAGTTTCAATTGTTTGTTTTGAACATCCTTTTCTAGGTGGATCTATTACAATACAATCAAATTGTTTTCCTTCTTCAAGTAACTGTTTAGAAACTTTTTCTGCATCGCCACAAATAAATGTAGCATTTTCAATATTGTTGATTCTAGCATTTTCTCTAGCATCAATAACTGCTTTTTCTACAATTTCAACACCAATAACTTCTTTACAATATTTACTTAAAACCAAACCAATTGTTCCTACTCCACAATACATATCTAATACCGTATCTTTCTTAGATAAGTCAGCTAATGAAATAGCTATGTTGTACAAAACTTCTGTTTGAAAATTATTTATTTGATAAAAAGAATGCGCTGAAACATTAAAAGTTAAACCACATAAATTATCTTGTATATACTCACTACCATACAAAAGAACACTCTCATCAGATAATATTACATTTGTTCTTTCACCATTAATATTTTGAATTACTGATTTTATAGTCGGTTCAAATATTACGATATCTTTAACCAAATCTTTTAAATTAACTTCTCTTTGATATGTCACAAGCACTAACATTAACTGACCTGTCTTTTGCATATCTCTTAACATAATATATCTAATATCTTTATGAAGTTTATATTTTTCAAATAAATTTATTAATTTATTAACTACCTTATTAGCTTTTTCTGATTGTAAAAAACAATATTCTAATGGAATGATTTCATTAGAATTATATCGATAAAAACCAACAATAATCTTACCTTCTTTGTCAGTAGAAACTGGTAGTATCACCTTGTTTCGATAAGCAAAAGGATTTTCACAGCCAATAACTTCATTGACCTTTTTATCGATTTTCGCAATTCTATCAATAGTGTTTTGAATATGATTTTGTTTAAATGACAATTGTTCTTGATAGGAAAGATGCTGCAATTGACACCCTCCACATTGTTTCGAAATTGGACATTTTGGTTCTATTCGCTGTTTTGAAGGTTCAATTATTTTTAATAATCGTCCATAACAAAAATCTTTTCTAACAGCTGTAATTTTTATTTGACCAACCTCATTAATTGCCATATCTTTAACAAATATACAAAAGGTGTCATATTTAACGACACCTAATCCATTATAAGTATAATCTGTACATTTGCCTTCAATTATTTGATTTTTTACCAACATAATTTCTAAATTTATTCTATTTCAGCATCTAATTGCCTTCTTCATCATATTCAATTCCATCATCAGAATCATCTCCATCTTCAGGCTCTTCTTCCTTGTTTGGATTTTGTTCTTCTTTTAACCTGTCGACTAATTCAGGATTTACTGCAGATGATAAAACTTGAATCGCATATTCTTCCATGCTACCATTTTTGATTAGATTAATAATTATTATTTCTTCACTATTAATATCGTTATAAGCCATAATCTCCAAATCATATTGTTTATAATCGCCATCTCTAGTAAAGTATGTAGCAATAGGAATTCTTTCATCAACAATAGTATATATACTTAAAATAAGGTCTTTTATCTGTTCTTCAGTATATTCATTGTTGACATCAACATTTATTCTTAAGGTTCCAACAATTAAGTTAATATCTGCACTTTCAACACCTTCTAATTGTTTCACCGTTTCAGAAACATAAACTACATCACTTTCGTTTATGACATAAACAACTGTATTTTTAATTCTATCACCTAAAATAGGAATGCGACTTTCCTTACTAGCTTCAACTAATAACGAGATAAAATAAGCAACAGGAATGGCAATAACTATTAAACTAATCCAGAAAAACCAGTTAAATCCTAACTTTTCTTGTTTTTTTCTTCTAACTTTTCTTGGTTGTTTTCTAACTTTCTTATTAGCCATGTTTTCTTTATTCTCTTCTGTATTTGCTTCAACGGTTGTATCTATTTTAGATGAATCATTATCACTTTCAATTTTTTCAAAGATTTTTGTATCACCTTCTTCAGCTGCAGAAGCCAAACCCAAAAATAGTTCATCTTCACTAGCTATAGGTTCCTCAACAGTTTCTTCTTGCTCCAATTCTTCATCACTTTCAACTTTTTCAATAGCAATTGTATCACCTTCATCAAATGAAACTGTTTCTTCTGTAACTTGTTGTTGTTCTTCCACAACTGACTCTTCTACATCTTCCTGTTCTTCCACAGTTGGTTGTTCTAGAGTTTCTTCATCATTTATCTCAAACATTACTTTTTTAAACATAATCTCAATCACCTACTAACATATCTATTTTACTACAAATTCCTATTGTTGCAACAATCCGACCTTAATTAGTTCATCTAATGTGGTTAATACGTGATAATGTCTTAAGTGTTAATACGGGAAAATGTCCCAAGTATGTATTATGATAAATATTATAGTCTACGGAGGTATTTATCGCGT
>JGI24710J26742_10002644_pt1 | contig 15684 bp, 10 predicted proteins | sample BioPla2DNA2_FD_26742 | JGI IMG/M metagenome (IMG submission 26742) | reverse complement strand
AATGAGCATTATATGGGCATTTCCGATGCAGACAGAGACCGCTATCTGATAACCCGAGATCTGTTAGAGAGGGTATACTCGGATAATATATTGGCTGAGAAGGTATTTGAAACCTTAACTATAGATGTGGATACAAATGTACCTGATGTTCATGCACAGCAGATAACTGTCCAACACATATTGGTATACAGTACGGAGTTGAATGAAGAGGGCAAGAGAGTGCTCCTGCCTGCACAACAAAGAAACAGTGCTCTGGATAAGATTAACGGATTGCTTGAAAGGGCAAGAAGCGGAGAGGATTTTTATACTCTTGCGGAGACTAATTCGGAGCATGAGGTGATTGAATATACCTTTGGAAGAGGAGAGGGGCCTGAGGAATTCAGCGATACATTTGAACAGGCAGCCTTTAATCTCAAGACAGGAGAAATCAGCGGGCTGATTACTACCGATTATGGATGGCATATAATATACTGCGTAACTGATTTTAATAAGGATGCAACCATCCGGGTTAAAGAAGCTATTATAGAGGAGAGGCGTACCGAGCTTTTCGCGGAGTATTATTCCCGGTGGTTCTCGGAATATGATGTGGTAATCAACAGTGATGCATGGGATGCGATTTCGTTAGGTGATTAGTAGGATAGTATGATAGTAGAATGGTATGATATCCGTAGGAGAATGGGATTGTCCGGAAAGTCATAGCCATCATGACAGAGATATTAACGTAAGCATAAACATATTAAATGAAGGACTAAGGTTACTAAATGCATAATAACTAATAAAAATCATACCGTAGGGATTACGGAAATAAACGCCTGTGGAGATAGATGTTGCGAAGTCGATGAAGCAGGAATCTCGTCACTTTATTGATGAGAGGTTCGAATGAAAAGCAGGATTCAACTGCTGCAAAGGAAATGGTGATATATTGTTGAAGATATATTTGAGTATATTAAAACCCCGTAAGATTGATAGAGTGACTCTATTGAATCAGACGGGGTGTTATTTATAATTATATATCAGATTCTATATATAATACATGTTCTCCGACGGATAAAACGGGTCAGAGGTTACGTCTATTCCAAGATTTCTAAGGATCTGTTCGTCATTTTTATTAAGCATGGAAGTACAATGAGCCTGAATTCCCTTTAGCATGGACAGTTTATTGTATGCCAGCTGTGCTGTAGGGTTGGTAACGGCACATATACTTAGAGCGATCAGGATTTCATTTGCATTCAGATGCGTTACTCTGCTTTTTAAGTCCTTTTCCTTAAGATCGCGGATAGTACTGAGAATCAGCGGAGAAAGAAGGAAGATTTCATCGCTGATACCGGCCAGATACTTGATAGCATTTAATATGGCAGCAGAGCTGCAGTCCATAGTAGAAGAACTTCTGCCTGTGATAATTTTGCCATCGGGCATTTCAAATGCCATTACAGAGACGTTATCATTTTCATGACCTTTTTCTCTAAGCTTGGCGGCATAATTTCTGGCAGGCATGACGCAGGGTCTGTCCTCCTGCTTTAAAGAAAGCTCCTCCATGATGACCTTCATCCGGTTCAAAGCCTCCTCATCCAGCAGTCCCTTCTTAAAATCGCATGCGGTGGCAAAATACCTGCGGATAATCTCCTGCTTTGAAGCTTCTGAAACCACATCATCATCAATGATTCCAAAGCCGACTCGGTTAACACCCATATCAGTAGGTGATTTATATATAGATTCCCTGCCTGTAATCTTCTCGATGATTCTCTTGACTACAGGGAACATCTCCATATCTCTGTTGTAATTGACGGAAACCTCACGATAATTCTCAAAATGAAAGTTATCAATCATATTTACATCTTTTAAGTCTATAGTAGCAGCCTCATAAGCCAGATTGACAGGATGCTTCAGAGGAAGATTCCAGACGGGGAAGGTTTCGAATTTCGCATAACCGGCAGAGCGGCCTTGCTTATAATCATGATATAGCTGACTTAAGCAGGTCGCAAGCTTTCCGCTGTTTGCTCCGGGAGCAGTGACCACTACGATAGGTCTGGTCGTAGTAATATAAGGATTGCTGCCGTAACCGGCTTCACTAACGATAGTATCCACATCGGCAGGATAGCCGGGGATGGCTGTATGCTTATAAACCTTAATATTTCGTCTTTCAAGCTTATTCACAAAAACATCAGTGGTTGGCTGCTTGTTATATCTGGTTATCACCACACTATTTACCATAAGATCATAGTTGCGGAAGTCATCCAGAAGACGAAGAACCTCCATATCGTAGGTAATTCCGTAATCCCCACGTATCTTATTCCTTTCGATATCACCGGCGTATACAGTTATAATAATCTCCACTTGATCCTTAAGTCTATGAAGCAGCTTAATCTTGGCGTCCTCATCAAAACCGGGCAAAACCCGCTTTGCATGCTTATCACCAATCAGTTTTCCGCCAAATTCCAGATACAGCTTGTCATAATTATTAACCCGCTCCAAGATATATTTAGATTGCTCTTCAATATACTTTTGTGGATCAAACCCGGTTTTCATAAAGCTTCCTCCTAATACATTCTATAAGAATTATCGGCTAATTTAGGGTTTTTTACAAGGCTTTTTCCAACTATTAAGCCCAATATCCTATAACAAAGAATCCGTCAAAATAAATCACAAAAACACTATACTCTATCATAATGTAAAATTGTAAAAAGTCAAATATTTTTTCTGTAATGGTGACAGGCACCATTACGAAAGTATTACAAGCCAAATCAATTTTGTAACAATTTTGTAACGGTGACAGGCACCATTACAAAATTGTTAATTGGCTTGCAGCATATTTTTCAGAATGATAAAATGAGGGAAATAATGAAGTGTTGCCTGATTACTGTCGGTGTATGGGAGGTGTTTGCAGATGTGCGGAAGATATAATTTTACCGTGGAGCAGAGCGATGAACTTAGAGAGATTATAGAAAAATTAAATGCGAAAACACATGGAAAAGTGATAAATAGCGGAGAGATATTTCCTACCAACCAAGTTCCGCTGTTGATCGGCGAAAATGATGAGACATCGCCGGTTCTTAGTATCTGGGGGTTTCCTAAGTTTAGCGGAAAAGGCGTAATAATAAATGCACGTTCTGAAACGGTGTTTGAGAAAAGAACATTTCGGGACAGTGTGATTAATCGAAGATGCATTATCCCTTCGTCAGGTTTTTATGAATGGGACAATGAGAAGAGAAAGATTATGTTCAGGCTTGAGGAAAGTGACGCTCTCTACATGGCGGGCTTATATAATTTTTATCAGGATGAGCTGCGGTTTGTAATTCTAACTACGGCGGCAAATGAATCTATTAATGATGTTCACCATCGTATGCCGCTTGTGATTCCCGGAAATGAAATTGATGCGTGGATTTTTGATGATACGGTTACGGGGGATATCCTTCATAGGGTGCCGCCCTTGCTTACCAGAGAAATTATCTGATAAGTCAGTTAAAAATTAATTTCTGTTTTGAACGAGCAAGTTCTACTGTTTAAAATTGATGGTAAATATTTTAAGTTCATAGTGCCTGACAAATGATTCCCTAAAAAAACATCGTGAACGCCTTAACATACATTTATTCCCTCTTTACATCGAACATAAGTTCTGGTATAATGATGTCAAGGGGTGAACGTATGTATGGATAATTTGATTTTTCATATTGATGTGAATTCGGCTTTCCTAAGCTGGGAAGCCGTTTATAGACTGCGGATCCGTGGAGAGAAGACGGATTTGCGGGATATTCCCTCAGCGGTAGGAGGGGATATTAAGAAACGTCATGGAATTATTCTCGCTAGATCCACTCCTGCCAAGGCATATGGTGTTAGAACGGGAGACACCATAAATGATGCACTAAAGCTTTGTCCTAATCTGGTTATTGTAGATCCTCATTATGATCTTTATGAGAGCTGTTCGGAGGCATTTGTAGAGATATTGAGGGAGTTTTCGCCCTGTGTGGAGCAATATTCGGTGGATGAAGCGTTCTGTGATATGACGGGAACGGTGGGAATGTACGGCTCACCGGTGGTTGCTGCCACACTTATGAAGGATAAGATTTATAATGAGCTGGGATTTACCGTGAATATAGGTATTTCCACGAACAAGATACTGGCGAAGATGGCATCGGATTTTAAGAAGCCCAATCTTGTACACACTCTATTTCCCAATGAGATAGAGAAGATGTGGAGACTGCCGGTGGGAGATTTATTCTTTGTAGGTCCTGCCACGAAGAGAAAGCTTCATGCCCTGGGGATTCATACAATTGGGGAGTTGGCGGCTACGGATCTGGATGTTTTGCGGGCACATTTTAAGAAGCATGGGGAGCTAATCTATTCCTTTGCAAATGGAATTGATGTGTCGGCAGTGTCCGATGAAGCACCTCCCAATAAAGGCTACGGTAATTCGACTACTATTCCCTTCGATGTGGATGACGGCAGTACCGCCAAGATGGTGCTGCTTTCTTTAGCTGAAAAGGTCTGCACAAGACTGCGGGAGGATTCGGCTATGGCGGCGGTAGTTGCCGTCAGTATTGTGGATACTTATTTTCGCCACGAATCCCATCAGATGCAGCTTTTTTCTCCGTCCAATATAACTAATGAGATACACAGAGCTGCCTGCAGGCTTTTCGATGAGCTTTGGGACGGTTCTCCGATAAGGCAGCTTGGAGTTCACACGAGTAAGATTGTTCGTGGGGATGCCAATAAACAGATTAATTTATTCGATATGAACCGATATGAGAAGCTGTCTAAGCTGGATGTGACTGTTGACATGATAAGAGAGCGATACGGAGAGGATTCTATCATGCGGGCGGTTTTCTTGGACGGACCTATATATCATTTGTCCGGTGGCATTTCACCTGAGAAGCGTAAAGCAAAATATGCGGAAGGAATAAAGGATCTATAGTTGTTTTTGATGGCTGTATCGAATAAAAATACCGCAGGAATCATTATGATGTGCTGTATACAATTTCGCAACACCATGGAATATACGTCTGCGGAGATGGAGATTACCAAGACGGAGAGGAAGAAGTCCCATTACTTTAGTGATAAGAAATTCTGAAACTTAGGTTTTATGTCTTGAAAAGGAAGGATATACTATGCTTCATATGCCGGTGGATGTAATTGCAACATTTAATGTGCAGGGAAAAATTAAGCCGAATTACATTCGGCTTGAAGATGAAGATCATGTCCTGCATACTTATAAAATTGAAAATATTGTTTTTAGCCGTGAGGAAAAATATGCGGGGGTTCCCGTTATTCTTTTCTGCTGTAATATATTGCGCGGAGGCATTATGCAGACTATACACATTAAGTACCATGTGAAATCACACCAGTGGGTGCTGGCAAATCCTTAAACGTTTGACGCTTGCATTATAATATTTCTCATCTATCTCGATACCGATAAAACGACGGTTTAACTCTACCGCTGCAGCTCCTGTAGAGCCTACGCCCATGAACATGTCCAGTACAATATCATTTTCATTGCTGGCTATTTTAATTATATGCTTTAGTACGGAAAGTGGTTTTTGAGTGGGATGCTTCGGAGATTTTATTCTCTCATAGCCCATGCATATGGGGGCTTCGATAAAGTTGTGCATCCGGCTTTGACCCAAGAAGTTCCATGTATGACCTTTATTCCACATGCAGGCAATAAGTTCGCAGCTGTTAAGGAATGAGGTCTTTCTTATGTTTGGCACAGGATTTGTCTTGTGCCAGACCATGAACTGGAAAGTATCAAACTCCTTGTCAAAAACCTCATGCCATTTTCCAATCATATGATAACTTGTAAAGACAAAGATATTGCCGGTGGGCGAAAGAAGCCTTTTGAAATCATCAAGCAAATCGGAGGGTGAAAGCTCTGCAAAATCCCATGCTGCCACATCATTGTTAATCTCGCCTCTCCAGTTAAATCTCATATTGCCGGTGGAGTACTTCGCAATGTTATAGGGAGGGTCACATAATATCAGGTCAATGCTGTTGTCCGGAATTTCACGCATTAGCTCCATGCAGTCTCCATGAAGGAGAAGATAAGAATCTATGGCTCTAACATCGATCATTTTTAAATAGACTCCTCTCTATGAAAAGGCATGTCAATGGCATATTTATCCATATACATATTTTAACATAAAGATGGTGACAGGCACCATTACATTTTTGTTACAATCAGTTAATAATCTTGTAATATTTTAATTATGATGTCTCATTATGATTCACCATTACATTTCCACCTTTACAATCGAAATGAAGAATTATAATAGAACATTACGGTGCACCATTACAAAAACATGCTGATTAATCTGAATACCTGCTCCGCTGTTGACATCAGATTATATCTGGCGACTTCATATTCCATGGCTTTTTTGACAGTAGTAGGGAGTTGCTGTATTGAAAAGAAAGCATCGATGCCTTCTTCGTTACATTTGTAAGCATCCTTTGTCACGCCGCCGGCAAATGCAATGACTGTTTTTCCATGCTTCTTAGCAAGCTTCGCCACGCCTATAGGGGCTTTTCCCATGGTGGTCTGGTAATCCAGTTTTCCCTCTCCGGTAATGACAACATCGCAGTCTTTAATATCGTCTTCCAATCGTATCTCATCCAGAATGATGTTTATACCTGATTCCAGCTTTGCATTAAGAAACGTTATGAAAGCATATCCCAGTCCGCCGGCAGCACCGGCACCCGCTATGGAGGAAGTATCTTTTCCGGTAGTCTTCTTAACAACCTCTGAATAATTACGCAGACCGGCATCAAGGGCTTCTACTATCTGGGGAGTAGCNCCCTTTTGCGGTCCGAAGACATATGCCGCACCGGTCGGTCCATATAGGGGACTGTTGACATCACAGGCNATCCTGAAGCTGCACTCNGACAACTTATCATGTGCATTATCTGTTTTAAGACTTGCTATCTTAGACAAATCATTTCCGATAGGGTTTACGGGAAGACCTTCTGCATCATAGAATTCATACCCAAGAGCCTTTAGCATCCCTATTCCGCCATCGTTAGTAGCACTGCCTCCAATCCCTATAATGAAATTTCTGCAGCCTCGGTCTATAGCATCCTTAATCATTTCCCCAACGCCGTATGTTGTAGTATACAGGGGATTAAGCTTATGCTTAGGCACCAGTTTAATACCTGCTGCCTGCGCCATCTCGATGATTGCGGTTTTTCCACCTTTTAAAATACCGTAGGTGCATGTAACCTTCTCCCCAAGCGGTCCGCTAACATCAATCTTTACTTCGCTTCCATCCGTACCATAAAATAAAGCATCAACAGTTCCTTCTCCGCCGTCTGCCAAGGGTTTTACAACTATCTCGGCATCACAAGCCTTAAGTATACCTTCTTTTATTGCCATGCCTGCCTCTATGGATGACAGACTTCCTTTAAATGAATCTATGGCAATTACTACTTTCATAAGCACTCCTCCTTGATGTGCCGGTTTTTTGTAATTATAACATATATGTAATGGTGCCTGTCACCATTACAAATTCATTACAATAGTATTGCGAAAATATTACGGGTAATTAACATATATGTAATGGTGACAGGCACCATTACATATATGTTATAATATAAAAAAATGACAAGGTGAGCATATGAGTATATTAATAAAAAATGTATTGGCGGTTCTTGAAAAGGACTTGGATTTTTCGATTGAAGAAACGTCAATCTATATAGAGAATGATATTATTGCGGATATAGGAAACGCCGATTATAATGCGGATGTAATAATAGACGGCAAGAACAAGCTGGCGATACCGGGGCTTATCAATAATCATACCCATGCATACATGAGTGTATTTCGAAATTATGCGGATGATTTGCCGTTTAGCCAGTGGCTGTTTGATAAGATACTTCCTATAGAGGACAAGCTGACAGGCGAGGATGCTTACTGGGGTACCATGCTTGGTATTATGGAGATGATTAAGAACGGAACCACCTGCTTTACCGACATGTATATCTATATAAATGAGACCGACAGAGCGGTGGATGAGGCGGGCATCAGGGCCTGTCTGTCAAGGGGTCTTGTGGGTACCGGCAGCGACGAGGGAGGCAGACGCAGGATTGATGAAGCAAAGCAGGAGATTGAATACTGGAAGGGCAGGGGGAATGGAAGAATCAGCTTTATTGCCGCACCACATGCACCGTATACCTGCGATGATAAATATCTGCTTAATGTAATTGAGTTTGCCAAAGAATATAATCTCGGCATCAACATTCACCTGTCGGAAAGCAGAAGTGAGGTAGTCGAAATATACGACAAATACAAATGTACTCCCACTGAGTTTCTGAACAAGCTTGGAGTATTTGACCTTAATACTCTGGCGGCACACTGCGTGTATCTGACGGATAATGACATAGATATTCTGGCTGAGAAAAATGTGAATGTGATTACATGTCCGGTAAGCAATTTGAAGTTGGGAAATGGTATAGCTCCCATAACAAAGCTGGTGGACAAGGGTATCAATGTCTGTCTCGGGACGGACGGGGCAGCCAGCAACAACACACTTAACCTGTTCAAGGAGCTTCAGTTTGTTACGCTTATTCATAAAGGAACAGAGGAAAGGGCGGATGTCATATCCGCCACCGAGGGTCTGAAGTTCGTAACCTCCAATGCAGCCAAGGCACTGGGACTGGATGACAAAATCGGTAAAATCAAAACCGGATACAAGGCGGACATAGCCATCCTGGACATAGACAAACCGCAGTTTTACCCGAGAAACAATCTCCTGTCGGCACTGGCATACTCCACCTGCGGAGATGAGGTCTGCACGGTCATTGTTGATGGGAAGATACTCATGAAGGACAATGAATTCCTGACGATAGATGCAGAGAAAGTGAAATACCAAATAAGTAAAATAGCTGAAAGATTATTACAATAAGTTGACAGACTATCGGTAAAAAGCAATATAAAGGATCAACAACAGCAAATTTTAATCAAAGATAAAGGAGAAGCCATGGAAAGTATTATAAGAGATAAAACCATATGGGAAAGCGGTCATCAAAAAATTGAATGGGTCAGAAAGAACATGCCGCTGCTTCGCGGGATTGAAGAAGAATTCATAAAAACAAGACCGTTTGAAGGACTGCGTATAGCGTTATCCATTCATCTTGAGGCAAAAACAGCGTATCTGTGCAAGGTTCTTGCAGCAGGCGGAGCCAAGATGTATGTAACAGGAAGTAATCCTCTGTCAACACAGGATGATATCGCTGCGGAGTTGGTAAGATGCGGACTGAATGTATACGCATGGTATAATGCAACCGCAGAGGAATATAACAGCCACATCCAACAGGTCATCCTAAGCAAGCCCAATATAATCATAGATGACGGTGGGGACTTAGTCTCCCTAATCCACGATAAATACCCTGAACTGACCAACAACGTTATCGGAGGCTGTGAAGAGACCACAACCGGCATAATCAGGCTTAAGGCAATGGAGAAGAACGGATTATTAAAATTCCCCATGGTTGCCGTAAATAATGCCAGATGCAAGTACCTGTTTGACAACCGCTATGGCACAGGTCAATCTGTTTGGGACGGAATAAACAGGACGACAAACCTTATAGTCGCAGGCAAGAAGGTCGTCATATGCGGATATGGATGGTGCGGCAAGGGAGTCGCCATGAGAGCCAAAGGCTTGGGTGCAGATGTCATAATTACCGAGATAGACCCGGTTAAGGCTATAGAGGCAATAATGGATGGCTTCAATGTAATGCCGATGAAGGAAGCCGCAAAGATCGGAGATTTATTCATTACGGTAACCGGTTGTAAGGATGTCATAACACTGGAGCATATGCAGACAATGAAGGATGGCGCTATTCTATGTAACGCAGGGCATTTTAACGTGGAAATCGAAGTGGAAAGATTAATAAAAAATGCAAAAAACACCCGCAAGGAAAGGCATAATATTGTTGGTTATCAAATGGATAATAACAATTGGATATACCTTCTTGCAGAAGGAAGATTGGTTAACCTAGCAGCAGGAGACGGTCATCCTGCCGAGATCATGGATATGAGCTTTGCGATACAGGCACTTAGTGCAGAATACTTAGTTAAAAATAATAAAGGAACCTTAAGTAACAGTGTAATAGCCGTTCCGGACGAGATTGACAACATGGTAGCAAGAAGATTGCTTAAATATTGGAATGTAGAAATTGATAAACTCACTGAGGATCAGGAGAAATATTTGGACGGATGGAAGATTGACTAGAGGACTTTTCCAAAAAAGCCAATGCCGAATCCTCATCAACAGGTTTACTGATAAGATATCCCTGTATTCTGTCACAACCATGTTCCCGTAAGTAATTAAGCTGCTGTTCATATTCAACTCCTTCGGCTATGACACAGTGGCCAAGCTTATGGGACATGGAGATTATGTCTATGGTTATGGATTCTTCCGGCTTCAGTACAATCAATTTATCAATAAAGCTTTTATCAATTTTCAGACAATCAACATTTAATTCCTGTTCACGGGCAAGAGAGGAATATCCGGTTCCGAAATCGTCAATCAGTACTTTAACACCGGCAGCTTTAAGGGTATTTATAACCGCATTTATTTCCGCTCTTTCTGTAGCAAATACCGATTCAGTAAGCTCAATACCTACATTCGACGGGTTAATATGCATATCTTTAATCATGTTCAGAAACTTGTCGGCAAATCCTTCCTCCAATATCTGAATCGTAGATATATTAATGGATACGCTAATCGTATCATAGCCATTTTCCTTTAATTTCTGTAAAAACTGAAGGGCTTGGAAGATGATATATTCCCCTAATGGAGAAATCATACTTGTTTTTTCGGCTATCGGTATGAACTCCATAGGACTGATTCTGCCGTATTTATCACTGTTTAGTCTGGCCAAAGCTTCAAATCCGCATATACTGTCTGTCGTAATATCATAAATTGGCTGGTAATGAAGATAAAGTCTCTCCATCTTTATTCCTTCCGCAATTTCTGTGATTTCCTGGCTTATCTCACTCTCCCGTGTAATCTGAATATCTAATTCCTCGCTATGGAACAGGATATTTACGTTATTTTCAGCACCTTTTGCTGCCACTTCACTCGTATTCATAAGCATTTGCAGCAGCTCATTAGAATCACGCTGAATAATAGGATCGTCTATCTGTAGAATTCCTATTCCGACTCCAATTCCATGCATAAATAAATATGACTTTAAGATTTCTGACACTTCATTACAAAATGCAGTCAGATTCGTTTCATTTCCGTAACTTTTTATATAAAAAGCAAATCCATATTCAAATATATAAAACAATGAGTAATTATCATTGCAAAAAACCTTAAGAGAATCGGCAATGTTTTTTAAAAGACCTTGGCTGAAATGATATCCGTAACGAAGGTTTAGGACATGCATATCAGACAGATTAATACCAATTAAAGCCCGCTTGTCCAAATTGGGAAAGAGAGAATCTTTCCCTAATAATTTCTCTAATACAAAACGGTTATAAAGCCCTGTAAGCATATCGTGTTCACTGTTGTATTTCAGAGTTTCTTCGATTTTTTTACGCTCTGTGATGTCCGTAATGATACAAACATGGTCACCGGGATTCTGGCTTAGACTGGCAAACCGGGATATAAGCATATCAACCCAAACAATGGAGCCGTCCGGTCTAACATAACGCTTTTCTCTCGAATATAAATCAATTTCTCCTTTTTTAAACCTTTCAAAGTATTCCAAATCAGCATCAAGATCATCGGGATGAGTAATTTCTAACCAATTTATTCTTTGCAGCTCCTTCTTTGATCGGCCAAGAATGCGTTCGTATGACGGGTTTATATTCAAATCATTGAATTCTTCATCTTTTGAAAATTCATCTTCACTAAATATAGCTATTCCAACCGGTGCCTGATTAAAAACACTGGTGTAAAATTTTTCTCTGAATGCATGCGTGTTGATTCTCTTTATATAGGCAGTATTCTTATCTTTATAAGCTTTGATTAGCGTAATTACCACAAGTATGCCTATATAAGACATGAGAGCCGGCAGGGATGTGCTTGATTTGTATCTGAATAAAAATGCCACCGCACTTACAAGGCTCATAGAGTTCATTATTACAGCAGAGATATACCCCGGTTGATTTTCTTTCAGTACAAGATATATAGAAAGAAACATTTGTATCTGAACAATGATTGCTCTAATTATGGTTTTGTCCCGAACTATAAAGTCTATTGGAGAGCTGTCATTTGAAATTAATACTTGAAAGGCAGAAAGAATTATATAAATCAGAACACTAATGTATAGGGCTATGTAACTGGTTTTTTTGTCAATACCCTCTGTTATGCTGAAGCTGTCTTTTTGAAGGACATGAAAAATGGCAAGTGTAGGTATAAGCAAAATAATGGGTGCCATCTGAGGCAGCTCAGATAAAAGATTGTTTAACACGACATCGGTAATTGTACCGAGAATCAGAGCGATTATGATTGATAAAAACATAATACGTGATTTTTTCTTTATAACTGGATTTTGTGATTTTTTGCCCCATTGATACAATAACCATAATCCCATGAGTGTAAAACCTATATAGTAAATATAGAACATCCAGTCCCAGATGTTATTATTTGCCACATTAATCCAGCCATATCTTGTCATGTGAAAATTATATGGAGAAGGATTCAATCTATTAGGAACGGCAAAAGCAAATAATGTAAGAAAAGCCGGTAAATAGATAAACAGATATAATAACCGCTTATTAAAAGAAGAGAATCTGCCGGTTATAATCAGAATAAAGTGAAGCAGCAATGCATAGACCGTACTCCAGCCTATCGATGAAATACGCCAAAAGATTTCACATCTTGCGATATCAGACGAGATAAATGCCAGAGCCATGCCGCAAGACCATATCGTAATCGTTGCTGTAAGTGCAAAAAAAGCTCTATTGACTGAAGCTTTAAGATTGCTCTGCAATGTAAATACACCACTTGTAAGCACGACCGTACCTACAGCAAAGAATAAAAGTGAAATCATTAATGTAGTTAGCATTATATTTCTCCTTTTTAAGTCCTATTAAGCTGTTTATTCGCGATCATTTACATACACTCAAAGCTTATTTACTATTTTACTATTTAATAAATGAATTTTCAACATTATTCGACAATTCAATAATAAGAAAGACAATACATAATGCTATAAAATAACAGGAATTTTATCTGTAATCTTAACTTCATCCGGCTTTACAACGCATCGGTAGGATAAAACCTCGACTCCCACATGTTTGGCTTCTTCAACTTTCTCCGCAAAGCCCGGATCCATTAACTTGTTAGGTGAAAAGCCTGCAGCCTGCTCAAATTGAACTACAAACAAAGTCTTTCTGTGTTTTGAAGGATGATGGGACAGCATAACAGAGGCATCGGGAACTAATAGCTCCCGNAGTCTGCCTGTATTTGGGACATGGCTGATAACCTCCTTGCCGTCTATGTCTATATGTGCAATAAATCTGTTCGGTCTGTTTCTGAAGATGCCGAAGTGTGTATCGTAGTATAGTATCATGGGAATAACCTTTCGTGATTTTTATTTCATTATACCATGCCAAAGCTGATTTGCACTTATCAAAAAACAGTATTATTTATTGTATAGTAAAAAAGAATCAGTAAGATTAGTTGGCGTATGATTAATTATTACATTAAAAATAGCTGGAAATCAGTGTTCTATTAAACATTTTTCTGGAGTATAATTAAAGTTGGCATGGGCATATTGATTTGACAGTTAACTGAAAGGAAAACTTATGATGAAAACTAATTATAAAAGATGGCTGCAGCTAATTATAATAACATGTATGGGGATTACATTAGGAGCATGCAGTAATGAAAGCTCAGATAAAAAGGCGGAGGCAGACAGAAATACTTCCGGATTAAAAAAATTTTTTGAGGAAAGTAGTTTATCTGAAGACAAGCTGGTTGAAAAGTCTTCCGTAAAAATCGAGTTTTCAAAAGACAGTGGTTTATATGAAGAGGAATTCGGGCTTGAGTTAAAATGTAGCAGTGGGGCGATTATTTATTATACGACAGATGGAAGCAATCCTATAACAAGCAGCACAAGAATGCAGTATGAATCTCCAATCATGGTTACTGATCGAAGTAATGACAAGAATTATGTCTCGGCTGTTAATCAGTTTCTGTTTGATTCCGCTAATGTTCGTGTTAACGGAACAAGGGACGGATTTACATATAATTTACCCAATTCTCCTGCAGATGAAGCTGTTGATAAATGTACGGTTATCCGGGCAGCAGCTTTAGACGGACAGGGACTTTACAGCGAGGTTGTAACCAATACGTATTTTATCGGAAATATGAAGGATCACATAATAGGTATTGAAGAAAGCTGTAAGGCTGCCGGGACAAGCCTTGCTGTTATATCTCTTACCATGGATTATGGAGACCTGTTCGATGAAAAGACAGGAATATATGTTAAGGGCGAGATTTTTGACAAGGCACTTAAGAATTATCTGGCAGCAGGAAATAAGCTTACCGATCATACTTCCAGAGAGCTTGATGCGAATTATAAGCAAAGAGGCAGGCAGTGGGAGAGAAATGCTCATATTGATTTCTTTGAAAGTGACGGAACCGAAACCTTTTGCCGGCTTCAGCAGAATTGCGGCATCAGGATACAGGGAAATTATTCAAGATCCGATCTTCAAAAAAGTTTTAGACTGTATGCCAGAAATGATTATGGAGAGAAGAACTTCGTGTATCCTTTTTTTGGTGAAGATCTGAAGGATGATTACGGCAACACTATAATGAGATTTAAGACCCTAGTTCTAAGAAACGGTGGAAACTGTGCCTTTACATCGAAGTTCAATGATACCTACTGGCAGTCTCTTGTTAAAGACCTTGCCTGCGATACACAGACCTCAAGACCCTGTGTCTTATATATAAATGGCGAATATTGGGGCTTATATGTGCTTCAGGAGGACTATCAGGCAGAATATTTTGAATATAAGCATTGGGTAAATAAAGATGATGTTGTCTTATATAAAGGAGATGCAGAAACCTACGATATCGGATATAAGCTGGACTTAGGAGAACTGCCTGAAGGTACACAGGATGTAAGCTATTATTTTGAGGATTTGCTTGATTTTTTTGAAACCCATAAGGATTTAACCGACCCGGCAGATTATGAAGAATTCTCAAAGCTGGTTGATGTAGAGTCTGCCAGAGATTATTTTGCCGTACAGATGTGGATTAACAATAAATGGGACTGGCCCGGCAAGAACTGGTCCATGTGGAGAACAATAAAAAAGAATGAAGCTAATCCGTATGCTGACTGCAGGTGGCGTTTTGTGTTTTATGACGTTGAATTCGGAGGAGTCAGCGGGAAAAATGATGCTTACATCAACACAATTAAAGAGAATAATTATAAGCTTTATGGGATGCTGGATAGAGATACAGACAATCCTGCCGTATTAGTCTTCGTATATCTTATGACAAATGAGAGATTTAGAGAGGAGTTTAAGTCGACCCTATTATCATTAAATGATAATCATTTCAATTATAGCAGAGCTTCCAAGGCATTAAACACATTTAAGGATGTCTACGAACCNNTGTTTGATCAGTTTTTTGAAAGNTATCCCGGTTCAGGCAGCAGAAATAACAGCATAAATGGCGGCTACGCCAGCTATAAATGCATATCGGATTTCTTGATGTTAAGAGCCAACTATATACAACC
>JGI24710J26742_10002643_pt1 | contig 15689 bp, 19 predicted proteins | sample BioPla2DNA2_FD_26742 | JGI IMG/M metagenome (IMG submission 26742) | reverse complement strand
TCTTCCGCAGCTTTTGCTTCCGTTTCTGCAGCCTCGGCAGCCTCAGCTGCGGCAGCGTCCACTTGTGCCTGTAACAAGTCTGCTTTCTTTTTGGCTAAAGCATCGGCTTTTGCTTTATAAACTTCTTTTTCTTCTTCGAGACGTTGTTTGAATAAAGCCTTTTCGGCTTGACTCAGACTGGAGATTTTGGCACTTAGAGCTGCCTGTTTTTCTTTTTTCCAGGCTTCGAATTTCTGTTCAGCCACTTCGGCGCTAAAAGCTCCTTTCTTTACCCCGCCATTGAGGTGTTTTTTCAACAATACTCCTTCTCTAGAGAGAATGTTACGAACGGTGTCGGTGGGTTGAGCACCGGTTTCCAGCCAATACAAAGCACGATCGAAGTTCAAATCTATTGTAGCAGGATTTGTGTTCGGGTTGTACGAACCTAATCTCTCAATAAACTTACCATCTCGTGGTGCCCTGCTGTCTGCGGCGACAATGTGGTAAAACGCGTACCCTTTTCGCCCATGTCTTTGCAATCTGATTTTTGTTGCCATTTGGTTTGAAATGAATTATAAGTTTTGCATTAGCGGCCGCAAAGGTAGGCAAAATTGTTTATTTTAATGCAAAACAGTCCATATTTTTTAGCCTTAACAAAGGAACTACAACAAACTCCAGGCAACTGTTAAACCGGCCATCACAATGGAAACCATACTCATTAGTTTGATAAGAATGTTCAAACTGGGTCCTGAGGTGTCTTTGAAAGGATCGCCGACGGTATCGCCAACCACTGTGGCTTTGTGGGCTTCGGAGCCTTTGCCTCCGAAATTTCCTTCTTCGACGTATTTTTTGGCGTTGTCCCAGGCTCCTCCGGAGTTGGCCATAAAAATAGCCGTAATAAAACCGGTACTCAGACCTCCGATCAATAAACCCATAACTCCGGCGACTCCAAAGATCAATCCGGTTAATGTGGGAACAATAATGGCAAGCAAGGAGGGGAAAAGCATTTCAACCTGGGCGCCTTTAGTGGATATTTCCACGCAGCGGGCGTAATCGGGAGTGGCTTTACCTGTCATGATACCTTTAATTTCACGGAATTGACGCCTGACCTCTTCGACCATTTTTTGAGCGGCCCTGCCTACGGCATTCATGGTTAAGCCACAGAAAACATAAGTCATCATGGAACCGATGAACATTCCCACCAGCACTTTGGGATTCATTAAATGTACTTCGTAATAAGCCATAAAGTCGCTAAAGCTGGCACTGGCTGTTTGAATGATTTTGTCTCCTACTTCTATGGTGGTAGTACCAAGCCTTTCCAGGCCGATTTTAACTTCTTCGATGTAGGAAGCCAACAGTGCCAGCCCGGTCAATGCGGCTGAGCCAATGGCAAATCCCTTGCCGGTCGCCGCGGTCGTATTGCCCAGTGAATCGAGGGCGTCAGTGCGTTTGCGCACTTCGGGTTCAAGACCGCTCATCTCGGCATTACCTCCGGCATTGTCTGCGATGGGTCCGTAAGCGTCGGTAGCCAGAGTAATACCAAGGGTAGAGAGCATACCCACAGACGCCAATCCAATACCATATAAACCACTGGAAATATGTTCAAAATCGAAAGTGCCTAGTTTGAAACCCGATGCAAATAAAAACGCAAAAATAACACCGCAGACCACGGCCAATACAGGTATAGCCACGGAGATCATACCTGTTCCCAGACCGGAAATAATGACTGTAGCGGGCCCCGTTTTACCGCTTTCAGCAATGCGTTTGGTAGGCCGGTACGACTGAGAGGTGTAGTATTCGGCAGATTGGCCTATGATAATTCCTACCAACAAACCTACAACCACCGAAAGCGACAACCCCAGCCAGTTTTCGATTCCCAGTAAATAGAGAACCAGGAAACTGGCTCCCGCAATAAGTACTGCGCTGATGTTGGTGCCGAAAGCAAGGGAACGTAACAAGGATTTGACCCCTGCGTTTTCTTTGGTTTTGACCAGAAAAATACCAATGATGGATAAGAAGATTCCAACGGCGGCAATCAGCATAGGAGCTAGAATNGCTTTGGTTTGTTGTTCCAGGCTGAGAATCTGGTACGAGGCTGCACCCAGGGCGGCCGAAGCCAGGATGGAACCGCAATAAGATTCGTAAAGGTCGGCCCCCATACCGGCCACATCGCCCACGTTATCGCCCACGTTGTCGGCAATGGTAGCCGGGTTGCGGGGATCGTCTTCCGGGATGCCGGCTTCCACTTTGCCCACCAGGTCGGCACCTACGTCGGCTGCCTTAGTGTAAATACCTCCGCCCACGCGGGCAAACAAAGCNTGGGTAGATGCACCCATGCCAAAAGTCAGCATGGTGGTGGTGATGATCATGTTTTTTTGCTCCGGGCTGGCCGCATCTATAAAATAATTCAAAATGAGATACCAGAGCGAAATATCCAGCAAGGCAAGACCAACGACCACCAGACCCATGACGGCCCCGCTTCGGAAAGCCACTTGCAAGCCCTGATTGAGGGAACTGCGGGCAGCATGTGCGGTGCGTGCAGAGGCATAAGTGGCTGTTTTCATACCCAGAAAGCCGGCCAAACCCGAGAAGAATCCCCCGGTCAGGAAGGCAAAAGGTACCCAATTGTTTTGCAGACCGAAATAAGCCATGGCGGCAAAAATCAAGGCCAGTATTATAAATACTATGGTGACGACCTTGTATTGTTGCTTGAGATAGGACATCGCTCCTTCTCGTACAAAACCGGCAATTTTTTTCATTAAGTCGGTTCCTTCGTCTTTTTTCTTCATTTGCCTGTAGAAATAAAAGGCAAAAATTAGGGCTGTGACTGACGCCAGCGGGATTAACCAAAAAATAATATCTACCATGGTGTTTTTTTTAGAGAGTAGGGACAAAAGTATAAACTCCTTGCAAAAATGGCAATATCTGAGCGGAATTTATTTTACGACATTTATTTAAAGAGTATATAGTGTCTTATTAACCGATCTTTTTTATAACTTTGTGAGGCATAAAACGCTTCGAGGGGTGAATACAATAAAAACCCAGTTAAGCCATTCATTAATAGAGGAATAAAAATAAAAATTAAATCAAAATAATTTTAAACATAACAATTTATTAATATTTAACAGCACTTTGTTTGCCGGTGGCAAAGTAGTGTCTTATCTTTGATTCGCAAACATTATAATCTTAACAAATATGTCAAAAGAACAAACAGAACAAAAAGAACAAAAAGGTCCAGCAGCAGAAAAATTGAAAGCTCTGCAAATGGCCATGGAAAAAATAGAAAAAAGCTACGGAAAAGGCTCAATTATGAAAATGGGAGACGATAAAGTTGTCGATGTACCGGTTATTTCCTCGGGTTCCATCGGTTTGAATGCAGCTCTGGGGGTTGGGGGCTTTCCCCGGGGCCGGGTAATCGAAATTTACGGACCGGAATCCTCCGGCAAAACCACCCTGGCCATTCATGCTATTGCCGAAGCGCAAAAAGCCGGGGGTATAGCTGCTTTTATTGATGCCGAACATGCCTTCGACCGTTTTTACGCTGAAAAACTGGGTGTAGATATTGCCAATTTGTGGATATCTCAGCCCGACAGCGGAGAACAGGCACTCGAAATTACCGAACAACTTATTCGCTCTTCAGCGGTGGATATTGTAGTCATCGACTCTGTAGCTGCTCTCACCCCCAAGGCCGAATTGGAAGGAGAAATGGGCGATTCCAAAGTGGGTCTTCAGGCTCGTCTGATGTCTCAGGCTTTGCGTAAACTCACCGCTACCATCAGCAAAACCAACACGACTTGTATTTTTATCAATCAGCTTAGAGAAAAAATCGGCATCATGTTCGGCAATCCCGAAACAACTACCGGTGGTAACGCGCTCAAGTTTTATTCCTCAGTGCGCCTCGACATCCGTCGTATCGGACAAATTAAAGACGGTGAAGAAATCATCGGAAATCAGACCCGTGTAAAAGTGGTTAAGAACAAAGTGGCTCCACCCTTCCGCAAAGCGGAATTTGATATCATGTACGGTGAAGGCATTTCCAAAATCGGAGAATTAATAGATCTGGGTTCCGATTTGGGCATTATCAAAAAAAGCGGTTCCTGGTATGCTTACAAAGACAGTCGACTGGGGCAGGGCAGGGAAGCCGCCAAAGACTGCATGCGCGACAATCCTGAATTGGCCGAAGAAATAGAAAAATTAATTTACGAGGCGCTCAAAAAATAAGCTTTTTAATTCCTTAAATCCACACAATTATGAAAAGTGAAGAAGAAGATCTGTTGGAATACGACGACGAAAAAGCCTTGAGTTTCATTCGCAATCAACTTCCTCAGGGAATGAAATCCAAACACAGCGACGACGATTATTACTACCTGTTGGACAGCATTTACGAGTACTACGAAAACAAAGGTTTTCTAAACGATGACGAAGAGGAAGTTACCGTTGATCTTGATGAATTGAGCGATTTTGTCTACCAAGCCGCTAAAGAAGAAAAGCTGAGTTTCAGCAGGGAAGAAGTAGGCTTTTTTGTAGACGCCGAAATTGCATATTGCGAGAGCCTTGGAATATTTGAGGCCGAAGACTAATACAAAGGCGGTTTTTTTGGTCGAATTATTGAGTTGAGTTATTTCTCCGGAGAATTTTTTTTCGGCGATCAAGTTAATAAACTTATTTTTTTGCTTTCTGTTCCGGTGTATCTGTTGCCGGTCCTTCTTCTTCTTCTTCTTCAACCGGAGCAAAATTTGTGTAGCCTTTTTCAATCAGTAAATTGTACCAATTCAGCAATTTCCGGATATCCGAAGGGTAAACCCTTTCCCGGTCGTAATCGGGCAGCACATCGGCAAAATAGGCTCTGAGTTCGTCGTTGCTTGCTTTGGGATCGATACTTAATTTTTCTCCTCCGGCCTTAGTTTTAAGCAATTCCAGTACTTCGTGCAATGGTTTTTCACCGTTTTCGGTATACATCGAAATCTCGCCCAGGGACATCACTTTATCTTTGTTGTAAGCGGGCATTCTTTTTCCGTCGACCAAGGACTCTACTATCAGCATATTTTTGCCCTGGCTGAGCATTTTATACAAACCTGGTTTGCCGGAGACGGCTACAATTTTTTTCAACATCTTGGTAATTAATTTTTTAGGTGAGTTATTGCATTAGTTTAAAAATCTGCTTTTAGGAAAGATGTCCTTCAGTTCTGTACTTTTTTAATCAGTTCTATAACCTGGGGCAACAAGGCAAGCTGACCGTTGTTATCGATGATGAAATCGGCCTTGGATTTCAGCAAATCCTGGGACAACTGCCGGCAGATACGTTCCCTAACCTGTTCCTGACTCCAGCCTTTGTTGCGGCAGACTCGTTCAATGCGCAAGTTCTCGGCTGCAGTAACCACTGCAACGTAGTCGCTGAGTTTGTCCAACCCTGCCTCGTACAAAAGGGCGGTTTCATGCACAAGCAGGGGGTAATTCCCGTGTTTTTGTTTCCACTCACAGAAATATTCAATCACGGGCGGATGGACCAATTTATTTAACTGAGCAAGTCGCACAGGGTCATTAAAAGCGGTGGAAGCCAGTAATTTGGTATTAAGTTTATTGTTTTCGTCGTATATTCCCCTGCCAAATAAGGCAATGAGCCCCTTGCGTAAGGCAGGGTTTGTTTCGTACAGCTCTTTGGCCGCAGAATCTGCATCGAACACAGGAATGCCCAGTATTCTGAAAATTTCTGCAACAGTCGATTTGCCGCTGCCAATACCGCCGGTCAGAGCCAAAATTTTCATCGGAAAATTATTTTTTTTCGATCAGACATTCAACCTTATCCGGGTGCAGACTGAGTCGCTGTACATAATCCGGGGTCTTTATCAATTTGACGCTCTGCAGGTCTTCGTTCGATTCGATTAAATCGCGGTAAGATATGCCTAATTGGAAATCTTCCGCTTTGACCGATTGATAATTGGACTTGCTTACCAAAAAAGAAACAACCACTTTCGAAGGGAAAGAGCGCAAAAGCAGATTTTCGGGAAAATCCAGCCCCGTAACGGGGATTTCGTAACGAACTTCTGTAAATTCCTCAACCGGAAAATGCACTCGTACGCTAGTCTGATCAAAATGAACACCTTCTATGGCTTTGAGTTTTACATCCATGCTCACAGAATCTCTCAGTACAGGTAGATCCAAGAATTCGGTCTCTACCAGCTCAAGACTATCCAGGATGGATGAAGGAGCGTATACTCTGACGAAAGCGGGTTGTATGGAAGGTTCCTCAACCAGCATATATTGCCGTGAAAGAGCTACTTGAGCATTTAGTTTGACAGGCAGGTCTTTTTGTTCTTTTTCGACGAAATACAAAATCAGACTGTCCGGACTGATCCTCAAAATTTGAGCACCGGGCTTAAGTTTTGCAAAAATGATCGGTTTGAATTGCTCAAGTGAAATTCTGCCGATATCATCGTCAGCACGCCAACGTAACAAATCAAGCTCAAGGCCGAGTTTTCGCCGGTGGATATGATAATTGTAAAGATGACTACCCTTGTCTCGTACGGTTACTTTTATACAGTCGGGTAATTCGTTGGTTACAGTTATGTTTTCGGGCAGTTTCCCGTATCGCAAGGGAATGGACAATTCTGTTTGCGAAGTGGCCTGGGTGCTTTGAAGAAACCAAAATAAAATGGAAAGGCCCAAAAACAACAGAAAAACATAAAACTCCTTGTTCTTATTCAAAAATAGGAGACGATATGTTTTTCTGAAGAAGTATTGGACCCGGGTCCATTTTAATTTAAAACCCATTATTTTGAAGGATTGGCAGCCGGTTCGCCTGCGGCGAATACCGCTGTTTTTTCGATACGTATACGGACGTTCTCAGAGATTTCAATAATAAAAGCGTCGTCTTTAATGTCGCGAAGTTTTCCGTAAATACCGCCGGAAGTTACAACGCGGTCACCAACCTGCAGGGCGGCACGGGCTTTTTGAATTTCTTTTTGTTTCTTGTTTTGCGGGCGGATCATAAACAACCAGATAACCAGAAAAATCAAAATAAGTGGCAAAAATTGCATAAAACCACTTCTAGGGGCTTCGGCAGCTGTTTCAGCACCTGCCTGGGCAGCTTGTAATAAAATGAATAAATTCATAACGATAGAGATTATATAACTAATAACTAATAATTGAAAAATCAGACTTTAAATAATTTGTTTTCTTTTTTTAGTTCCCGGACTATGTGATCGAGTGTTCCGTTGATAAATAAACTACTTTTTTCTGTACTGTAGCTTTTAGCAATGTCTATATATTCATTAAAACTGACACTTAAGGGAATATCCTTTATTTCCATAATCTCGGCCAGGGCCACCTGCAGTATAATTAAGTCCATAAGGGCCAGGCGTTCCAGTTCCCAGTTTTGAACAGCTTTGGTAATCATGCTTCTGTATTCTTCGGCATTTTTTATGGAAGCTCTGAATAANTCGAGNGCATACTGACGATCGNTTTCGTCTCTGTACATGGGCAAAAGTGCCTGGTTTGCGCCATTGCTTTGCTCAAAACGCTTGACGGTTTTCAGAACAAAGGTAAGGACTATGTCCAAATCGTCGTTCCAATAGATAGATTTCTCTTCCAAGACTTCTTCCAGATAACTATTGTTTTGGATAATTTGTTTAAATATTTTGCGCCAGACTTCTTTGTCGGCTTCGTAGCTGTTGCTCTCGGCTTGCATATATTCAATATAAAAAGGAGCCACTAGAATCTGGTCATAAATATTTTTTATCAATCCTTCGTGGGGTGCCCAGGATAATTTCCGGTTGTTTATCTCGCGTTTGAAGGTGGTGTTTTGCCTGAGTTGAGCCAGAAAGGCATTGTTCACAAAACGCAAATTCGGATTTTGTTCTTCCGGGCTGGGCAGGTATTTGCCGCGAGCCATGTCGATGCGTCGTTCGGCATAATAACCAATGTCTGAAACCAGCAACAATAGATATAAATACAGATCGTAGGTTTTTTCTAAACTAAAAAATAATTCCTTTTCGGCTTTTGCCGGGTTTTCGTTGTTATTGTTCTGGTGGCAGGCATACACCATTTGTAATACCTTAGTACGGATAAGAACACGATTGATCATTACGGATTCTACAAAAAGCAACGCCGCAAAGATAATATATTTTACCAAGCAAGATTGCATCCTTAAAATATTATATCTAATTTTGAACTCAGATCAAAGACAACTCCGGTTGAACTTATTATCGAATTTATTGATGAAGTACCATGAAAACAGACACAGAAGATAATAAGAATATAGACAAGGACATGGTCTATAACAAAACGGTAAAAGCAGGAAAACGCATCTATTATTTTGATGTAAAAAAAAGCCGAAACAACGAGATGTATATTGCGATTACCGAAAGTAAAAAGATTGTAAGCGGTGATTTACTTACCCCGGATATCAGCTTCAAAAAGCACAAAATATTTCTTTATCACGAAGACATGTCCAATTTTGCCGAAGCTCTGCTTCAGGTAATTCAATACGTCAAAGAAAGACAAGCACCACCTCCGCCCCGGGAACAATATTGGGAGAAAAAGAAAGAGGCCGATCGCAGCACTCCCGACGAGGACGACAGCTTAGGGATTTAGGCAAGTTCGTCAAGAGCTTTGAAGAATTCAGCGACCGGACTACTGCCGACAAAGACGATAACGACGAAGATTCCGGCGATTCGAGCTAATAATTTTTCAGGCTTATTTGTTGTAATAAATCTTTTGATTACCTTTGCGCCGCTTTTGACTAAACCCGTGTGATGGGAAAATTTAAGAGCTTATTTTAAATTTTTGAGTAACACAATTCAATCACAATGAAAACTTTAGAACTTAATGGCAGCCCGAGAACCGATTTCGGGAAAAAAGCCTCCAAAAACGTTCGCAATAAAGGCAACGTACCTTGTGTCCTTTACGGAGGTGAAAAAAACCTGCATTTCCAGGTAAAAAAAGAAGATTTACGAGCATTGATTTATACTCCTGCAGTTCATTTGATAAAGCTTAATATTGCAGAAAAGGCTTATATGTCGATACTTCAGGACGTACAGTTTCATCCCGTCAGTGATGAGCCTCTGCATCTTGATTTCTTGCAAATTTTCGAAGATAAACCCATCCTTATTGAAGTACCTGTCAAACTCAATGGTTTTGCGGCCGGTGTTAAGGATGGCGGTAAGTTGAGCCTGGATTTGCGCAAACTCAAAGTTAAAGCTTTGTATAAAGATATTCCCGATTTTCTGGAAATCGACATTACCAACTTAGAGTTGGGTAAAACGGTACAGGTGGGTGATCTCGAATTTCCCAACATGGAACTGATGAACACCAAAAACGCCGTGGTTTGTGCTGTTAAACTGACCCGTGTAGCCAGAGGTATAGCTGCTGCCACTGCTGCCACAGAATCGGAAGAAAGCGAAACAGAATGAAATACCTGATTGCCGGTTTGGGGAATATAGGTGAGACCTATCAACACACCCGGCATAACATTGGATTTGACATATTGGACGCTTTCTCGGAAGCGTCCAATGTTGTTTTTGAGCCTAAGCGTTACGGCGCTGTAGCAGAAGGCCGGCTCAAGAACAAGCAGTTTATTTTGCTAAAACCTTCCACTTACATGAATCTCAGCGGTAACGCCGTGCGTTATTGGTTGCAGGCCGAAAAAATCTCATTGGAGAATTTGCTGGTAGTGGTAGACGATCTGGCATTGCCTTTTGGTCGTATGCGTTTGCGTCCCGACGGGGGAGATGCCGGCCATAACGGACTGAGTCATATACAGGAAAGCCTGGGCACCGATAAATACGCCCGTCTGCGTTTTGGTATAGGCAACGATTTCCCTCAGGGGACTCAGGTGGATTACGTACTCAGCGGCTGGACCGCCGAACAACTGGAAACATTGCCCGAGAGGATAGATCAGGCCGTAGAAATCATCAAAAGCTTTTGTCTGGCCGGCATTCAGCTTACCATGACCAGGTACAACCGCAAATAAGCATGTATCGAAGCCTTCCAGCCCGAAACGTTTGGCTTGCTGCACCNGCGAATCGTAAATAAATATGAATCAAAGCGTACGCATAGACAAATGGCTGTGGTCTGCCCGGATCTACAAGACCAGAACACTGGCCACCGAAGCTTGCCGCAAAGGTCAGGTGAGTATTGCAGGGGTAAAAGTAAAGCCCTCCAGAATGGTGACCGAGGGTGAAATACTCAACGTACGCAAAAATCCTCTTACCCTGACGCTGAAAATACTGAGTCCCATTCAAAACAGAGTCCCCGCAAGATTAATTCCGGAAGTTNTGCAGGATCTGACACCTGCNGAAGAATACGAAATGCTCGAAATGGCCCGNATTGCGAGCTTTGGCAAGCGAGCGGCAGGCAGCGGNAGGCCCACCAAGAAAGAACGCCGCGACCTGGAAAGTTTCCTAAATAGTGAAGAGGAATAAACGGCAAATCTAAGCAAATAGCATTCCCGTACTCATAAGACCCCACCTTATGAGCAACAAGCTGAATTTAGGGTGCAATTAATTGAAATACAGCAATATCTTTGTATTTATCCAGTCCCATATTCCAGTCTTTCAGCACACCGCTTTGTTCAAAACCCAGTTTGCCAAAAAGAGCCAGGCTGTCTGTGTTTTCGGTAGGAATGTAGGCGTAAAGCTGATGAATATGCAGAAAACCAAAAGCAAATTCAATCAGTAGCTTTAAAGCCTGAGTGGCATAGCCCCTGCGCTGATAGGCCTTATCTATCAGAATGCCTACACCTGCGCGGTTGTGGTAGGGGTCAAAATCGTAAAGATCGATGGTGCCGACAACACAGTCGTCTTTTTTACTGTCTATCATAAAACGCAATTGCCTGGAAACGAAAATATTTTGTTCGGCCTGGCTTATGTATTGATGTAGGGCATATTTTGAAAAGGGCGACAGAGTGCTGCCGTATTGCCAGAGGCTGGTGTCGTTTTCGCAGCGGTAGAGGAATTCCAGGTCTTCGGGCTCGGGCGACCGTAAGCGCAATTGTTCGTTTTGAAGGAAGGTTCTCATGGTTGGGGGAATTATTTGGGTCTCTCAGAAGCTTGCTCCGAAGGCTGCTCCTCCGTTTCCTGAGCCTGCTCCGGGTTCGGAAAAAGCTCTAAATCCTTGATGACTTGGCCTTTGACCGGAATGCAAAACAAAAAGAAGAGCATGGTCATCAAGAAAAAGACCAAAGCGTTGGGCATGGTGGTGAAAACCTCCAGAAACAGAGCAAAAAGAGCGATTAAACTGAATACGTACATTCTTGCGGAAGCCGCTTTCCGGTAGGCCGGCAGACGTTCTTTCAACGCTTTTTCGAGGCGTATAGCCCTGGTTTTGTGGTGAAACCAGCGAAGGCTAAAAGGCACGCCGATCAAAAACAATAGAATGCTAAAGCTTTGAAAAGGCAGGGAAAGCTCTTGTGACAACAGGAAAGACTGTAGTGGAAACAAATAAGCCAACAGGCCTAAACACAGGAGTAAGCCAACGCTGAGAAAAAATTGTAAGCGNAGTTTTTTCAGCACAAGATGGAGANCAGCTTCCATATCAGGAGGTTTTAAAAGGAATTCGATTGAGTATGGAACGTCCCAGCGTGATTTCATCGGCATATTCCAATTCGTCNCCCACCGAGATTCCCCGGGCTATAACAGTGATNNTCAGGGGATACGTACTGATTTTTCGAAAAATATAAAAGGAGGTGGCATCGCCTTCGGCGGTNGCCGAAAGGGCCAGAATGACTTCTTCAACCCGGTTTTCTGTGAGCCTTTCCACCAATGAATTGATTTCAAGATCGGAAGGCCCTATGCCGTCCATGGGAGATATCAGGCCGCCCAGCACATGGTAGAGGCCGTTGTATTGCCTGGTTTGTTCTATGGCCATTACTTCGCGCACATTTTCCACTACGCAGATGGTGGAGGTATCTCGTCTGGGATTGCTGCAAATCAGGCATTCTTCGGTGTCGGAAATATTGTGGCAGGTCTTGCAATAGGCTATTTCATTTTTCAGGCGTATCAGGGTGTTACCGAAGTGCTCCACATCCTCTTTGTTTTGACGCAAAAGATGCAACACCAGACGCAAGGCGGTTTTCCTGCCTATACCGGGCAAGCCGGAAAAAGCCTGCACGGCTTCCTCCAATAAAACGGAAGGGTAGATTTGATCCATTATAAATCGAACACTGAGGGGGCAAAAGTACGTTCAAATCCCCAATTTTAAAAATAATCCCGTATTTTTGCAGCCTGTTCAAAAGTTTATGAATGAATTTCTTGTACTGGGACTGTTATTGGCTTATTTTGGATTGCTCTTGCTGATATCCGTCTTATCCAAAGGATCCGACCAAAACAACAATGCCTTTTTTCTGGGAGAACGCAAGTCGCCCTGGCCGGTAGTGGCCATAGGTATGATAGGGGCTTCGCTTTCGGGAGTGACTTTTGTTTCGGTTCCGGGCATGGTACGCGANAACAGCTTTTTGTANATGCAGACCGTGATGGGCTTTTTCGTNGGCTATATTTTGATTGCCAATGTTTTGCTGCCGGTTTATTATCGCCTAAATTCTCCCAGTATTTATGTCTATCTGAAAGAGCGCTTCGGCAAGTATTCTTATAAAACCGGAGCCGCCTTTTTTCTCTTGTCCAAAACCATAGGAGCGGCTGCCCGTCTGTATGTGGTAGCCATTGTTTTACAAGCCTTTGTCCTTGAAAAATGGGGGGTGCCCTTTGCCCTTACAGTAATCATCATCATAGCGATGATCTGGATGTATTCCTTTCGTAGCGGTATTAAAACCATAGTGTGGACCGATTTGTTACAAACGCTCTGTTTATTGACAGCCTTGGTTTTGATTATTCTTGAACTGTCCAAGAGTTTACAGCCCGAAAGCGGTTCGGTCTGGGGGCTGATGAAGGCCAGTCCTTATATGAAAATGTTTGAGTTCGAAGACTGGCGCAGCAGGCAGCATTTCGTCAAACAGTTTTTCAGCGGCATTTTCATTGCCTTGGTTATGACGGGTTTGGATCAGGACATGATGCAAAAAAACCTGAGTATACCTAAGCTTAATAAAGCAAAGAAAAATATTTATACCTACGGTTTTGCTTTTATTCCGGTGAATTTTTTATTTCTGAGCCTGGGTGTCTTGTTGTTGCTGTTTGCACAAAAGAATCAACTGGAACTGCCGGTTTCATCCGACGACATTTTACCGGTTATTTCCACCGGCCCCTACCTAAGNCCGGCCACNGGTATCTTTTTTATCATTGGCATCATCTCGGCTGCTTTTTCGAGCGCAGACTCGGCCCTGGCTTCGCTGACCACCTCGTTTTGTGTGGATATACTCGACCGCAGGGACGATGTTCGTATTCGCAAATGGGTACATTTGCTGATCTCGGTGCTGTTTCTGCTGATCATTCTTATCTTTAAGGCAGTGAACAAGCGCAGCCTGATCGATGCCATATACGTAATTGCTGGCTATACCTACGGGCCTTTGCTGGGTTTGTTCACTTACGGTTTGTTCAGCAAACGTCCGGTCAAGGATAAGTGGGTGCCTTATATTGCTTTGAGTGCGCCTGTATTGAGCGCTTTGTTTCAATACATTTCCACTCGTTACTGGTCTTATGCCATGGGCTACGAGTTATTGATGTTCAATGGCGGACTGACACTGCTGATGTTGTGGCTCAGCGGCAAAATGGTCAGTAACCAGACGGTCGGCGGCAAAAAAGTGGGCAGCAAAACGGCCGGCGTTTGTATAAAACACAATTCAAGAAATAACTAAGATGGAAATCAACAGCGCAAGCTTTGTCGTAAGCAATACCTCGGTCGAAAATTGTCCCAAGACTTCTTTGCCCGAATTTGCCTTTATTGGCCGTTCCAATGTAGGGAAATCTTCCCTGATCAATATGTTGCTGAATCAAAAAAACTTGGCCAAGACTTCCTCGACTCCGGGTAAAACCTTGCTGATTAATCATTTTCTGGTCAACGAAGCCTGGTATTTGGTGGATTTGCCCGGTTACGGTTACGCCAGGGTTTCCCTCAAACAAAGGGAGCAGTTGCATCGCATGATCAGCGATTATATGCTGAAAAGACCCAATTTGCTGTGTGTGTTTGTTTTGCTCGACTCGAGGCATCGGCCACAGGAAATCGATCTTGATTTTTTGGAGTTTTTGGGAGAAAACCAGGTGCCTTTTGCGCTGGTGTTTACCAAAATAGATAAATGCAAAAAATCCGAGTTGAATCTCAACATCGAAAACTATCGCAATCGCTTGCTCGAAAGCTGGGAAAGCCTGCCTCCGCTTTTTTTGAGTTCGTCCGAAAAAAAACAGGGTAGAACGGCCTTACTTACCTATTTAACGCAGATTTTGAAGGATTTATCCAGCCAGCCTTTGGAATAGCGCATCATCCAACAATAACAGAGCAGCGCTGTAAGGCTTCCTATCAGGGAACCCACACTGACGTCCACCAAAAAATGCTGGGATAAATATACCCTCGAATAGGCCGTCAGACTGGCCAATACCAAAAAAAATACTTTCCAAAAGGGATTTTTAACGATCAAAGCCAGCACCATAAAAACGGCAAAAGCTCCCGTGGCATGTCCCGAGGGAAAGCTGTGGGCCGAATGCAAATGCACTCCATCGACCACATGTAAATCGTAGAGGTTCTCGAAAAAAACTTTAGGCCTGGGACTGTCGGGCCAAACCACCCGTTTGAAAAATTGGGTAAACAAAGGGGCCAAAATGCTGGAGCCTATGGCCATGAAGGCGTAACGAAAGCGTACAAACAATAAAATCAAGCAAATGGGCGTCAGTACCCAACCTTCGCCCATGTAAGAGGCGTATTTAAAGAGAAGATCGGCAAAGGGGCTGTGGTGTTGGTTCATCCAGATATGTATCTCAGCCTTGGAATAAAAAAGAATGAAAAAAACGCTGATAGCGAGCATCAGCAAATAGGGGATAAAGAGCCAGTAATTGTCTTTGAACAGGGAGTTTCGTTTCATGGGATAAGGTTTAAACCCTACAAAGATAGAGTTTTGTGCTTTAATGCAAAACGTATCCGGTAAATTACCTACATTTGCGGGCTTTAAATGCGATTTTTCTGCGTTTTCTGCAGAGTGAAAAGCTGTAAAATACCTACCTTTGCGGGCTATTAACGCGTGAAGACTTACACCTGTCCGAAGCCGGGCGGACACGAGTACTTATCTTAACAAGCTTATAACAAGTGGATTATGGGAGCGGAGCTGCAATTTGAATTATGCCGCTGGGACAACAGTAGGCAGACAGGAGCGTTTCTATCTTTGTTGAATCATTATATGGCCGATCCCATGGGCAATTATCCGCCCCTCGACGGTGCAGAACAGCAAAAGTTGCTGGCCGATTTGAGTACTCATCCCACGGTCGAAGTCCTACTGATGAGTCTGAGTGGAGAATACATCGGTATGACGACTTTCTTTGTGAATTATTCCACTTTCAGGCTTAAACCTTACATTTATATTCACGACGTAGTGGTACATAAAACGCTACGCAACCGGGGCTATGGTCAATCGATGATCAAAGAATTGGTACGTTTGGCGCAAGAACGCGACTATTGCAAACTCACACTCGAGGTACGCAACGACAATCCGGCCGCTCAAAAAGTGTACAGCGGGCTGGGCTTCGAAGCCGGCCGTCCCGAGATGCTTTTTTGGACCAAATGGCTGTAATTGTATTGATAAACCTGAGCCTGTCCAAGGAGGTTGGGCTTTTTTT
>JGI24710J26742_10002635_pt1 | contig 15721 bp, 11 predicted proteins | sample BioPla2DNA2_FD_26742 | JGI IMG/M metagenome (IMG submission 26742) | reverse complement strand
AGCCTCACGATAGGCAGACACAGAAAGAACTACTTCGAGTTCAACAAGTCCGAGGCCAAGCTAAGCGGCTTCGACCGCGCTCCCAGACAGGCTCCTCCCATAGTCGACGGTGCAAAGAGGAAAAGGACCTTCGAGGACCTTCGCTCCGTGCTCACCGAAGAACAGGTTCGCAAAGAGACCGAGCGCTGTCTCGGCTGCGGCGCCGTTGTTGTTGACAGACAGGCCTGCTTAGGCTGCGGCATCTGCACAACAAAGTGCAAATTCGATGCAATAAGCCTTATAAAAGTCGACCACAAGCCCGGCGAAAACTACGAGAAGCTCATTCTTCGCACCGGCGAAAATGTCCTTAAGCGCGCAGGAAAACTGCTGGTAAATATTGGAAAAAAATAAGATGTAATAGGAGAATAAATTATTATGTCTATATCCTTAACAGTAATGGGTGACAGCATCTTAAAAGGCACTGTCTTCCAAGGAGGCAGATATGTAAACTACAGAGAGCCTCAGGACAATTTTGTTAAAAACACGGGACTTAAGCTTTTAAATCTCGCGCGCTTCGGAGCCACCACATTGAAGGCTCTAAAGCTCTCTCTGCCGGAGCGAATAGATAAAGAGTGCAAAAGACGCCTCTGTCTTATCGAGTACGGCTCTAACGACTGCGACTTCAACTGGGCCGAGATTGCGGAAAAGCCCGACGAAGAGCACCTTTGCTTTGTCCCCCCCGAGCAGTTTGAAGAAAACTACAGGGAGATAATAAGAAGGGTGAGGGCCGCGGGAGGAGAGCCCCTCTGCGCGCTTCCCGTTCCCATAGATTCCGAGCGCTTCTTCAAGCACTTCAGCAGCCCGATAAACGGGCAGAAGCCCATACTGAATTGGCTGGGCTCGAAGAATCTAATCTACCGCTGGCAGGAAACCTATGCGCACATTGTGGCGAAGGTTGCGAAGGCCGAAATTGTGCCGCTTATAGATATTCGCACTCCGTTTTTAAGTGTACGCAAATATATGGACTACATAGGCCCCGACGGCATACACCCCACAAAGTTGGGTCAGCGCCTTATTTGGGAGACATTGGAAAAGATAATTAAGCCTTTTCTCAATAATCAGACATAATAAAAAATCACACACTATGACAAGCGATAAACAAGAATTTATAAAACGGGGTATGCGCCTTAACGGGTGCATACCCTGTTGCTTTGCGCAAATTAAAAGTGTCACAGAGCTTTAGACAAAAAAATGAAAGGCAAAAATTATTCTTAATTAATTGAATTCTTCACTGTATCGTTGATATAATGATGAATATCTATGGAGAGCTTGGAAAAGAGGTGAGCCCGTGAAGCCCGAAAAGGAAATTGATGTGATAGAGCAGGACATTGCTGACTACAGTTCCATGCTCCTTGATATATTGCTCGCCGACAGGACAAGCGGCAAAAATATCGTGTGGGCTTCCGATGACTATGCTCACATGGGTGCCGCTTATGGGGCAAGAGAGCAGATAACCCCCGAGCTTATCACCGGTAACAACACAAATTTGATTCAGCCGCGGACAGCTAAGGCGCAGCACAGCCAAGTCAACCGGACGAGAAGCAAGGCAGAGGTTTTCACTCCTTCTTGGGTATGTAATGTGCAGAACAATCTGATTGACGAGGCTTGGTTTAGCAGGAAAGATGTTTTCAATATATCTAAAGGAAGGACATGGAAGGCCACAAAAACACCAGTTCAATTTCCCGATGACAAAAAACGAACTTGGAAAAAATATGTAGACGCAAACCGTTTGGAGATTGCCTGCGGTGAAGCTCCATATCTGGCAAGTCGCTATGATGCGGTAAGCGGCGATATGATTTCAATACCAAATCGTATTGGACTGCTCGACAGAAAGCTCCGAATTGTAAGTGAAAACACAGACAACGAAGCTGATTGGCTGAAGTGGACGGAGCGAGCCTTTCAAAGTGTTTACGGCTTTGAATTTCAAGGGGACAGCCTCCTGCTTGCACGCGAGAATCTGCTATATACCTTTGCAGACTATATGCATTTCCACCTGCACCGAGAGCCAAGCAGGTGTGAAATGAAAAAAATCGCTACTATTATTTCTTGGAACCTGTGGCAAATGGATGGTACGAGTTTTACCGTGCCTTACGGTAAAATCAAAGAAGACAGCGTTCAGATGACAATGCCCGCAGTCCTTGGCCAGCCGGAGTATGAAAACTTCACAGACCCGTGCCGTATCAAAGATTGGCGTTCTAATGTGATAGTTGAGTATAGGTCTTTATTAAAGGAGGCAGGATGATGAACGAGGTGTTTGCTCCTTCCTTCTGCTACAAAGTAATTTACGCCTTTGAAATAAAAGCAGATACACATAGAGGCCTCATAAAAGTAGGCGACGCCTCTCTTAATACCAAAACCATGATTGACAGTCTCGCTCCAAACAGTAGGGAGCTGAATCAGGCGGCTTTGGCGAGGATTAAGGCCTATACCACTACCGCAGGACTTACAGTAAATCTGCTCCACACAGAGCTCGCAGTTCGAACTGATACAGACGAAAATGGTAACCCGGAATTAAAACCGTTCCGCGACTACGATGTCCATCGTGTCCTGACCAACTCCGGCATAGCTAAAAAACAGTTCAAAGGCTCCGGCGGCAAAGAGTGGTTTGAAGTTGACCTGCCCACAGTTAAAAAGGCCATAGACGCCGTAAAGAAGGGGCAGCCAAACTTCACCCATACTCCCTGCGAGACTTTTGTTCCCATCGTTTTCCGGCAGGAGCAAGAAGACGCAATCGCAAAAACTCTAAAACAATTTAAAAGCGGAAAGCGGATGCTTTGGAATGCAAAAATGCGCTACGGCAAAACGCTGACCGCGCTGGAAGTCGTTCGTCAGGCGGGATATGCCAAAACAATCATTATTACCCATCGTCCCGTTGTGGACGCAGGATGGTATGAGGACTTCGGAAAGATATTCCATAATAACGACAAATATTTATACGGCTCAAAAAACAACGGCGCCGCCATTGATTATCTTCTTAAAAACAAGAAAAAGTTTGTTTACTTCGCTTCTATTCAAGATTTGCGAGGCTCTGTTGCTGTGGGCGGAAAATTTGATAAAAATAACGCTGTGTTCGATGCGGATTGGGATTTGGTCATAGTTGACGAAGCCCACGAAGGAACGACAACGGCTTTAGGCGACGAGGTCATCAGGAATCTTGTAAAAGACGAGACTCGCTTTCTTGCCATGTCCGGCACTCCGTTCAACATTCTAAAGGATTACGACAGCAACACCATCTATACTTGGGACTATGTTATGGAGCAGCGCTGTAAGAAGAATTGGGACATAGAAAATTTTGGAGATTCCAACCCCTATGACGAGCTGCCGGAGATGCAAATTTACACCTATGATCTGGGCAAGCTCCTAACCGATGAGCGTTATATTGAGCTTGAGGATAAAGCGTTCAACTTCAAGGAGTTTTTCCGCACTTGGACAGGAAATTGGCATGCTGACCACGCCGCTATTCCCGAAGGTCAGAGCATAGGTGACTTCTGTAACGAGGCCGATGTAAAGAGCTTTTTGAACCTTATAACAACAGATGATGCAAATAGCCACTATCCATATGCAAACGAGGAATATAGGCAGCTTTTCCGGCATTCGTTATGGATGATTCCCGGTGTTCGCGAAGCAAGAGCCCTGAGCAAACTGCTCCAAAATCACCCTGTTTTTGGATGCGGCGCGTTCAAGATAGTCAATGTTGCCGGCGACGGCGATGAAGAAGAAAGATACGAGGATGCCCTGAAAAAGGTAAAAACCGCCATTGCCGATGCAGGTGACGACGGATACACCATCACGCTATCTTGCGGCAAACTGACCACCGGCGTAACCGTGCCCGAGTGGACTGCCGTGTTCATGCTGGCAGGTTCGTTTTCTACCTCTGCCTCAAGCTATTTGCAGACCATCTTCCGCGTTCAGTCTCCTTGTAAGAAAAACGGCATGGTCAAGCAGAACTGCTTTGTCTTCGACTTTGCGCCCGACCGCACCCTTAAGATGGTTGCGGAAGCCGCGGCTCTCTCCACTAAAGCCGGCAAGGCCACCGAATCCGACAGGGTTATTATGGGCGAGTTTTTAAACTATTGCCCCATTATCTCTGTTGAAGGAACACAGATGAAGCAATACGACACAAACCGCCTCTTGCAGCAGCTCAAACGCGCCTACGCTGAACGAGTTGCGCAGAACGGCTTTGACGATATTAACCTCTACAATGATGAACTCTTAAAGCTGGACAAACTCGACCTCAAAAAATTCAAAGAGCTTAAAGGAATTGTGGGCTCCTCTAAATCAACTGCTAAAATTAGTGAGATAGATATTAACCTTCAGGGCTTTACCGATGAGGAGTACGAAGAGATTGAGCGTATTGAGAGAAAGAGGAAAAAAGAGCGCACCCCCGAAGAAGAGGCGCTTCTTAAGGAATTGGAAGAAAAACGCAAGCAGAAAAGAGATGCAATTTCAATTCTGCGCGGCATCTCTATCCGTATGCCCTTGCTGATTTACGGCGCAGATGTAAATATCACCGACGATATTACAATCGACCAACTTCCTTCTCTGGTTGACAGTAAATCATGGGCAGAGTTTATGCCGACGGGTGTAACGAAAGCCATGTTCAAACAGTTTATAAAGTATTATGACCCCGATGTGTTTATTGCCGCAGGGCGAAAAATCAGAGCAGAGGCATATAATGCCGACTCTCTGCCGCCGCTTGAGAGACTGATGAAAATCACAATGTTGCTCTCCTGCTTTAAAAATCCCGATAAGGAAACGGTGCTGACTCCGTGGCGTGTTGTAAATATGCACATGAGCGATTGTCTCGGCGGATATGACTTCTTCGACGAAGCGCACAATGAGCAAACCCAGCAGCCTCGCTTCGTGAATCGCGGGGAAGCAACAGCAAAAACTCTCGGCAACGCAGATGCCGTTGTTCTTGAGATTAACTCCAAGTCAGGCCTCTATCCCCTATATGTGACCTACAGCATTTTCATGGCCAAGTGCGCCGCCTACACAGCCGAGAAGCTTGATGCGGAACTTCAAGAAAAGCTGTGGGACGAAACAGTCCGCGACAATGTCTTTGTTGTCTGCAAAACGCCGATGGCGAAGGCCATTACCAAACGGACGCTGGTCGGTTTCCGCGATGCGGCGGTAAACATGCACTATTTTAATGACCTTGTCAATATGCTAAAAAACAAACCCGAAGCCTTTAGAAAGAAGGTTTTAAGGAAATCCTATTGGAATAAGAACGGTGGTGGAAAAATGAAATTTGACGCAGTGGTGGGAAACCCTCCATATCAGCTTACTGACGGCTCAGGAGGAACAAACGACGCTCCGATTTATCAGCACTTTGTTGAGGCAGCGCAAAAACTGACTTCTCGATATGCCTCGCTTATTATCCCGTCCCGATGGTTCACAACAGGGCGCGAAAACCTGCTTGGCGATTTTAGAGCAAATATGCTGAGCAATCCCGGCATTAAAACCATGTTCGCATTTACAAACTCAAAAGATGTTTTCCCCACTGTCGAGATAAAAGGCGGATTGTGCTACTATCTTTACGACACAGCTTATTCCGGCGATTGCCTTTTTACCCTCGTTCAGAACGGTGAAAGAAACGCCACCAAGCGCCGACTGGACGACTTTGACATTCTTATCAGGGAGCCGCAGCTCGCCGAAATCGTCAAAAAGGTTATGGACCAAACAGGGCAATACGAGGACATGGTGTCTTCTCTCATTTCATCAGATACACCGTTTGGCATACCGACAAACCCGAAATCAAGCAAGAAAAATCCAATTAAGGTATTTCCCATTGAAGGCAAATGGCATAATACAAAGCTTTTCTACATCGAAAACACAAAACGAAAAATAGGCTATGTCGATAAGGCTTGCGTCACCAAAAACACCGAATTAATCGATGATATCAAAGTTTTTATTCCAAAAGCATATGGTGCCGGTGAAACTTTCCCGCATCAAATATTGGGCATTCCTGAATATGCCGGAGGCAATTCGGTATGTTCACAGTCTTACCTTTTCGCGACATTTGAAAACGAGGCTTTCGCAAAGAATTTTATTCTATACCTCAAAACTAAATTCTTTAGGGCGCTTGTGTTGGCTGCAAAAATATCTCAAGATGCGCCAAGCAGAGCATACCGCTTTGTACCGTTGCAAGATTTTTCTAAGCCGTGGACAGATGCAGAGCTTTATGAAAAATACGGTTTGACTGATGAAGAAATTTCGTTTATCGAAGAAACCATAAAGCCGATGGAGTGATAACAGTATGGCAGAAGAAAAATTTGCGGCCTTTGGCAAAGTTCCAAGATACATGAAGTGCATTCCGATTTGCTTTGCGCAAAGAGCAAGGCAGAAAAAGAATCAAGAGCTTCTTTTTGCAGGAAAAAAATCAGAGCTGTTTAGGTTTTACCTTGAACAGCTCTTGTTAAGTCTAAACACATTTTTGCAAAATCACCGCTCTTACTTAACTTTCACTATCTAGAGAACCGTACTCCCACTTGGCAGTCAGGAGAACATCGTTATCCTTATCAATAGTAATCATTTTTGCTTGCTCCTTAGTACCTGAATAATACACAGCGTCTAAGCTACATTTGTAGAAGGCAGAAAAACCAATACTCGTCACACTATCCGGGATGTTGATACTTTTTAGCGAGCTACAGCGGTAAAAGGCGAGATTGCCTATGCTTGTGACACCGTCCGGAATCTCGATATTTGTCAGTTTTTTACAGCTGTTAAAGACACCTTCACCAAGGTTTGTTATATTTTTCGAGATACTGATATTAGTCAATGAGCTGCAGTCGGAGAAAGCATTTTCACCTATGACCGTCACGCTGTCTGGGATATTGATACTTGTCAGCGAAATACATCTATAGAAAGCATAGTTGCCGATGTTTGTCACATTGTTCGAGATACTGATGCTAGTCAGTGAGCTGCAGTTGGAGAAAGCACTATCATCGATACTTGTCACATCGGGCGGTATTGCAAAGCTTTTCTGTTTTTTTCCGGCAGGGAAACAGAGCAAACTGGTTTTGCTCTTATTATAAAGAATGCCGCCTACGCTTTTGTAGTGTTCATTTGAACTATTAACAGTTATCTTTGTCAGCTTTTTACAGTTGGAGAAAGCACCAGCACCTATACTCGTCACATCATCCGGGATGTTGATACTTTTTAGCGAGATACAGCCGGAGAAAGCACTATCACCTATGCTCGTCACACTATCCGGAAGGTTGATGCTATTCAATGAGCTGCAGTCGGAGAAAGCATTATCGCCAATGCTCATCACATTATCCGGAATGTTGATACTAGTCAATGAGCTGCATTCGGAGAAAGCACTATCACCTATGCTCATCACATTATCCGGGATATTGATAATTTTCAGCGAGTTACAGCGGGAGAAAGTGCTAGCACCAATGCTCGTCACATTATCCGGAATGTTGATGCTTATCAGCGAGATGCAATCAAAGAAAGCAAAATTGCCAATGTTTGTCACGTTGTTCGAGATACTGATGCTAGTCAGTGAGCTGCAGTTGTAGAAAGCACTAGCACCGATACTTGTCACATCAGGCGGTATTGCAAAGCTTTTCTGTTTTTTCCCGGCAGGGAAACAGAGCAAATTGGTTTTACTCTTGTTATAAAGAATGCCCCCTGCGCTTTTGTAGTGTTTATTCGAACGATTAACTGTTATCTTTGTCAGTCTTTCACAGCTTTCGAAAGCACCGGTACCTATACTCGTCACACTGTCCGGGATGTTTATACTAGTCAGCGAGATACAGTCGGAAAAAGCGCTATCACCTATACTCGTCACACTATCCGGGATGTTGATGCTTTGTAGCGAGCTACAGACAGAGAAAGCCCCATCACCAATGCTCGTCACACTATCCGGGATGTTGATACTTTTTAGCGAGCTACAGCCTATGAAAGTAGCATAACCAATGCTTGTTATACTATCCGGGATATTGATATTTGTCAGTGAGGTACAACTCAAAAAGGCGGCATTACCAATGTTTGTCACACTGTCTGGGATGTTAATACTTTTTAGCGAGATACAGCCGGAGAAAGCACTATCACCTATGCTTGTTACACTATCCGGGATATTGATATTTGTCAGCGAAATACATCTATAGAAGGCATAGTTGCCGATGCTTGTTACACTGTCCGGAAGGTTGATACCTGTCATAGAGCCACAGTCGGAGAAAGCAAATGCGCCAATTGCAGACACACCATCAGATACTTTGTATTCCCCTTCAATTTTTTCATCTTCATTGGTGCTATAGTCTTCTATGTATTCAAGCTCTTTATCTTTTATCACCGCATCTTTGCAATCGTCGATAGATTCATACTCCATCAAGAATCTTGGAGCGGTGAGCTTAAATCTGTGAGAAAGTTTGGCGCAATAATTCTTTATGGTGTTACGCACTTGATTTGGAACACCCATAGTTGGAAATACATAGTTATTGCCAAGACTCGATTCGTATACAGGTGCACATGAGAAATACTTAATGCCGACGACAGCGTCCTCATCTTCCGAGCGTACCCATTGAAGAAAGAGCTGAGGTACTATGTATTCCGGAGAGTAGACTATACGGTCACCACGCACAGCTCGTATATATGAACAGGCGGATATAAGAGGATACCACTTGATGTATCTAATAATATCCTCATTATTGCATAGTTTTTTAATTGCTTCTTCCGGCTTTATTGAAATATCGAAAATTATAAATTTATCATTGTCAAACACCGGACTTTGATTGCTTTCTGCCCTTCCAGAAGAATCTACACGTTTATCGGTCTGCAATTCATATCGAGACACGCAAACATAATCGCGCTGAGGGTTCTTACCTATTTCCATTAAGCACAACTCTAGCGATGTGCCAAGATAAAGACTGGGAAATCCCGGAATGCTATACCTCTGGGTAGACATTTTCGAGCGCATAGTGAACGGAACATGAAAGATTCTTTGTCGCTTAGGAACTGCAGCGCTTTCGACATCAACAACTCGGTATAAATTTTCCTTGTTTATGTCCTCCTTATCAATCAGCAGAGGAGCTTTTCCGAGAATATCCATTACAGATTCAAAGCTCTTATAAGCTTTCTCGGGATAACCTCTCAAGCTATAATCTACGGCGTCGCATATGCCACGACAAATGGCTTTCACCTCAGTGTACAGAGCGGAGTTTTTACCTATGTCCTTTTCACGATAATTATAAAGATGTTCGTATAGGGTGGCATAGAAATCCTCACCGTTCCAGCGTATTGGCAGTTGATAACTTTTTTTCGAAAATATCTCTTTAAACTTTGCCGAGTCCATCGCTCCCGCTCCTTACTGTCGCCGTATATGCTCTCTTTTTCTAAATTCAACCGTTTCGTTTTATTATATTAAACAGACTGCTCTTTCGCAAGAATGTTAAGCAGTCTGTTTCTCTTGTTTTTTAGTTTTCTCCAATCAACTTCGAGCTCTTTCGATACGGCAGGCAAATCCCCATCCGCCGACTTCGTCGTCACCTTCCCCTTAAAAAGAGGAAAGGAAAAACAGGACTAAGGCGGCTGCTCTACAAAAAACTACCTCCTATGGTACTTCCGTCTTTACCATAGGAGGTTTGATCTTATTTACAGATTTTTCTGCGCGGGCTCTCATCGGCTTATCTCTGCCGCTCAACTATCAGTTTCGAGACTCCCGAAACGGCGACAAAGAGCACCCCCGCCACCGGCCATATAATCCACGATGCATCCCAACGCATAGTCCAAAAGCTCCATCCGAGATAAATTGCCGTTACCAGCGCCCAATACACGCCGGAGACTAAACTCCGTTTTCCCTTAGAACGTTTTTCCGACTTGCTGAACTCGCCTTTCTGCAACAAGGCATTGTAGCTGTCGTTTACAATGCCGACTCTTATCATCATGTTTACACCGACGGCGATCAAGATAAGCAGCAGCGCAGCAAACAAGGGAGTTATGTCCTCCGACACCTCCAGCGCTCCGGCAACAATAATGGGAATTACAGCAAGAATACACAAAGCAACGCCGATTGCCATCCCTCTCGCAAAAACAGGCTCATAGGAACGGCTTTTCTCTTTTACCATTCCGATAACGCCGTATTCCGTTTCAAAGCTCTCTTTTTCAAGGTGCTCCATGCGGCCTTCCCGAATCCCGTAGGTGATGAACATGACCACGGCAGCCGCGACCATGCAGAACAGGAACACCGCTCCCACGCCGCCGGCCAGCGTTTCTTTAATATTAATTATGCCGCTTTTGGCCAAAACTCCCAAAACGACGACAGGGACAGGACTTGTTATGCACATCGACACAGCATTTGCTATAGCCGATGCCCCCTTTCGTTTCATATCCAAAAATTCATTCGCTTCTTCCATGGATACTCTTCGAACAGTCTCTGCTCTCTCCACACTTTCATCTGTGTATGCGGCAGAAGTATCTTCCGAAAACGGGTCCTCGCGGAGCAAATAGTCCGTACTCACGCCGAAGAGTTCTGCCATGAGAATCACGCTCTGCAAATCCGGGACAGAGCGCGAGCTCTCCCATTCCGAAACGCTTTTTTCTGATATGCCCAGCTTGTAGGCAAGCTCTTCCTGCGACCATCCGTTCTTATTTCTCTCTTTTATAATTTTATTTCCCAAAGTCATTTTTTCTTCCTCCTTTACAATATATTTTTTCTTTTTAACGAAGACTTNNAACGCTTAAAGCGTTTCCGCTTTTNTCTCCTTGTTTAAATAGAGCGACAAGAGATAGAATGCAACGCCGAAGGCTGCGATNATCAGCANTTCACCGCCGATATCGAAATTGCTTTCGGATATCTTAAGAATCCCCTTATTGTAGTAGAACAGCGGGCTGAACTTGGCGATGTTTTGAATAAAATCCGGCAATAATTCGATTGGAAGCGTAGATCCCGACACAAACATAATAATCAGGGGAAGCGTGTTGCCAATCATTGCATTTAGCGCTTTTGTCTTGGATATTTGGTTGATTAAACCCGAGAGCAAGGCAACAACCATTGTCCATAAAAAGAGGATAAGCAAATAGAACGCTAAAGTTTGAGATTTAAACATCCCCGGAAAGAACGCCAGCAGGACAAAGCCCGTAACAAGAGCAAAGACAAGAACGGCTATAATAATTTGAGCCAGACTTATTTCCCCTTTTAGGCGGTAGGTGCTTTTGGAAGAAATTTGGTTTCGAATTTGAATGTTTTTCTTGTTGAAGCTGATGTTTAAATCTCCCAATAATTTTATGAGAATCATCATAATAACAAACCCGTAAACACCCGCAAATCCATGAAATCTCTTTTCGGTAACGTTTTGCTTGACAGAAAAGATGACCTCTGCCTTCTCGTCCAGCGCAGCGGAAAGCTTTTGTAAATCCANCTTNCCGGCATTTACCATTGCTTTGTAATAAAGCGGATACTTGTTTACAACTCTCTGCAAAAACACGCTTTGACTGTTGGTAATATCCGTAGATATTTTTAATGACGACTTGTCTGTTTCTAAGAGNGTTTTTTCCGAATCGGCCGGAATCTCGACAATTCCGTCGATAAAACGAGTGTAAAAATCCAGTTCCGCCGATTCNTGAGAATCATAATAGTAGATATTGTTTTCTTTGCCTAAGTACTCAATCAATGAGTTTCCGAATTGACTGTCTTCTTTTTTAACAATTCCTATGTTTAATGTTGTTTTCGAATACGCATCTTCATAAGAACCGGCTATTAAGGTGGTAAAAACAATCAGAATTGCNACATATACNATTATCATCAGCTTATATTTTTGAGCTATTTTAATGAAGTAATAAAGTGTGTTCATGCTTTTTTCCTCCTTACGTGAAGAATAGAAATAATGATAAGAACGATGCTGTAAGCCGTTAAGAGAAGAACCGTGTTGCTGAGCGTTGAGTAATTCCCCAGCATATTCACTTTAATTAACTCATTGCTGATTATCGAAACAGGATTGAATTTGATAAGAGGCGGAAAGACCCGTTGAATTATAATTCGAATGCCGTCGCTGAACAGCCCGCTGATACCGGACATAATAAGCAATGAGCCGATAATTGCTGCTGTTTGCAGGGATTCTTTTTTAATAAGTATTCCCAAAAAGAGCCCCCACGAAATTCCGAACAGAAGAGCAGACAGAATGAGCGGGATATTGCTTATATCAGGCGAAAAGAAATGCTGTTTTAATATAAATTCCGCATAAATTACCATAATTGCGACCATAAACAATGACCATAAAAAGCTGGCAGCAACACCGATCATAACTTGCCAAGCTTTGGGTGTCGGCGATGAAACGTTTCTCAATGCGACTTTTTGTCCTCTGACAATCAATCGGTTGCCGACAGCGGCTGAAAGGTAAGCGCCGTATAGAGTAATCATTGCAAAGAGCGCGTAAAAGATGACATCAATAGGGCTGTATTTTTCGCTGCTGTTTTCCACATAGCTCCTGTTAAAATCATAGGCGTCNAGCGGCAGATTTAACGACATAATTTGCTTGGATGTGGTTAAAACTTCGTCCATTATCATTTGGCTGATGCCGTTTTTGCTGATAACGAGGCTTAAATCTTCATCGACATAGGCATCGATTTGACCTTCTTTGAGCGCCTCAAGCGCTCGATCTTTTGTCAGCATCTCTCCTTTAAACAAAGAGTTTTCGATCTTGGATTTATCAAGCGTTTCCATGTTCGGCAGCTCTTTCGGCGCTTCCACAAAATAGAGCGGCATGAAGGCCTCTTCATGATAGGCGACAGTCGCTTTTTCAAAGTCGAACTCTTTAAATCTTATGCCGGAGAAGAAAATTGTGAAGATTGTTAAGAGCAGAAGCGGAAAAGCTATCATCCAAAACATGTTGGAATAGTTGCCTAAAAATATTTTNAATTCATATCTGATGTAAGTAAGNATTCGTTTCACTAGTCTCTCAACTCCTTACCGGTTAATTCCAGAAAGACATCGTTCAAACTGGGTACTTCCGTGTAGAGTTTTAGATAGGTCAAGCCTTTTTCTTTTAGGAACTGAACGATATCGCCGATATTGCTCTTGGGGTTGTCGAACTTTACTGTGTATTCCGAATCTTTGATTGTTACATCGATGACGTGAGAGAGNTTTCTCAAATCCTTTAAGATGTCNGCATTTTCTTCCAAGAGAGTGAATTTGATGATTTCTGTCGTGATAATCGAATCTCTCAGCTCTTCATTGGTTCCGGTGATGATGTTTCGTCCCAAATCGATGATGGCGATACGGTCGCAGAGGTCTTCGACTTCTTCAAGATAGTGTGACGTATAAATAACAGTGGCTCCCTGCCTGTTGAGTTCCTTGATGCCCTCTAAGATGAAGCTTCTGCTCTGAGCATCGACTGCAACGGTCGGTTCGTCTAAAAAGATCAGTTTCGGTTCGTGCGCAATTCCACAGGCGATGTTGAGCCGCCGCGCAAGTCCTCCCGAGAGTTTGGACGGAACAAATTTTTCGTACTTTTCCAAACCGACAAATTGAATGGCTTTTTTGACGAGTTCTTTTCTCTTCTTACTGTCATGGACATACAGTCCGCAGAAATAGTCAATGTTCTCATAGACGGTCAATTCTTCGAACAGGGCCAAGTCTTGAGGTATGTATCCGATTTTCCTTTTAATGTCATATGAATTTGCTTTTAGCTCCTGCCCGAATACTTTGATGTCTCCCTTTTCAAAGGAATAAATCCCCAGTATGCACAGCAAGAGGGTTGTTTTTCCCGAACCGTTCGGTCCGATTAAGCCCAGAATCTCTCCCTCTCTCAACTCCAGGTTAAACGAGTCCAGCGCTCGTATTTCTTTAAATTCTTTGACCAGGTTTTCTACTTTAATTACCATGTTCTCACCTCCTGGAAATTATGATACAATGAGCCTGAAAACTTGGTTAGTGAATACATTCATTATTTGAAATGACAAATGTCACAGGTTATATATGAGTAAAATAATTATTCACGTTATTATTGCGTTAATTGTAAATATATATGAATTTGAAAGAGCTAATATCGCGACTGAATTGCTTATTTTTCAAGTTCTCTTGGGCTTTAGCTACTCCATGCTCATTAATATTATTTCGAATCAAAAAATCAAATTTGCCTTGTTTGTTCTCGGGATTCTTGCCTTGGTAATGTTTCCGCAGTTTATCTTTTTGCTGCCCCTGTTGGCGCCCAGCGCCTATTTACATTTTAATAAGCTTTCTTTTTTGATTTTCATTCCTTTCTTCGGCAATTTCCAAGCTCTTTACTTTGCCTTGGTTGTATTTATGCTCTTATGGGATATTCTTTTGGCAAGTAAAGACCTTGAGCTTGTGAGTTTGAGGAAGGAAAAATATAAGCTCATTGACGATGTGAACCGCCTGTCCAAATCGATTGAGCTTTTGAGAGTCGAAAAAGAGCGGGACGAAGCAATGGCCTTGCTGGATGAAAGAAATCGCATCTCGCGTGAGATTCACGATACGGCGGGCCATACCTTGTCGGCCGCTATTTTGAATTTAAAAGCCCTATCGATGACAAGCAAAGAAGCCGAAACAAAGGAAAATCTTTTGGTTTTGAAAGAAACTCTTGAGAAAGGCCTGCAGGATATCCGCAGGGTTATGTACGATTTGAGGGACAGCTCTTTTGATTTGGAAAATAAAATCATGGAGCTCTTGGAGTCTGTTGAGAATTCAAATTTGACTTATATTGTCGATTCGAATTTGAGCTATGGCGTCAAACAGGATGTTTTTGCTATTGTAAGAGAAACCTTGACGAACTATATAAAACACTCCGACGGCGAGCACTTCAAGGTCTATTTGGTTGAGAGCGAGCAGTTTTTGGTTTTAAAAATTGAAGATGACGGCTCAGCAGCAAACAAGGATTTTGAAGAAGGGCTCGGCTTGTATTCCATCAGGAAGAAGTGTGAAGAAAGAGGATGGAAGTTTAATCTTACAACAGACCGAGGTTTCGGTATTCATGTACTTATGGAGAAGGAAAAATGAGAATATTATTGGTGGATGACGATGCCCTCGTTTTAAAATCGTTGGAGATGATTTTAAAAGCCGAAGGGGTAGATGAGGTTTATACTTCAAAAAACGGCAAAGAGGCTCTTGATATTTATAAGAATCATGAGATTGATTTAGTCTTGCAGGACATTCGCTTAAAGGATGAGAACGGAATCGACATCGCAAGCAAATTGTTGGAGTATGACAGGGAAGCCAAAATCATTCTTTTGACGACTTTTAAGGATGAGGAATATATCAATAAAGCAATCAAAGTCGGTGTTAAGGGCTATATTTTAAAGGACAATATCGATTCTTTGTTTCAATCGATTCAAACGGTTATGGCCGGCAACATGGTCTTGGATTCCGAGGTGATTAAGGACATTAAACTGCTTAATCAAACAAAAAAATCCATTGAGGATTTTGATATTACCGAACGTGAATTGGACGTTATCAAATTGCTTGCCGAGGGGATGAACAACAAGGAGATTTCTCAGTCGCTCTATCTCAGCGAGGGTACGGTCCGCAATTACATCTCGAATCTGCTTGATAAGTTAGACCTCAGAGACCGTTCTCAGATTGTGGTTTTTTATTATAAGAACTTACACAACGAATAAACTCCATAATAAACATCCACCCGCCTAGCGGGTGGTTTTTCATTTTCGGGCATAGCCCTTGAGTACTAGCCACGCCTGAAGGCGTTGGTACGGTCTGGCACGC
>JGI24710J26742_10002634_pt1 | contig 15723 bp, 11 predicted proteins | sample BioPla2DNA2_FD_26742 | JGI IMG/M metagenome (IMG submission 26742) | reverse complement strand
AATTGTCTTGGTATTTACACCTTTAGGAATCATTCCTATTGGTCCAATTCAAATCACAACAATGCATATTCCAGTAATTTTAGCAGCTATTTTACTTGGAACAAAGCAGGGAGCAATCTTAGGCTTAGTATTTGGACTTGCCAGTACTACTTATGCGGTTGTTTTCCCTTCGCCAGCATCATTGTTTTTTACCCCATTTTATTCAATTGGACAATTTAGTGGTAATTTCTTTAGTTTAGTAATTGCTATTGTACCAAGAGTACTTTTGGGAATAATTGCTGGCATCTTATATAATTTGCTTAATGAAACAAAAATTTCAAAAGGTTTATCAGTCATTATCTCATCTGTGACAGCAACAATTATGCACACTGTGATGGTAATGTCATTAATTTATATCTTTTTTGGAAAACAATATAGTGAGTTATTTAATGTACAGTTAAGTGGACTAATGGTATTTGTGTGGTTAACATTAGCTACTAATGGTTTTTATGAAGCCTTATTTGCTGGTTTTTTGAATTGGCCAATAGTTAGAGCGCTTCAAAAGGTTGTAAAAGAGGAGAGATAAGGATGCTACTTACAATTGATGTTGGAAACACTAATATTTCTTGCGGAATATTTGATGGTGAAAAGTTATTTACAACTTTTCGTTTTATTACTAAACAAATGAGAACAAGCGATGAATTAGCTTTGCAAATTCATTCAATCTTAGAAGTTAAAGGAATTCATGAAAGTCAGATAACAGATGTGGTTTTAGCATCTGTTGTTCCAAATATCAACAATGATATGATTGATGCCATAAAGCAGTTATTTAATGTTGAACCTTTAATGATTGCTGCTGGAATTAAGACAGGATTGAAGATTTGTATTGATGATCCTAAAAGTTGTGGAGCAGATTTAATTGCCGTTGCAGTTGCTGGTTATGACAGATATAAAGGAGAATGCATGGTTTTAGATTTTGGAACAGCAACAAAATTCTTATATGTTGATGAAAAAGGGCAATTTAAATATGGTATTATTTCTCCTGGATTAGAAATTTATGCTAACAGTTTATGGCAAATGACTGCTCAACTTCCTCAAGTTCAACTTAAAAAACCTGAAACAATCTTAGCTAAAAATACTGTTCATAGTATGCAAGCAGGTATTGTTTATGGTTATATTGGTTTAACTGAAGGAATTATTAAACAAATTAAAAAAGAAATAGGACATGATTTCCCTGTAATAGCTACCGGAGGACTTGGTCGATACATCTATCCAGAAACGGATTTAATTAATGATTATGACCCTAACTTAGCTTATTGTGGTATGAAATTAATTTATGAAAAGAATAAGTAGGTATAAAGATGAATAAAATTAAAGAATTTTTTACTCGACTAATTGAAAGATTTTTAGAAAGTATTAAAAGATTTTTGCTAGCTAATATCTTTTTGGCGATTATTGCACTAATACTAGTAATTTGTATTATCATTGAAGACTTCGGTGATTTATATATGCATTTGACAATCGCTAGTACTTTGGGTGGTTTGACTTCCTTTGTTTTAACTTTGGCTACAGAAAAATACAACTTAAAGAAAGGAAACATAATTAATATTGTTGTTTCTATTTCAGTGGCAATTATTACTTATGTAGTCTTTCATTTCTTTAGTGAAAATACTTATGTATTTTTAGGTTATATGGGTTTATTGACAGTTGAAATGTGTATCAGTTTCTATCTGATGTATTTTATTGAAGATAATAAAAAGCTATTTGCAATATTAGTAAGCAGTTTGCTTTATTGTTATGTGATGGTTACAACAATAGTTGTTGGGCTATCAATTTGTTTGTTAGCATTTCAAACATTGATTTATGACTTCAAGGATATTGGTAAGGTCTACCTTATTATAGTAACTGTATGTGAAGTGTTTGTTGCTAACTCATTGTTTTTATCTTATATACCAACAATAGATGAACAGTTAACAATTACTAAAGCCTATGAAAATATTCTTCATAAAGCTACTTTAGCAGTGTATTATGTCTTGGTCGGGATATTATATCTTTATTTAGCTAAAGTGCTTATTACTTTTGAAATGCCAATTAATAGAATTAACTGGTTTGCTTCATTTGCTTTACTATTTTATTGTCTATTTTATTTGAGTTGTCAGAATAATGAAAAAGGCTTAGCGCTATTTCATGTAAAATATGGCGGATATGTGATGATACCTATTCTTTTAATGCAAAGTTATGCATTGTTTTTAAGAATTAACGCTTATGGACTAACAACTCCAAGATATTTATCAATCATGTTTAACTTGATTGGTTTGGCTTTTGTGGTATCTTCATTCTTTAGAAAAGGTCCAAAATATGTTTTCTTGTTTATAGCGGTACTAGCTGTAGTTTTAAGTGTTGGGCCATTTAATATTATTGATGTACCATTTAAATCTCAAACACGTAGAATGGAGAAGATATTAATTAAAAATGATATGTTAGATGGTAAAACAATAATTGCTAATCCAAATATTTCTGATGAAGATAAAAAAGAAATCCGAGAAATATATTACTATTTAAAATATTCAGATAGTGATAAAGAAAATTATCTTACCGCAATTACTGAAAATGAATTTGAAACAGTTTTCGGTTTTAAAAACTATGTTTACAATGACGTTAACAAAGATTACAAGTATTGTAGTTATACAAACTCTAATAGTGTTATTGATATTGAAGGATATAAGTCAATGGAATTTGTAGATTATCGTGACAGCTTTGAGATTGAAGGTTATAATATTAAGGACTATTGCTGGAGTTTATACAATAGTTATGGTGAATCACAAAAAACGGAATTGATTTATCTGGCAGATGATGGTACAAAAATAGTTTTTGCTAGTATTAACTTTACAATCAAAGATGAAACAGAGATAACAGGAGTTTATCTCAGTTGTTATATATTAAGAAAGTAGGTAAAAAAGAATGAAAATTGGAATTAGTAATGATCATGCAGCTGTAGAATTAAAGCAAGCAATAATAAAGCATTTAGAAGCTAAAGGACATGAAGTAGTTAATTATGGAACGGATAGTACAGAAAGTTGCGATTATCCAATTGCTGGCAAAAGAATTGGTGAGGCAGTAAGAGATAAAGAAGTAGATTGTGGTATATCTATTTGTGGTACTGGCATTGGTGTTTCTTTGGCTGCTAATAAAGTTAAGGGAGTTAGGGCAGCATGCGTTTCTGAACCAGTAAGTGCGATGCTATCAAAAAATCATAATAATGCTAACGTCATTTGTTTTGGGGCTAGAATTGTTGGTGAAGAATTAGCTAAAGCCATTGTCGATGCTTGGCTAGATACACCATTTGATGGTGGAGAAAGACATTTAAGAAGAGTAAAAATGATTATGGACATTGAAAAATAGTCATTTTGACAGAAATTTGTTAAAGATTGTCAAAAAAAGAATAAAATAAACTGAAAATCAGTGTTAGAATTGATTTAATGAAGTGCTGTATTTTACCAGCACTTCTTTTTAAAGGAAAAACAGAAAATTATAAAAAAACAGTTGACTATCATCACTTTTCTTGATATCATTAACAAGCATTGAAAAAAATGGTCCGTTGGAGAAGTGGTTTAACTCACATGCCTTTCACGCATGCATACACGGGTTCGAATCCCGTACGGGCTACCAGTAACAAACAAACTTCCTTAAGGGAAGTTTTTTATTGTATAATTAGGGTAGCAAATAAGAAGTAAAAATAATTAAATTGCTTTAAAATACAGGGGGTAAGTTTTAGATGTATGATGAAGTTACTATTAAAGAAATAGTGGATAAACAAAGAGAATACTTTAAGACTGGAGTCACTTTAGATATTGATTTTAGAGAAAAACAGTTAAAAAAATTAAAAAAAGCGATGGCTGATTATGAAAATGAAATTATTGATGCCTTAAAACAAGATTTAGGCAGAAGTGATGTTGAAGCATTTTTTTGTGATATTGGAACAGTAATTTTAGAAATTAATGAAACTTTAAGAGGACTAAAAAAATGGGCAAAGCCAGAAAAACTATATTCAGGATTAGTTTGTTTTCCAAGTTTAATAACTAAGGTTTATAAGATGCCCTATGGTGTAGCTTTGATTATTTCGCCATATAATTTTCCATTTCTATTAACTTTTGGTGTACTGGTTGCTGCAATTGCTGGAGGAAATACCGCGGTAATAAAAACCAGCAGCAAAGCAGTCAACAGCACTAATGTAATAAAAAAGATAGTTGCTGATATCTATGAGCCAGAATATGTAACAATAATTGATGGTGGCCATGATATTGCGAACATATGTTTAGCTCAAAGATTTGACAAGATTTTTTATACTGGTTCACCTAAGATTGGAAAACATGTGTTAAGGTGTGCAGCAGAGAATTTAACACCCGTAACTTTAGAATTAGGTGGAGAAAATGGAAATTGGTGCATTATTAGAAAAGATAGTGATATTAAGGATGCTGCTAGAAAAATTGCTTTTTTTAAACTTTTAAATAGCGGACAAGTCTGTATTAATATTAATCAGGTAGCTGTAGCTAGTGCAATAGCTGATGAGTTTGTAAAATGTTTGAAAAATGAATTTGATAGGCAGATTGGAAATGCTGTTAATAATGAGGATTATCCAAAACTAATAACTAAAGCAGCATATGATAGTTGTGCTAAAAAAGCTAAAGAGTATCAAGATAGAATTGTTTATGGCGGTTTTGGCAGTGAAGCAAATCTTAAATATGCACCAACGATTATCTATCCGGTTGATATTAATGAAAATATTGTAAAGCATGAACTGTTCAATCCCCTTTTGCCAATTGTAGTTTATGAAGATGAAAAAGTAGATGAACTTTTAAAAGTTATTGCTGATAGAGAGCATGGTTTAGCTTTATATGTATTCACTAAGGACATCTCTTGGGCCAATAAGGTTATGTCCACTCAACAGTTTGGTGGTGGTTGTATTAATGAGGTTTGTTTACAGTTAATGGTAAAAGGAGCACCATTTAATGGAACGGGACATTCAGGAATGGGGGCTTATCATGGTAAATGGGGGTTTGATGAATTTACTCATCCTCAAACAGTTTTACAAGGTTACAACAAGTTCAATCTACCTTTAAGAGAGCATCCATATTCTGGAAAAATTGGTAAGATTAAAATGAAGTTATTAAAGTTATTTGAACGATAAAAAATGCATCTCTTAAAGATATGCATTTACTTTTTCTTCATCAATATCGATGTAAATTGTTTTATATTCTTTTAGTATTAGTTTTCCTATTTTACTGTTAGGAATCTTTTTTAGGTTTTTAACTAAAGTGTAATTTACTGGGATGCTACTAGAATGTCTATTTTTGGAAAAGTAAGCTGCCAGCATTGCACAAAATCTAATTTCATCTTCGTTTGGTTCACTGGTATTAATTGTTATGTGGGCTCCAGAACCATCTTTGACATGAAACCAATAGTCAAATCGATTAGATTTTTTAAAAGTAATAAATTCATTTTGGATATTATTTTTTCCAATTAAAATAGTTTTATCTTTATATTGAATTTTTGTATAATTTGGTTCTGCTATTTTTCTAGAACATTGTTTTCTGGTTTTTGCTTTTAAGTAACCGTGATTTTCTAATTCTTGACGGATTTCACTAGCACTGTTAAAGTCCGCGTGTTCTAATTGTTGCTGGATTAGTTGAAAATATTCTAAGTTTTCTTTGGCGATATCAATTTGTTGGTTGATATATTTTTGACCAGTTGATAGTTTACGATACTTAGTGAAATGTTTTTTTCCATTTCCTTTACCGTCTAATCTTTCATCTAGTGGAATAGTAACTAAATTGCCTTCAAAATCATTGAGAGTAACAGACTTCATTCCTTTATTAATTTTATCTAAATTAGCAAATATCAAATCTCCGTAGTGACGATATTTATCACAGTCCATAGCTTCTTCTAAAGAAACGAGCAAGTTATCTATTTTTTTAGTCAGTTTATTGACTTCTTTTCTAGTGAACTTAAANNAATCACCAGTTATCTGTCTAATTCTTTCTTTTTCTTCTTTTGTGAAATAGAGATAATCTAATCCTTCACAAATTTCAAAACGTTGATATTGCTGTGACAAATGAGTTAGAGGTATACAGTGAAAGTATTCTTCATTATTTATGATAGTCAAATACAGACTATTAGAATCTTTGATTTCTTGGATAATCTGACTGTAACTTTGACTGTGCAATCGATAACTAACTTCTTGGGCTAGTAAAGGCGAAAAACCAATCAGTTTTTTAGACAAGTTATCTTCAATGTTAACATCAGTTATTTCAAAAGGGTTTAATTTATTGTCTTGAGGAGCAGTGACAGTAAATTGAGCTCCTGGCTGAATAGTTCTTATAGTATTTTCAAAAGGCGGAATATGTTTTAAAGCATCAATAATTCGATTATCTTTTACTAAGATGACATTAGCGTATTTACCCATTAACTCTACATAAATCTGTGTCGTTATTTTATCACCAATATCATCTCGACTATCAACTTCAATAGTTAAATAGCGATCAAGTCCAGCTTGAGCGATACTCTTAATTATTCCTCCTTCAGCATATTTTCTTAAAAGAATAATAAAATTGCTAGGGGACAAACGGGTTGGATAAGTTCTATCAGTTAAATGAAGGCGATTGTAGGAAGAATGAGCACTTATTATTAATTGAAATGATTGATAACCTTTGATGAGGAAAAGAATTTCCGTATCAGAAATCAAATAGATTTTATTAATTCTTTTTTTCACAAGTGGCTGTAATTGTTTAACAACCTGGTGTAAGAACACTCCATCAAAAGCCATGTTATTCTCCTTTTAATCGTCAATAAACATTATATCACATTGAAAAAGAAGACTATACTTTGTATAATGAAAGTAGTCCAAGAGGAGGTAAGTATAATGAAAAAAAGAGGCTTACTAATCATTTTGTCAGGACCTTCAGGTGTTGGAAAAGGTACCGTAAGAGCAAAGTTTTCTCAAGATGAATCATTAAATTTGGCTTACTCAGTTTCCATGACTAGCAGAGAAAAAAGAGATAATGAAACTGAGGGGGTAGATTACTTCTTTGTCAGTCAAGAAGAATTTAAAAAGGCTATCAAAAATGGCGAACTTTTAGAATGGACTGAATTTGTAGGTAATTATTATGGCACACCTTTACAATATGTTGAAAAATTAAGAGATGAAGGTAAAAATGTTTTACTGGAAATTGAAGTAGAAGGGGCAAAAGAAGTACAAAGAAAGTGTCCAGAAGCTTTATCTATCTTTTTAATACCTCCATCAATGGCAGAATTGGAAAGAAGAATAAGAGGAAGAAAAACTGAACCAGAAGAAATAGTTCAACAACGTTTAGCCAAAGCTGAAAGAGAAATGAACATGTTATCGCAGTATAAATATGTTATCTGTAATGATGAGGTTGACTTAGCAGCTGAACTTATCTCGGTAATTATTAAATGGCATATGAAATAGATGTAAAAACATCTATTTTTAATTTAGGAGGCAGAATGAATAAAGTTATAAGAATATTGTTGATATTCTTTTTTTGTGTTCTTTTTATAGGACTGTTAAAAGAATCTAACACTCATTTAAAAAAGAAAACAGGAAATACTTTAAGTGGTAAAGAAAAGAAATCATATGATAAACCTATTATGGAACTACAAATTCCTGACAATAAAAAGAAGTCGAAAAAAGAAAATAACGAAGAAGATATTGAAGAAGAAAAGATAATTGTTGCTGAAGATGGTTGTACTTATATTTGGGTAATAGATGTACCTTACAAACCAGCGATAGAAGAGCAAGGTCATTATGAAATAATTCATCATGAAGCCATTACTCATTTAAAAGATATCTATCAGGAGTTTAAAATTTATTATTTTGTTAGAGAGAATGAAACGTATATAACTGTGGAAGATTACGAAGGATTTTCACCTGAAGAATATTTTAATAGTTTATCAGAAGAGTTTTATCGCTATTATTACAAACTAACAAAAAAAGTAATTGGTCAAGAAGTAGTAGTAGATAGAGAGGCTTATGATGAAAAAGTCTGGGTGGTAGATCAGCCATATCAGCCAGCAGTTGAACAACAGGGGCATTATGAAAAATTAGGATGCTGAAAGGGGAAAAATGAAAAAAACAATATTTATAATATTAGTGATGATGTTATTTAACTCATCACTTTTTTTGTGGGCACAAGCAAATGAAATGGAAGGTAATTATATTACTTTGACAAAAAAGATAAAAGAACATGAAGATTTAATTAGTTTAAATCCAAATGAATATAGTTTACAAGGATCAGAATATGAAGTGAGAAATAGTAATGATGAAGTTGTTTGTATCTTTGAGATTGCTGAAGATGGTGTTGGATATAACAAGTCTACTGGAAAACCATTTGTTGACCAGTTAGATGATGGAGTATATAGAATTAAGGAAATAAAATCATCAAAAGGTTTTATTTTAGATCAGGAAGTATATGAAGTATCTTTATATGCTGATACCCATCTTCCTGAAAAAATCACCGTTAATACAGTTGCTCATATTTATGGCAAAAATAGTAAAGGACAATATTTTTCTGGCAATAAATACAAATTATGGACCACTGATTATGGAACGGGAATATTTGAATGTGGTATTTGTGGTATCAGTCCACCAGTAGCAATTAAAAATTATGGCCAACATGAAATTTCTACATCAACAAGTAAAATCTTAGATAGAAACTCTGATAAAAATCTTTTAATCTATAAGATTTTATATTATGGAAGAAGGGGTCCTGACATGTGGTCAGGTTTTACTAGTGGTAAATATCATGTTCCTTTTTCTTCTAGAGATGGAACCACTTACTATAAAACAAATAAGGTTGATGCTCTTTCTGCCTTTATCACTCATGCTGTATTAGGAAGAGCATATGGTAAAAACACTAGGTGGCAGGATAAATGGAATCAACATGGAGTAAATGACTATTATAATTGGGTTATCAAACAACCTGATGCTCCTAAAGATTTTGTAGTTTTTGTTTGGGAAAATTATCAAGAGAATAAGACTCAGGATATGTTTTATGGTTTTCTATTGCAGCCAACAGATTATGCTCACCAAGATTTAGTTGTCGAAGCTAAAACTGAATTTGACCCAATTAGGGTAGTTTTGACCAAAAGTGATAAAAATGAAGTTAAAATAAAGGGAGCACAATTTACAGTAGAGTATTACAATCAACAACTTCAATCAGTTGAAGAAGCAATTAATTTATCCCCAATTCGAAAGTGGGTGTTTGAAACTGATGAAAAAGGAATATTCAGGTTCAGCAATGATTATTTAGTAAGCGGAGATGAATTATTTATTGTTGATAACAGTTCAGTACTTTTAGCTGGTACTTACATCGTTTCAGAAACCAAAGTTCCTTTCGGTTATGTTAAGGCGGATGATTTTATGATTAAAGTATCTTCTGATGTAACAAAACCAATTGAATTTACTGATAGCAGTGGTAAAGGAAGAATTGAAACCTCTTTGCAGGATGGTTATAACCTATTAGAGTTATTTGAAGGCTATCTAACTTTAGAAAAGGAAAGCGAAATTGACTGTCACTATTCATTATCTAATGCTTATTATCAAGTGTTTACCGATGAAAACTGTACACAACCAGCCTATATAAATAACAGTGTGGAAAAGGCTATTTTTATTACTAATGATGATGGTAAAACCACAACGATTGCCTTAGCACCAGGCAAATACTACATTAAAGAAATACACCCGCCAGAAAATTATTATTTAGATTTAAATGTCTATGAGGTTGAAATTAAGCAACAAGAAACAGTTGTAATCAAAAGCGTGGAGTGTCCAAAAACTATTAGTTTAAAAGTAATTAAGGTGGATAGTTTATCTATTCCACTGAAAGGGGCAGAATTTGGTTTATACAATCAAAATGATGAACTAGTAGCTACTAAAACAACTGATGAAAAGGGAGAAATTTTATTTGATGATTTCTTGCTTATCAATAACAAATATTATGTAAAAGAATTAAAAGCACCAAAAGGATATGGGTTAGATAATCAGAAATACTTTATTGATACTTCTGACTTTATTTCTGTTATTGAAATAGAGATAGTAAATCACCTGCTACCAGAGACAGGAGATTTTTTTATTTATCTGGTAATATTATTAATGGTCATATCATTTATAGGTCTTATATTGACAAGAAATAAGTACAAAGATTATCTTTAATCTTAATTAGGGCAGAGAAAATTCTCTGCTCTTTTTTTGTAGTGTAAAAAAGCAAATATCCATATAAATATGGTAAAATAAGTAGGATGAATAAGGCTTTAATTGTTAATATTTACATTGAACATCCCATTATGCAACTAAATAGTACTTTTTCATATTATTATCAAGATAAAAGAAAAATCGAAAGAGGAATGAGGGTAAAAGTTGATTTTAATGGACAAAGAATAGTCGGATTTGTGGATTCGACATTTGAAGTTGGTGATTTGGAAAAATATCAACTTCAACTTGGCTATCAACTAAAACCGATTGAAGAAGTTATTGACAGAGAACCTATTATTAATGATGAACTATACGATTTAGGATTATGGATGAGCAGGCAAACTATTTCACCGATTATTTCTTGTTTTCAATCAATGTTACCTTCAACCTTAAAACCAGTTAGTAGTGCCAAAAGAGCGGTAATGGAAAACTGGGTTAAAATAATAAATAAAGAAGTAAAACAAATGTATGGTTTTGAAGATGATGAAGTGTTACTTAAAGATTTTAAAGAAAAAGTTAGTGATTACCATTATCGAAAGTTAAAAAATCATGGTCATATTGAAGTTGAAAAAAAAGAAAAAAGAATTGAAGTTGAGAAGTTTAAAGTATATGATGCTCCATACAATTTAACTAAGCAACAAAAACAAGCTATTGAAACTATTAACAATACTAACAATAATGTTATTCTTTTACATGGTTTAACAGGAAGTGGAAAAACAGAAATATATTTACAATTAGCAAAACAAGCGTGCTTAAAAGATAAACAGGTTTTAGTTTTAGTTCCTGAAATATCACTTACATCACAAATGGTTAACAGATTTAAAGATCGTTTTAATAGTATTGCGATTTACCATTCTGGTTTATCAGCTCAAGAAAAGTATCAGCAATACACCTTGGTTAAAGAAGGTAAGGTGAAAATTGTTGTTGGAACAAGAAGTGCCATCTTTATGCCTTTTAAAGATATTGGATTAATTGTTCTTGATGAAGAACATGATAGCTCATATAAACAAGATTCAACACCAAAATACAACACCAGGGATATTGCGATAAAAAGAAGTGAAACGCATAATTGTAAATTAATTTTGGGAAGTGCAACACCAACGCTAGAAAGTTATGCTCGAGCAATTAAAGATGTTTATAAGCTGGTAACTTTAGATAAAAGGATTAATCAAGATTTACCAAAATCCTATTTAGTTGATATGAGTAAAGAAATAAGAAAAGGAAACTATATTATTTCTAGCCCTCTTTTGAAAGCGATTGAAGAAAGATTAGAAAAAAAGCAACAAGTAATATTGCTTTTAAACAGAAGGGGATATACACCAATTGTTAAATGTTCTAGTTGTTCGTATGTTGTTATGTGTCCTCATTGTGATGTAGCTTTAAGTTATCATAAGGATGATGATAAACTTGTTTGCCATGTTTGTGGTTATAGTCAAAGTAATGATTTAACTTGCCCAAAATGTGCTAATAAAATGTGGCGCAATTATGGTGTAGGAACTCAAAGACTAACGGAAGAAATTCAAAAACTCTTTCCACAAGCAAGAATTGTGAGGATGGATGCCGACTCAACCAGAAAAAAAGATGCTCATAGTAAGATCTTAAACAGTTTTGAAAAACAAAAATATGATATTTTAATTGGGACACAAATGATTTCAAAGGGATTGGATTTTCCTAATGTTACTTTAGTAGGCATTTTTAATGCTGATGGCCCATTACATAGAACAGATTATCGCAGTGTTGAAACAACTTTTGATTTAATAGTTCAAGCTAGTGGTCGAAGTGGCAGAAGTAGTAATCCTGGAGAAGTATATGTTCAAGCTTATGATATCAATCACTATGGTATTAGATTAGCTGTTAAGCAGGATTATATAACTTTTTTCAATAACGAAATGAGTTATCGTCATGCTGGTAAATATCCTCCATATACCTTTATGGCGGCTATCATGTTTGTGGGAAAAGATGATGAAACTATCAAGGACAAAGCTTTTGCAGCAAGTGATTATTTTAGAAACGATTCAAGTATTAGGGTTTTAGGCCCATCAAGACTTTTAAAAATAAAAGGAGAATACCGTTATCGTATTATTATTAAATCCAAAGATAAAAAACAACTAATAGAAAAATTATGGTTATGGTATGAAGCACAATCAATTAATAAACGTCAATTATCAGTGCAAATTGATGTTGATCCATATATTTTAGATTAAGGAGTAGAAGATGAGTGAAAGAGAAGTAGCTTTTAACTGTTTGTGTAAAATAACAATTGATAAACAATTTTCTAATATTGTACTTAAAAACTGTCAAGACAACTCACCACTTGTTACTCAACTTGTTTATGGCACATTAAGAAATTATCGTTTAGTTAGAACCATCTGGAGCAAATACACCAAAAAATTGCCCCCAACTAAAATATGTCAATTGTTAGATATGGCAACTTATGAAATTTTAATATTAGATAAACCGAAATATGCGACAGTTAATGAGATAGTTAATATTGCCAAGAAAATAAAGACCGCTAGTTATGTTGGTTTTGTCAATGCTGTTTTAAGAAAGATTTCCAAAAATGATATTAATGATTTTCCTTTAGCTATTAGAACATCTCATCCTGATTGGTTAGTAGATTTATGGAATGCTCATTATGGAGATGATATTTGTGAAAAGATTTGTTTTGATAATTTAAAAGATGGCAAAGTAGCCTTAAAAGTAAATAGTCTACTAACTAATGAAGAGCAACTTTTAAAAGATGATAGATTTTATTGTGGCTTTGTTGAAGGTTGCTTATATTTCCGAGGCAATATTATTGAAACAGATTATTTTAAAAATAATCAAGTAATAATACAATCAGAATCTAGTCAATTGGCGGTTAAAGAAATTAAAGTTAAGGAAAATCAGAAGATTTTAGATTTATGTGCAGCGCCAGGATCAAAAACAATTCAATTGGCAATGGAGTTAAACAACACTGGTTTAGTGGTGAGTAATGATATTTACGATTTTAGAGTTGAATTGATAAAACAAAATGTCAAAAGATATGAATTAAATAATGTTGTGACTTCTTGTTATGATGGCACAAAAATTAATGAAAAATATCAAGAAAACAGTTTTGATGTAGTTTTATTAGATGCTCCTTGTAGTGGACTGGGCACTTTAAAACATAAACCAGAAATAAAAATAACTACTACACCTGAAGATTTAGATGACTTAGTGAATTTGCAGAAAAAGCTGTTGCAGGCAGCTGGTTTGATGGTAAAAGAAAATGGAGTGCTACTGTATTCAACCTGTACTTTAAACAAAAAGGAAAATGAAAAACAAGTACAGGGGTTTTTAAAAGAAAACACCAATTATACTTTAGAAAGTGAAAAAACTATTTTTCCATTTGATTATGATTCAGATGGTTTCTATATTGCTAAATTAATAAAAACAGCCAATTAGTCTTTGGCTGTTATTTTTGATTTAAAGAAATTGATTTGATCGTTATTGGCTTTTTGCCCAATAGCGGTTTTTATATCAACATGGAAAACATGACCTACGATCTTTTTTTCTTTTTCGCCATATATTTTAAAGCAGTGTTCAGTGTTATTTTCTTTTAATTTATCCAATAATGGTTTTTGATAATTTTTAAAGAAGTCGTTTTTGCTGGTAAATACAAAAGAAGGAGGAAAGTTATTATTTTGATAGTATAGTGGATAGAGTTGTCTACCATATTTTTTAGTTTCCCAACCTAGATAAGGAGATAACATTGCTTTGATAAAAGGATTTGTGTTGGCCATTTCTAAACTATAGATACCACAATTTAGTCCCAAAGCTTTGAACTGAAGACTGCTACAACCAATATTCATAATATCTCGATATTCTTTACTGGTACAAATGACAGTAAGCTGATGAGCCATTTGAGCACCAGCACTATCGCCTATTAGAAATAAGTTATTAAGATCAATGAAATATTTTTGGTGATTATTTTCGATGAATTTAAATAAATCAAGACAATCAATCAACTGGGTTGGATAGGTAAATTCTGGGGCTAAATGATAATTGAAATTTATGACTGTAAAACCCTTGGTAGCTAAATCCATGCAGAAAAACTGATAATCATCTTTATTTCCATATACCCAGCCTCCTCCATGAATGGAGATTATTGTTGGAAGAGGTGTATTTGTATCTTTAGGATAATAAATATCTAAAAGTTGTGAGTCATTGTACTTGATATTATCAATACGTTTTATCTTTTCAGGAGTAGATAAACCACTAGCTCTAATAGCATCACCTTTAGTACAAAGATAGATATATATCTTAATAAAGAAATTTGAAACAGTCATTTTAACTTCCTCCTAGTAGTTGGCAAACCCATTTTTATTTTAAATCATTTCGATTCCTTTGTGTTAAAAACTGGTTGAAAATAGGTCGGTTTAGTGCTATTATAATTAAGCGTTTGGTCCGATAGCTCAGGTGGCAGAGCAACTGACTCTTAATCAGTGGGTCTAGGGTTCGAATCCCTATCGGACCACCACTTAAATACTAAAATATGTTTTTTTTTTGGAATAATGTATAATATTAATGAGGTGCTATGTTATGAAAGAAATAAAAGAAGAAAATAGCTCCAATGATATGAAGTTTTCAGTTGATTTAAAGGAAGAAAACAATTTATCAGAGCCAGAAATTGAGATGCAGAATTCAAATGAAGGTGATGGAAAGAAAGAAGAATTAGAGAAAAATAAAAAGAAGATGAAAATAAAAAAAATAATCAGATGGGTTATTTATATTATTTCTATGACTGTTATGATAGGAGTAATGTTTCACTCTAAACAATTATATGACTTGATTGCTTCTTACACCTTTTTACCAGAGAAGTATCTTAAATATTTAGGTTATGTATTGATTGGTGTAAATGCATTTTTTTCTATCATTGCCTTTTTGCCAAATATAAATAATTTAAATAAGATATTGCAAACAATCTTATGTTTAATTTTAGCGTATAGTTTAGTAATGGTTACTACCTTGGTTCATGATTCTAAAGGTCAGCTAGAAAGAATGTTTATAGAGATTCCAACTGAAGGTGAGTTGATGATAAATGTTTATGTTTTAACTGAAAGTGAAATTAATGATATTCATAGCCTGCAGGGTAAAATTGTAGGCATTCAATCTCAACTGGATGTTGAATATCAAGATTATGCTTTAAAGGTCATCAATAGAGAATTAGAAGGAAAGCCAGTTGAAAGTAAATCTTATGATGATATTTATTCAATCGTCGAGGCTTTATATGCTGGTGAAATTGATGCAATTTTGTTAAATGAATCATATGCTGATATCGTTTCGGAAAACGAAGACTTCTTGACCTTTAAAGAAAAAACAAAGGTGATTTACACCTGTGTTCAAAAGATTAATTTAGAATATGATAGTGCCAATGTTGGAGATATTACAACTGAACCATTCATAATTTTAATTGGTGGTTCAGATAGTAGAAACTATAAAAATCTATTTAATAC
>JGI24710J26742_10002631_pt1 | contig 15747 bp, 14 predicted proteins | sample BioPla2DNA2_FD_26742 | JGI IMG/M metagenome (IMG submission 26742) | reverse complement strand
ATCTCTGATTGCCGTAATGGGTGGGGTTCTTATTACGAAGTAACAAGGTTCCCGGGTACCCATTGGCAATCTCTGATTGCCGTAATGGGTGGGGTTCTTATAACGGCCCAAAACGAATATCAGCCCCGTCACTGTATAAGGTGCAATAATGAGCCTCTTCTTTAATATACATCATACTATTTCCAATAGCAACCCTTACTCCCGGGAATATACTTCCCAGCACACGTATTCGCCCATTTGCTCCTTGTTGCAGGATTTCTTCAATCTCTGTCAATTCTTTCCTGTATTCCTGAAGTTTACTCTCACAAACAAACTTGGTGCGGGTACTCTTGGCAAGAATCTCCCGCTTTTCCATAGAGAGTTCACCAGTTTTTACTAGTTTATTCAATAATGTTATTGCCTGGTTGGCTTTATGAATACTCTCTTCAAGTACCGGAATTTCTCCTTTGAGAAATTTCAGCCGTTCCCGCATATTCGGGTCTACTCCTACTTCAACAACGGTTGCTGTAGACATCTGGCTGCCAAGATACTTTAATTCAACCAGTTTCCCTACCCTGACAGTTCCTCCTACCAGAAGGCCTTTTCTCCCGCCTAATTCCAGCTTGTTTCCGCATTTGATGTCACAGTGCATTATGGCCTCACATTTTATATCATTACGAGCTTGAATATTTGCACTTTCAATGTATTTGGAAACGATATCATTACCCGCTATCAAAATGCCTTTACCGTTGCCGTGCATACCCCTTCTGATTATAATGTCTCCACCAGCCTTCAGAATGGCAGCCTCAACAACCCCGTTAACTTCTATATTTCCACCTGCCTCAATTTCAAAGCCCGATAGAACATTTCCCCTGATCACAACATTGCCTACAAACTTTATATTCCCCGTAGAGTTGTCTACATTTGCCATAACCTCATATGTGGGAAAAACATTGATTTTACCGTCGACATACATCAACTGCCCATCAATAGCCGAGAAACACTCACTACCATCCTCGCTTAATACCACATTTCGGCCCCTTGGTATATAAACTCTTCTTCCATCAATGGCTTTTAATTCAGATCCAACAATATTTTTTCCGGGTTTTCCCGGTACAGGCGGAATCAACTCAGCAAGTTTTTGTCCCTTCATAACGTTTTCTACAAGGTTCATCTCTTTATAATTAACAGTACCATCTTCCATTATAGTGGGTTTGCTTTCCTTGTTTATATCAAAAAGGAACTTAACCTCACCGTTTTTTCCATTAACAGGCGGGACTCCCTCGGCAACCTGTATCTGCACATTATAAACAGGATTCTCAGCCAGCTGCCGAATATTGCTTTCATTCATTCCCCAGACAACACCTTTTGAATACAAGGCTTGGACAATTGCTTCCAGGGTAGGCGGTGAACCACCGGCTTCCGGAGGGGATAGAATAACATAAGCTGCCATTTTATCTTCAGATACAATGGCTTCAACAGAAGAAGCTATCTTTTGTTCTTCCTGGGCTTCCGCAATTTTAACAGGCGTGCCTTCGCTTTTACTTACTACTTCTGTAATTATATTTGCATTATAGTTCTTAATTCTCTTCCTTCGAATTTCGTTAAGGACTTCATTTTCGTTTACTTTATCAAAAAAGTCTACAGCCTTATAGACCGTGAGATAAACACCGTCTTCTTTATAAGTCAGTTCAAAACCTTTATCTTTTTTTACAGCATCATTCGGCATTTATGCATCTCCTTCTATGTTGTCTTAATCCATGCCTTTATACAACCTTACCCTTTACCGGAATCAAAGTACAATAAAACAGATTCGAAGGAACTTTATCGGGTTCCCATCATTTGAATTCTCGTTATAGTATTGCACTTTTTATCCTTTCCAACTTTCCTCTCATTCTCATTATTGCTTTGGTATGCAATTGTGATACTCTTGATTCAGATACCTTCATAATCAGACTAATCTCTTTAAGAGTCAGTTCTTCGTAATAATATAATGTAACAACTGTTTTTTCCTTCTCCGGCAGCTTATCAATTGCGTCTGCCAGAATCTCTTTAAGTTCTACCACTTCCAGGCGTTGTTCCGGTATATTTGTTTCCCGTTGCATCGAGAAAGGGTCGAACCCGGTTTCATGATTCTGTTCCAGGTAATCTTCCAGTGAAATCATTTGAGATATATTTACTTCCTGCAAAAGCTTATGTAGTTCATCCACTGTTATTCCCAGCTTCTCAGCCACCTGCTGGTCTGATGCTGAGTGCCCCAATTCATTCTCTAACTCGAAATAAGCTCTTTCCAGATCTTTGCCTTTCTTTCTCAGAGACCTGGGGGCCCAGTCCTGCTCTCTGATTGCATCTATAATGGCTCCTCTTATCCGCAAGGATGCATAAGTTTCAAATTTGACTTTCTTGGATATGTCAAACTTATCTATAGCATCAATTAGTCCAAATACCCCGTATCCAACCAAATCATCATACTCAACATTGGAACCAAAATATATGCTTAATCGCCCGGCTACATACTTAACTAAATCAGCGTACTCAATTATTAATTGTTCTTTTATACTCTGAGCTTTAGTCTCACTATATTCTTTCCATAATTCCTGTTGCCTCTGTAAAACAGATGCCGACATCTCAACCTCCATGCCCTGTAAAGAGTAAATTAAGGGCTACACAAATTTTTCTATTTCTTTAGTTCATTTCTTATATAATCTGCAATTGGAAGAGTGTCAAACTCCTCATCATTGATTCCCAGGTTCAAATCATCATCTGCAGCAAGATCTAATGTGCTGCCTGAACCATTTTCTATATTTTGCTTTCTCATTTTTTCATTTTTTTCTCTTTTCTTTGCTTTCAGCTTCTCTTCCTGTTTTTTTTCCTCTTCTTTTATTCTGTTGGTTTCAATAACATCTATAACAGTACCTCTTATCATCAACCCTGCTATGTAAAATATAACCATAGCAATGAGCATATTGATCATGTTCTCATTATTCTGTACTTGATTGGCATATCCCACCAAGCCTGTTATAATTCCACTTGCTAAAGCCATCAGCAGAGGCAGTCTACGGATATAATCCATACAACACCCTTCACTACAAATATTTTATACCGTAACCAATGGTCTTCACCTTGAGTTTCCCGTCCTCCGAAGAGATTTCAATTGTTCTGCCGTGGTTTCCTCCAACATCTTCAGCTAATACAGGAATCCCTAATCCTCTTAAAATCTTCCTGGTTGCTTCGCTGTTTCTGGCACCTATCTTTAAAGTCTCGTTAGAACCGGCAAAATTGAACATCTGTGCCCCACCGGCAATCTTTGATACTATTNCTCTCCNGTTAGCCCCAAGGGATATCATTTTTTCCAAAAGATCCACTATTCCCGTGTCTGCAAACTTTGCTCTGTTTGTAATGGCTGTTGCAGCGTTTGAGTATGGTAGCATAATATGAGCCATACCAATAATTTTTGTTTTAGGGTCATATAAAGTTATACCTACACACGATCCAAGCCCCAGCGTAGTCAGAATCGATGGATGGCGTGCAGCTTTCAAATCTGCCATCCCTACCCTTATTATTTCTATCATTATGCTACTCCTAAAGCATTTAACAAACGAATATATGAAGCCTTGTCCGGTACCAGGAAAAAATCTCCGACAACACTATCTTTTCCATAAGTGAATTCATTCTCTATATATAACACTGTATCAGAATTCCTTCCAAATTCAATAGCGGGAACACTTAAAATCGCACCCGCCATATCTATCGCTATTCCGGGAACATCCGAAATAATCCTGAGGTTAGTCAGATTGGATAGTGACGACAGATATGCTCCGGCCAGGATATTTCCGACTTCCTGTAAAGCTGAAGACTCCATGCTACCAAACTCAATCTCCTGATCCAGGGGGTTCCCCATTAAAATATTAACCAGACGCCGGGCACTTACCAAATCAAGAACAAACATGATATTCCCGGTTATATCCCCTGTTACCCCAAGAAGAATCCCGACTACTTCTGACTCGGCTCCGCCCAGGACATCACTTACATCAGAAAACTTCATAACCCTTATTTGGGGTACTTTCATTTCTATTCTTTTATCCAGTAACTTTGCAAGAGCCGTAGCCGCATTACCGGCACCGATATTCCCTATTTCCCGCAGAACATCAAGATGAAAGCTATTAATACCATTTATATCGATGTCGCTTTTCATATTTTCTTTATCCCTCTCAAATTATTTTTCGAGTAGTTCGGTTATAAGCCTCTCTATATTTAATAAAGTAATAAGTCTTCCTCCAGCTTTTGCTATACCGAGAATATAATCTAAACTTCTGTCGTTTGTTATCTGGGTAACACTTTCTATATCGCTTTCCTTCAATGTAACAACTTCGTCAACTGAATCAACAATAATACCCAGCAGCACTTCATTAAACTTAAATATTATAGTTCTTGTTTCATCGTCTTCTTCAATCTCGGGTAAACCAAATTTTAGCCTCAGGCTCATAACTGTAACTATCTCGCCCCTGAGATTGACAACCCCTTTAATATAATCCGGAGCTGTGGGAACTCTTGCATAATTAAGTGTTTTCTCTATGATAGAAACCTTATGGATGTCAGCACCATATTCCTGATCTCCCACCTTAAATGCAACAAACTGCTTTACATCATTGTTCAACAATTTTTCCTCCATTGAAAGTTCCCCCCTCTTCCCACCAATAGCCTAAAGCGCAAGAGAATTTACGTCTAATATAAGTGCGACATTACCATCACCAAGTATAGTTGCTCCAGCAATATACTTCACTCCTGACAACACTTTCCCAAGCGACTTGATTACGATTTCTTGCTGGCCTATTAATGAGTCAACAACAAAGGCAGAGAGTTTTTCTCCCTTTTTGGCAATTACACAGGTAATTGATTTTTTATCTTCATCCGGCTCAACATCAGGTACACCCAATATATCACCAAGCCGGACAATTGGCACAACCATATCCCTTAGAAGAATGACTTCCTGATTTCTGACCATGCGTATTTCCTCTGGCTTGACATTCTCAATTTCCTGAATTGAACCCAAAGGAATAGCATATTTCTCACTTCCTATCCTAACCAGCAGCGCCTGAATGATTGCAAGCGTCAATGGTATACGGATAGTGAATACCGTACCCTTGCCTCTTGTGGAATCTACCTCTACAAGGCCACCAAGGGTTTCTATCTTTGTCTTTACTACATCTAACCCGACACCTCTTCCTGACAGGTCGGTAACCTTATCAGCAGTGCTGAAATTTGGCTTAAACAAATATTCGATTACTTCTTTATCAGAGAGAGATTCAACTATTTCAGGTGAATCCATACCCTTTTGGATAATTTTATTTCTTACCTTTTCAGCATCGATACCCTGGCCGTCATCTTCAACCTCTATGACAACATTGTTGCCATCCTGGAAGGCCCGAAGATAAATATTACCGACACTGGGTTTATTGGCTTTTAATCTTTCTTCATGGGTTTCAAGGCCGTGATCGGCAGAGTTTCTCAGGATATGTATCAAGGGATCACCAATCTCGTCTATGACTGTCCGGTCAAGTTCTGTATCCTCCCCTGACATATGCAGCTCAATATCCTTATTCAGTTCTCTTGAAATATCACGAATCATTCTGGGGAATCTGTTAAATACAGTTTCCACTGGGACCATGCGCACTCTCATAACCGCATCATGAAGACTTGTGGTTATGCGTTCAAGATATTCGATGGACTCAATATTTGCATCATCTTTTCTGACACTGGATTCTTCAAGACGAGTTTTAATTATGATAAGCTCACTTACAAGATTCATAAGAAGGTCAAGCCGATCAATGTCAACCCGGACTGTTTTACCTGTCTTTTGAAACTTTTTGTGCTGATCACCGGTATTGCTTTGAGCTGCTGCGGCGGCAGCAAATGTTGTTTCGATTTTTTGAGTATCGGTACTTTCACTGATTTCAGTATTATCTTCTACACTGACTAAATCATCATAAGCTATCGGTGTAATTTCTACAGCTGATATTTCTGCGACAGAATTAATTTCTTGTATAAAGAAATCCTTAGATTTTTCAGTTATAACAACAACGGTAAAGCTAAAGTCAAATCTTTCATCTTCGATATCCTCTACTTTTGGAATTGATTTAATTACCTCTGAATTTTTCTCCAAAATCTGAAAGACAATGAATGCTCTGGCTGCTTTCAGCAAACAGCCTTGATCTAAAACGACACGCATCTGATACACATTCATGTTTGTTTCAATTGCCTTTTTAATGACATTAATATCATATTGATTTAATTCAACAATATTAGGTTTTATGCCAGATTCGGATTCAGAATCCTTTACCTCAGCAGAGGCGGCTGCTGTATCTTCAGCTTTTTTTACAGATTTGGTGTTTTCCATAATTTTATGCAGTGCATCTACGACATCCGAAAAGGATTTATCACCCTCCTGACCTGTAGCGGCAATGGTGTTTACGTAGATTTCCAGGGCATCCAGGCATTTGAACAAAACATCGACCATATTTGAATCTGCAACAAATCTGTCATTTCTAAGGGCATCCAGTACATCTTCCATTCGATGTGTTAATGTTTGCATTTTTGTATAACCCATAGTTCCTGACATACCCTTGAGAGTATGGGCAACGCGAAATACCTCATTTAAAACTTCTTTATTTTTATTGTTTTTCTCCAGTTCCAAAAGTGAAACGTTTAATTGCTGCAGATGTTCTCTTGCTTCTTCAATAAATATATCGAGGTATTGATTCATATCCATTACCTGTGCACCCCCATAAAATCCATAATGCATGTCGGTATATTATGCAGTGGAACGGTTTTATCAACCAGTCCTTTTTCTATCGCAACCCTAGGCATTCCGAAAACAATACTTGAGCTTTCATCTTGCGCAATGACAAAGGCATTATTCTTCTCTTTAAGTGTTTTTAATCCTTTGGCACCATCACTTCCCATGCCCGTCATTATCACGCCTATAATATTATTGAATTTTGTTTCTGCCAATGAGGCCATCATTATGTCAACACTTGGTCTTAACCCTCCTATAGGCGGTGTTTTGGTAAGTTTAATACGAATTTTATCGTCATCCCTGACAAAGGTTAAGTGATAATCACCTGGTGCTATATAAACATTTCCCGCTCTTAATATTTCCATGTCCTCTGCTTCTTTAACATTGAGCCTGCAGGTTTCATTTAGTCTGCCGGCCAATGATGCAGTAAATCCGGGTGGCATATGCTGAACGATTGCAATTGCCGCCGGAAGATCGGAAGGAAACTCGGGCAGAATCTCCGAAAGTGCTCTAGGACCTCCAGTGGAAATACCAAGAGCAACTATGTATTTTAAGTCGGAAGAGATTGCCGGAACTTCAACTGTCTCCAACTGCTCTTTTATTCCAACTTCATTGAATATCTTTGTTTTTTTCCAGCTTCTATAGGCAAGTTTTACTTTCTGAATTATTTCTTTATGTTTGTCTATAGAAGACATATCAAATATATTGTCGGATTTTGTTACAAAATCAAAAGCGCCTAGCTCTAAAGCACGGATGGTGGCATTTGCTCTCTCTTTTGTTATACTGCTTATCATAATAATGCCATACGAACCCTGCTTAAGCAAGTTTTCAAGACAACTTAGCCCATCCATCAAAGGCATCTCAATATCGAGTGTAATTACATCTGGTTTAAGATCCTGTGCCCTTTTTAAGGCCTCTATACCATCTCTGGCTATTCCGACAACTTCAATGTCGGGATCCTGCGACAAAACATTTTGCAGAATGCGTCTCATTAATGCAGAGTCATCCACAATCAGCACTCTTATTTTTTCTTCATTCATTTGGTTGACCAGCCCTTTTTAAGCATTTTTCTTTGGGAGTCAAATATAAAACTGATAACCTTCTCTCTATCCAATTCTGATATATCTATAAATTCAATCCCTGCTTCATAAAGGAATCTTCTCTTATCACGGATATGGGTGACACGAATAATCTTCCCTATAAAGCGAACTACGCTGCCAACATCAAGAATTCCTTCCAAATACCAGCCACATTTCGGCTCCTCTTCTATCCGGATACATAAGCCACCTCCGCTTATGTCCTTAGTCATAGATTTTTTGTACTCGCCTTTATCTGCTTCTTTGGTATCTTTTTTTTCAAATAACCGGTATTTTATATCTAAAATACACTCAAATCTGAAAAAAAACCTTCTCTGTAAATGCTCTGGGGCCGACTTCGGTATTATCCTCAAAAAGTGTATATTACTAGACATCCAACGCTTAATTACTTCAGCTTTAAATTTATATAATTCGCCGCTTTTTTCGTATATGACACCCATTTCAACACCACGGTTAACAGGAAAAAATCTACCTCCTTTAATAGGAGCCAAAATATCCATGCTGCCATCTGGCAGTAACCGTTCGTACTGACTTGCCAGGATTAGTGAAGTTCTTTCCCCATTGCTGCTATAAATCTCTATCTCCAGTTTGTCTCCAAGGTTAAGCTCAATTGTTTTCATTAACAAACCTCATAAAAATTGTAATATTTGATTCTCAAGCTTCACTTAACCAATTAAACTTGAGGTTATTATAACACAGTTCAACCAATCATACACCAAAAAAAGACAAAAGCTTTGAAATAAATCCCCTTGCCCCACCAGTTTCATCATGCGGAATGTCTAAAAAAAGCTTTTCTGCAATTTCTGTGATGTTTTTTGCCGCCTGACATTTTGGATTAGCCATACTAAACGGCTTTTGTATTTTGACGCTTCTTGTCACATTATCATCGTATAATATATACCCAAGTTTTATTAGTTTTAAAGACAAAAATTTTTCTGATACAACACAGAGCTTGTTTGCTATTTCATGTGCCTCCCTGGCACTTTCGGCTTTATTAACCAGAATGTTTATTTTTTTCTTTCTGTCCCGGCGCGAAACCATCTTCACTAAAGCGTAAGCATCAGTTATGGCAGTAGGTTCCGGTGTTGTAACCAACAGCACCTCATCAGCAGCCATAATAAAGCTCATAACATTTTGCGAAAGACCCGCTCCTGTATCGATAAGAATAACATCAAAAAGTTTATCCAGTAGCCCAATACTGCTGACAAATCTTCTAAGTTTTTTCCTGTCCAGTCGTATTAGCTCTTCAACACCTGATCCTCCTGAAAGGAACTTGATATTATCGGGCCCATCAGTAAGTACTTCAAAAATATCCTTTTCTTCATGTATAAGATCCAGCATTGTATATTTGGGAATAATACCAAATAATACATCAATATTAGCCAATCCGAAATCCACATCCAGAATTGCTACCTTAAGTCCCATCCTGCTTAATGCTATGGCCAGATTTATGGTAATATTGGTTTTCCCGACTCCACCTTTGCCGCTGGTAACAGTTAAAACTCTTGCCTTTTTTTCTGAGTTTCCAGCTGGAAGACCGTTTTTTTGATTTTCTGTTTTCATATTAACTATTTTGCGGAGCATCTCTGCCTGGTCACTCATTCGTCTTTCAGCCTCCCCCTTAAGTCAGTTGTTTAGTCGATGTTTTCATTTAATAGATTCGCTACAATCTGCTTTACATTGGCTATATCCAAATCATCGGGGACACTTTGGCCTGCCGTGGTATACGAAAGCGGCTTTCCCGTCATATATCTGGCATTAAGGATAACCCCTGAAGCCGGAGATTCATCCAGCTTAGTAAAAAGAAGTTTATAATTCTTTATAAATGCGTAATATTCTAAGATTTCACGAACTGCAATCATGCTGGTGTTACTGCTTATAACAAGATAGGTTTCATCTGCATCGGCTGCACTTACCAGTGCTTTAAGTTCATCAAAATGTTGTTTATTTCTGTGGCTTCTGCCGGCAGTATCTATAAGAATCAAGTCATTGTCCTTAAGACTCTCTATGGCTTCTTTAATCTCACCGGGAGAATATACCACCGTTACTTTCAGATTTAATATTTCAGCATAGGTTTTCAACTGTTCCACCGCAGCTATCCTATATGTATCGGCTGTTATAAGACCTACTTTTTTCTGGCGGAAAGTAAAATCGGCTGCTAACTTAGCGAGGGTTGTAGTTTTCCCCACCCCGGTTGGTCCAAGAAAAATAGCAACATAGGGTTTTTTTCCCTCAATAATCTTTATGGGTTCAGATTCACCCAATGAAGCTGTCAGTACCTTTGAAGCAAGATGAAATACTTCCTCCCGCTTAAGATCATGGCCTCCGTGCTCTATTATCTTTTCCAGGATTTTCTCAATCAGCTTTGGTTCTACATCATTTTCAAAAAGAATATTTCTTAACTCAAATAGTGATTTCCCCTTTAATGTCGTAAAATCCTTGTCATCTTCTTTTTTATCTTCTGCAATTTTTGTTTCTTCATGAATAGCTTCATTTACTGCTGCATTATTTTCTGTTTCTTCAGCAGCCCCTACATCTTCTTGTGTCGTCTCTGCAGCTTTATCTGACTGAACAACCTGATAAATCTTATGCAGCATGCTTTCCAGATTCTTTACCTTATCCTCCAGCTCAGAAATTTTCGAGTTTTCCTTTATTTGTCCCGGATTTTCAAATGCTATAGTTTTGGCCTCCCCTGCCGTGGTTTTCATATATTCTTCGTTTTTTGCAGGGGATGATTCGGATGTCGGCCCGGGTGACGGTACATATTTCTCCGGAGCAGGCTGCGGCCTGGTATCATAAGCCGATACATGCCGCTGACTATAATTCGTTCTGCCCGGTCTGACGTATTCATCATCAATTGCAGCCACTACTTCAATCAACGGCTTTTTGAACAGACCCAGAAAACCCTTGGGTTTTACTTTCCTGCTGCTCATAATCACAGCTTCACTTCCAAGGTCTATTTTCACCTTTAGCAAGGCTTCCTGCATATCCTTGCATGTGTACCTGCGAATCTTCATTCTAAATTATCCGACCCTTTCTATCAAATACTGACCATACCAATTGCATTGACCTCTATACTTGGATCCAATTCGTTATATGACAGAACTGTAAGCCCGGGTATAGCATGTTCGGTAAGACGTTTAAAATATAGCCTGACCACCGGAGAAGCAAGAATTATAGGCTGCTTGCCTGATTGTGCCATTTTCTCTGCAAGCCCTGCAGTTCTGGCTACTATTTTATTGCTTATTTCCGGTTCAATAGCTATATATGTTCCTGCTTCATTTTTTTGGACCGAGTCAATAATTAATTGTTCAAGTTTAGGATCCAAAGTTATAACTTCGTTGGAGGAACTGTTTAAATATACTTTGGAAATAGCCCTTCCCAGTGATTGTCGTACATATTCAGTCAGCATATCCGGATCTCTAGTTACGGGTGCGTAATCGGCAAGAGTCTCCAGAATTGTGACCATGTCCCTGATTGATACACTTTCTCTCAAGAGATTTGCCAACACTTTTTGAATCTCTCCGAGAGACATCATCTTCGGTACCAATTCTTCCACAATGGCCGGGTAAGAATTTCTGACATTATCGACAAGGGTTTGTACATCCTGCCTGCTTAACAGCTCATGTATATGTCTTCTTATAATCTCCGTCATATGTGTGGCTACGATGGAAGGAGCATCCACAACGGTATATCCCATCATTTCGGCCTTATCCCTCATAGCCTCGGGAATCCAGATGGCAGGCAAACCAAATGCTGGTTCAACAGTAGGTATGCCCTGAATTTCTTCATCAACCGTACCAGGGTTCATTGCCATAAAATGATCCAGCATGAGCTCTCCGCTTGCAGCCTCAACACCTTTAATCTTAATGATATATTGGTTCGGTGATAATTGTATATTATCTCTGAGCCGTATAATCGGAACAACTACACCCAGTTCAAGGGCAAGCTGACGCCTTATCATAACAACCCTGTCCAATAAGTCGCCGCCCTGGTTTTTGTCAGCAAGAGGGATAATAGCATAACCAAATTCCAACTCAATCGGATCAACCTGAAGCAATGAAATCACATTTTCAGGCTTCCTGATCTCTTCTACTTCCTTTTCCTCGACTTCGATTTCTTCTGCTTTAGAAAGCTCCTTTGTCTGGTTCTGCAGATAAATACCCAGATATACTAAAGCGGCAGCAGTTAAAAGCAATGACCATTGTTTCAGGATTGGCATTAATAAAATACAGCCCCCTGCTCCTATAAACAGAACCTTCGGGCTGTCAAACAGCTGTTTTACTATATCGCTTCCCAGATCGTCATCCGAGGCAGCACGTGTAACTATTATACCTGTTGCAACGGCTACTAACAATGATGGTATCTGGCCTACAAGACCATTACCTATAGTAAGAATAGCGTAAAGTTCAATGGCCTCTCCGAATGATTTGTCTAAGAAAATCATTCCCATGATTATACCGCCGATGAGATTTACAAATACTATTAAAATCCCGGCAATAGCGTCATTCTTAACAAACTTGGTAGCACCATCCATTGAACCGTAGAAGTCAGCTTCGTTCTGAATTCTTTTCCGCCTTTCCTTGGCCTCTGACTCACTTATTAGCCCCGAATTCAGATCCGCATCAATGGCCATTTGTTTACCTGGCATCGCATCCAGGGTAAAACGTGCAGCCACTTCGGAGACACGTTCGGCTCCCTTGGTAATGACCATGAATTGAACAATCATAATTACAAGGAAAACAATAACGCCCACAACCAGGTTATCTCCACCAACAAATCTGCCGAAACTTTCAATAACTTTCCCGGCTTCACCTTGACCAATAATAAGACGTATGGCAACTATGTTAAGAGACAGGCGAAACAGAGTGGTAAATAGTAACATGGTCGGGAATGCCGCCATTGAAAGCGTATCTGTGGAATAAATTGTATTTAATAAAATTAATAGAGATAGAGTAATATTAATGACTAATAGAACGTCCAACAGAAAGGTAGGGATGGGCACGATAATAAATAGCACTATGAAAACCACACTGACGGCAACCATCAAATTTCTGTTGTCCATGTAAATTCCCCCGGCATAAACACCATTTTCTTTAGTAACTGTTAATGTTCTAATGTAAATATAAGTTACAAAACAAAAACTTTGTCTGTTATTATCATTTTATAATAAAGCACTGCTTAAAACAATAGCAAAAAGCAGGTGCCGGGCATTTACAAAGTGGCTTGAAAAATAAAACAATGAACTCTGTATGGAATTAAAGCGGCAATACCACTCTCAGTATAAATATCTCATCTGTTGCTTCAAAAGCGCAATAACCGTTATGTTTTTCTGCAATCATGGCTATACTCTTTGTGCCAAAGCCATGATCTTCTCTTTTGTTTTGCGGTAAACCGTTCTCCATTGTTATCTTGCCTGTATAGCTGTTTTCTATATGAATCAGCAGATTATTCTTATGAGTATGACAGCGTACTTTCACTTTTCTGAATTGCTGATGGGCAACCTGCGCGGCAGCTTCGATTGCATTTTCCAAACTGTTGGAAAGCAATGCGCAAAGCTCTGTTTCAGGTATGGAAATATTCTGTGGCAGTTGGGCATCCACATCCAACAGTACACTCTTATTTTTTGCTTTTAATTCGAAGTGTGACAAAATCAGATTAACGACATTGTTCTCACAATAACGTCTGGGTGTGATGTCCTCTATATCAGTCTGCACAAGTTTAATATATTTTCTGGCCTTTTCAGCTTCACCATCATCAAGATATCCACCTATCAGGGCCAAGTGATGCCTCATGTCATGGCGGTATACGGCAGCCTGCCTTTGTGTTGCCTGCAGAGCTGATAACTGCTGATTGGCGCTTTCCAGCATCAATGACAGCGCCATCTGTGATCCCTGCAGGGCTTCTTTCTCACGGGCAGTTTTTGCTATGTCAAAAATCAGTGCATAGGCTATAAGTGTAATAACAAAGAAAACAACACGCAGTATGATTATTTCCCACGACTTGACAGAGATAAAGTTATACAACCCCAGCCAGTAATTCGCAATATAATAGGCCAGCGGAAGAAGGCTGAGCTTTACAAAGCTGATATTGCTGTAATTTTCTATCAGATAACGGAAATACGGCCTGAAATAATAATTGATGACCAGCAGCACTATTATGCAGACCGTAATGTAAATCAAATAATATCCTGCCGGGTGCAGCCATTTTATTGTATTTGAAACCATTGTCAGTACCAAATTTGCCGGGTAGATCATGAATACTGCGGTATACAGGGCGAAAACTACTTTAATGGCTGATATCCTTGTAACAATCCAGAATATTAAAAAGATTGGTATATGAATTACCTGTATGTAGAGTTTAAGATGTAAGTCCACTGGAATAGCCAGCGAAAGAAAGATATTCGCAGCCAAAACCAGCAGGTTGCCAAAAACGAAAAACAAACGTTCTGAACCTTTCAGGTTTTTCATATTCACATTTAACAGCATCATTTGTGCTATAATACCGAAAAGGATGGTGGTACATATCAATACAGCCTGAATAAGCATATGTTATTCCACCCCTTTTTCCAGGAACAAGTGCTTCATGTACGCCTCTTTTACATTTCCATAGAGTGTGCGTGATATTGGTATAGTTTTCCCGGTATCGGTAACAAGTTCTTTAGTCCCAAGCATACTTATATGGAACATGTTTACGATATAAGAACGGTGTGCCTTAACAAACTCAGAGCGGGCAAGCAGCTTTTCCTCAAATGCCGCAAGTGATGAGTTCACCTCATGAACATTCCCGTCCGCCATATGAAAGTACAGCTTTTTATTTATGATTTCCACAAAAGCAAGTTTAGAGAACAGGATACGAACCATACCTTTCTGAGTTTTGACAGTAAGACCATCCAGAGGCATCTGTTCATCAGCTATAACCGCATCCAGCACCGAAAAAAGCTTGTCCTTATGGACAGGTTTCAGGATATAGTCATAGGCTTTTACGGTATAACTCTCCACTGCAAACTCTGGTGAAGATGTAAGAAATACAATCTTCACTCCAACATCTATGGCCCTGATTTCCTTAGCTGCCTCCATTCCATTAATACCCGGCATCATGATATCCAAAAGTATAAGACTGAAAGCTCCTTTTTCTGCATGAGAGATAAGCTCTGTGGCACTTTGAAAGGACTTATATGCAAGAGATAAACTGCGTTCATGCCTGTATGCTTCTATAAAGGAAGTGATCCGGCCAAGTTCCAGCGAATCATCGTCACAAATTGCAATTCTCAAATTTTTCAGCTCCCTTTATAAACCTTATTTCAATTTATCATAAATTCTCTTCTTCTCCCAGTCCTTTTTGCATTTCGCGCCAAAATTCTATACATTTCGGGCAGTAACGACATTGATGTGAAAACTCTCGTTTATTATAATACCGTGAACTAGTGAGAAATTGCTGAAAAAGTCGTCCCTAAACGGTCATCCTGAGCAAAGCGAAGGATCTTAACTGCTATTAAAGCAGGTTTCAAAGTTATTCATTTCGCCTCGCTCATACAGAATGACAAAACTCGGACTTTTTCAAACTCACAGAAAGGAAAGGGGGAATGGACCTGATTACAATTATCGCCAGCGTGATTGCGTTCATAAGCACTATATCGTTTTTGACACTATGGTTTTTAACTGTATACCGTGAACTGCGGTCCAAAAAAGACACTGTAAACAGCGCTGAAAACCAACTGGCAGCCTGCCGTAAAAATCACATGCTGTCAAGCGACAGTACCGATGAACAGACGACAAAACCCATTCTCTCCAGAAGCATTGATATATACAACCAGTCAGTAACGCTGTACAACCAGGCCCTGGACAGGCCATGGAACCGGATTCCCGGATTTCT